>RRYU01020482.1_pt1 | contig 50912 bp, 69 predicted proteins | sample 2162651 | NCBI WGS metagenome assembly RRYU01 (sample SAMN10267283, study PRJNA491782) | microbial mat metagenome | isolation source: biomat in the production well | place: Japan: Minami-Kanto gas field, natural gas well KTG3 | collected 2017-06
TTCACCAGGACCAGCCCGAGCCCGGAGCCCTCAGCCATTTCTGCGCCGCGGCCGCGATAGAAAAGCTGGAAGCCGGTAACGCTCACAGATTCCGAGCGAATGTTTTTCTCAGCGAGCTAACGGTCATCTCCGTGCAATATTGTCGTGTTGTTGCGACAGCACTGCGAAACAGCATTCCGGCGGTTCTTTGCACGTCGCGGCTGCTTCGAAGACCTCCGATCGGGGGACGAAGAGACCAAGGCAGCATCAGCAGGTTCATTTTGCGTTTTTTTCCAGTCAAGCAAATGATCGAACAGATCGTGAAATCCCATGTAGTCCATAATTGACTCCTTTCTTAAGCAGCTTTATTGGGTTGCCTACAGCTTAATTCACGCAACATTAAGGAAAGGTGAAAGAAAGGACTTTTTTTCTTAAACGTAAAAAACTCCTGGAATACCAAGTAAAAAGTCCACCCGACAAGTTGATGTAGGGCGGACTTTAGAAACTACCATCAGGTGGGCACTTTACCCGGTAATTCTCTGGCGGACCATACCAGGATCAGACGGCAAATAATTGCGCCTGCATCTCGTCGGATTAATGGTCGTGCTTGCTCTCTGCCCCTGCTACGGATTCGCCATGATGGCCGGCGGTGGCTTTAATCAGGCCGTGCAGCCCTTCGACATAATGGGTGAAAACCACGTAGGATTCGACAAATTCACGCCCTTCATCGACACTGGCTTCAGCTTTTTTCTGCTTTTCGTAAGCACTGGCAAAGCGGGCGCGAATCTCTTTCCCCATTGCATTGGTCAGCACGCTGACCAGTTTGTCGACAGAACCATTTTCCAACGCCTGATCAGCAAGAGCGACCGCAGGATCGACGGCGGTTCCTGGCTTCAAACCGGTATAGGGGGCCCCTTCGCCGGCGCGGTGGATGCGCACCAGGGTCTCAAAAAAATATCGATCCGAAAAGTCTTTGGCTTCAGGTCCCATTTTGTGCATTGCTAGAGTTTGCGCAAAGGCGGTCTTGATCGCGGCTTCCTGGTCTGGTTTAACCCATTTCAGCAGCGGGGTCACTTCCCCTTTCTCCAGCGCGGTCCGTGCGGTCTCGACCACCGGACCATCGAGGGTGTCACAGTGGGCGAAGGCACTGACCGGTGCCATCAGCAGGGCCATCAGCAAAAAAAACATTCCGGCAAATCCTTTACATCCTTGAGCTGAAACTTTCATTTTTTTTCTCCTTGTTTGTGGGTTATTGTTGCGATTCTCTCACTAGAACGGGAAGGTTTCAGTTTTGTGACAAAAAAAATCATCGGGTCGTCGTTTTTTAAAGTAACTATTGGGTACATAAGCGAGTGCCCGTGGACTGCAGCCGTTGAGTAATGGAGCTGAGTAGTTACTTTTTAAATTTCGCCCCCGCATAAAAAAGTGTCACAAATCTTCAGGCTGCTGCGTATCCACAAATAAGAGCGAAAAGGAGCCCACTCTTTGACCGACGAGGAACTTATGCGGGCCTATGCGACTGACGACATGGACGCTTTCGAGGTTTTGTATCGCCGCCATAAAAACCGCATCTTTGGTTTTTTGATGTCGAAGCTGAAAAACCCGACGGAAGCGGAAGAGGTTTTTCAGGCGGTTTTTACCAAACTGCATGTCGCCAGGGGGAAATATCGGTCGGAGATCCCTTTTCTCCCCTGGGTGTTCACCATTGCGCGTAATGCCATGATTGATCATATCCGCCGACGGGACAGCTATCAGAAGCACATCCTTAGCTCCGAGACGCCGCTGGAAGACTATGCGGCGCCGGTGGCGGATACGTCCCCGACCGATATCCCCAGGGTTGACCTGAGCCGTTTGAACGCAACCCAACGCCAGGCTCTGGAGTTTCGCTTTGCGCAGGGATTAACCTTTTCCGAAATCGGCGAGCGGCTGGCGACCTCGGAGGAGAACGCACGCCAGATTATCAGCCGTGCGCTCCGTAAACTGCGAAAGCTGCTGACCGGCAGGGAGGTGTGGCGTGACAAAAACTAAGGACGAACAACAACTGGAGCAGGAGTTTGCCGAATTTATCGCCGCCGAGCCGCTGGCGCCAACCCCGGCGCTGGATGATGTGATTTTAAAACGGGTGGCGCGTGACCTGTGTCCCGCCCGGTGGAAAATCTGGGCCAGGTTGACCCTGGTCGAAGTGACCGCGGGTCTTTTGACTCTGACGATCTGCCCGCAGTTTGGCCTGGGGTTCGGCCAGCACAATGAATTTCTGCACACTTTGCACGCGGCAACGACCCCGCTGGTTTTCTATCTGCTGTGCGGGCTGATTTTTGTCAGTTTCGGCGCCGGACTAGGGGGGCTGGTTTTGAAACATGCCGAGATCCGCACCCTTGGCCGACAGAAATATCTCTACTTTACGGTTTACAGCCTGTTGAGCTATCTCGGTTTGGTGGTTCTAGGTAGCGAGGCTTTTGTCATCATCTCCCTGGTCTGGGTCCTTGGCGCGTTGCTGGGGAATATCCTGACCTTTGCGGCGGTTATCCGGCTGCGTCAGCTCGCCAATTGACACCAAAATACAAACCACATGAGACGAACATAAAAGGGCCAATCTGATGAAAATTGAAGTATTAAGCACCGGCTGCCGCAAATGCCAGACCCTCTACGAAAACGCACAGACCGCCCTTGCCGCGTGTGGCAAGGGCGGCGAGGTGATCAAGGTTGAAGGAGTCGCGGCGTTGTTGGAACATGGCGTTTTGAGCCCTCCCGCGCTGGTGATCGATGGAGAACTCAAGGTCTCCGGCAAGCTGCTGTCAGCCGATGAAATCCAGCGGATGCTATAGAAAAGCTCCTTTTTTATCCGACACCCTGCATCCGAAAGGAACAACCAATGAAATCTTGCATGACTTTTTTTGCCCTGCTGATGCTGCTTTCCAGCAGTGTTTATGCCGAACTGGCGCCCGCCACGCCTGCTGCGATCGATCAGGCGCTGGCGTCCGGCAAACCGACTCTCATCGATTTTGGCCTGCTCACCTGCGGCGTATGCAAAAAGATGGCCCCCTATCTGGCAGCAGTCGCTGATGAGTACCAGAATCAGGCCAATATCCTGTTCATCGACGTGCGCGCCGACCAGACGCTGGCCAGAAAATTCAACATCCGCATGCTGCCTGCGCAGGTCTTCATCGATTCCGGTGGCAGAGAAGTGCAGCGTCATACCGGCTATCTGGATCAGGCTGGAATCCTCGCTGGCCTCAAAGCGGCAGGGCTGAAGTGACCTTCATCGACAATATCGAACAGATTGTTGCCAATTATCCGTTACTCGCTTTTGGTGCTGTCTTTCTGGCAGGGGTGGTCTCTTCGGCTGCCCCTTGTGTGTTGTCGACCATCCCGCTGGTAGTTGGTTTTGTCGGCGGTTACAGCGACGGCGACCGTTTAAAGGCCTTTCGCTACTCGCTGATGTTCATCCTCGGGCTGTCGCTGACCTTTACCGCCTTTGGTGCCGCAGCTGGACTGTTCGGTACCATCTTCGGGGTGGTTGGGGTTGGCTGGTATGCATTTGCTGGCATACTGGCTCTACTGATGGGGGGGCAGATGATGGGGTTCTATGAAATCCGACTGCCGATCAAGCGCGAATTCAAACCACGCCGGGGTGGACTCGTCGGGGCCTTTTTGCTTGGACTTTTCTTCGGACTCGTCTCCTCCCCTTGCGCGACCCCGGTGATGGTTGTGCTGCTGACTCTGGTCGCCGGTAAAGGACAAGTGCTTTACGGCATCGCCCTGCTCTTCTGTTACGCCATCGGACATTGCCTGCTGATGCTCTTTGCCGGGACGTTTACCGGTTTTGTTGAAGCCTTCGCCAAAAATCGCGGGGTGGTCAATCTGTCAAGTTGGAGCAGAAAACTCAGCGGCGGAATTATTTCACTAGCAGGAGCCTGGTTTCTTTGGCAGATATTTTAATGCATCATAAAAAGTCAGAAAAAAACTCAAATACTTATAATCTCTCATAAGAGAAAGGTGACGGCATCTGGTAGTCAATTAGTCGTTCCTGAAAAAGGCGACTTCCAGCCCAGTAATGCCCAATCTATTCGACATCCTGACCAACAAATCAATCCAGGACAACATTAAAGACTCTTTGATTTGGTCGAGGTTTTGGTGCTGAACTAGCTACGGACCAGTGTTCGTCCGTAAGGGCACCCTTTTTTCGTCAACTAAGCGGCAAGGTTATGCTGAAACAACTCCCACCTTCGGGGCGATTGCTGACCTCTATGTGACCCTTGTGTGCATCGATTATAGTTTTGACCAAACCTAATCCAAGGCCGCTACCATCAGTCCGGTTACCTCCTTGCCCCCGGTAGAAGCGATCAAAGATTTTTTCAATGTCCTGCAGGTCGATACCGCAACCAGTGTCTTCAATGGAAATCAAGGCCAGGTTGTCTTGGCGGCTTGATGCAATGAGAACGGCACCCTTTGGACGATTGTATTTGATTGCATTCTCAAGAAGATTGGCAAAAGCCTCTATTAACCGTTCTGGATTTCCACGAACCTGCAAACCTGGCTCAAAAGTTTCTGCTATCTCGATTTGAGGTTCTCTGGTTAACGGTTCAACAGTAACCCGAGCCCGACGAAGGCAGTTGGCCAGGTCAACCTCCTCTAGACTGGAGGCATTCATCAATTCTGCTTCGGTCTGGGCAATAGCCAGCAAGCGCCGGATTTTAGTTCCCAATGCATCGGCACTTTCCCGAATAACTTCAAGTGCCTCGATATATTCTGCAGGTGGACGCTCTTTTTGCAGGTAAATATCACAGTGGCTACGAATCACTGCCACCGGGGTTTTGAGTTCATGCGAGACTTCGGACAACAGTTCTTCCCGGCTTTGCAGTGAGCGCTTCAGCCGCTCAAGCATGGCATTGAAGGCCGTCGCAAGAAGACCTATTTCTTTATATTGTTTTTCCGCGGACAAGCGAGTTTCGATATTTTTCTCACCAATCGCATCTATCTGGCTGGAAAACTCTCGCAGCGGTTGTAACGATTTCCGGCTGATAAACTGGCCAAGCGTAGCAATCAATAATATTCCAGGAATTCCACTGAGCAACATGAAATTCCTTAATCTACGGAGCATCTGATCACTCTCAAAAACACTCTGGCCAACAATCACCCGTGCCGGATGTTCGGCAAAGACTAAAGAGCGTTCCATCAATCGTATCGGCTCGCCGGCGGGGCCAGTGCCCCGGTATGTCTTGATTTGCAGCGCCTGGTCTTCGGCAATGAGCTGCTCTGGCGAAAGAGCTAACTCTTCTCCGGCCAAAGAAACAGAATCGGCAATGATCATTTCATCAATATAAACTTGAAAATAATGGCCAGAGCGGGGAACAATATAGTCGCCGTGCACAGTCTCGGCATATTCAAACTCCAAGTCGCCATCCTCGACATGGAGAAGGCCGGTGAAAATTTCCAACTCTGACTGCAGTGTGTGGTCTAGAGAGTCGTAAATAATAGCCTTTACTTCCAGGAAGAGCCCGCCGCCACCGACCAGTAATGCGAATATGCCGCCACCGAGTAGCCAGTAAAACAGGCGGACAGATATGGATTTTGGGCCCATCATGCCTTTTCACCTAGATTTGCGAGACGATATCCGGCCCCTCTGAGGGTATGGATCAATTTGCGGTCAAAGCCACGATCGACCTTGCGACGTAAATTACTGATATAGACGTCGATGATGTTGCTGTCGAAGTCGTAACTGGCGCTGTAAAGATGATCCAGAAGTTCATTCCGACTCACCACGCGTTGATGGTTTAACGCCAGATATTCAAGATAGTCGTATTCTTTGCTGCTCAAGCCAAGGGCCTGCCCCGCACGCATGGCGACACGCGTATTCGTGTCAATGGCCAGATCCGCTATTTCAACTACCGGCATGGGCTTGCCTTTGCTGCGCCGAATCGCCGAACGGATTCGGGCAACAACTTCTGGAAAGTCGAAGGGCTTACTGATGTAGTCATCCGCTCCGCTTTCCAGACCCGTTACTTTGTCGTGCATTTCCCTTTTGGCAGTCACCATCAGCACCGGTGTTTCGACCCCGCTTTTGCGCAAGGTTTGAAGCAATTCCAAACCATTGATGTTTGGCAACATAATATCCAGAAGGATGACGTCGAAAGCGTAATTTTGAGCGAGGAAAAGCCCATCTTCACCGTCAAAGGAGAGTTCAACGGTAAAGCCCTGTTCCTCCAGGCCTTTTTTCAACACTTTGGCCAATGGCTTTTCATCTTCGACCAGCAGAAGTCTCATCGCTTACTCCGTATTGCTGTTGCCAGCTCATTCTCACGAATCACATATTAACGACCAACTTATCTCTTTACCTCCAGCTTCCTGGCAACGAAGGTTTGTTGCTGATAGTGCCCTTTGACTTCAACCTTTCTACCTACCTCAGCGCGGCCATATTCTTCTTCGATACGCGTGCGCTCATCGACAAAAATTTCACGCCCATCAATCACCCAGGTCCCCAGATTGCCCTGGGGTCTTGATGTGATGGTGCCATAAAACTCATTCTTGTCTGAATCGTGAGAGTAAGAATGGTCACCGTTGCTCTCCCCGCCTCGCTTAACCTCCAACTCATAGGCGTGAAAAATCTGCCCATCGTTACGCCCTTTAATCTCGACATAAGATCCGACCATCGCCCGGCCATATTCCTGCTCAATTTTTGTTCGCGGGCTCACCTCCACGGATCGACCATTAATAATCCAGGTCCCGGTAAAATCGGCGGGCATTTTTTCAACAGTGCCATAAAATTTGCTGCGATATCCATCCACATGATCATCACTCGCTTTAACCATCTGTTGTCCTGTTAAAATCAGAATTCCTGTTAATAAAATAATCGTTAACTTCTTCATAATATAATCTCCTGTCTGGTTATGTTTCCTGATGTTGAGCCCAGTTTAAATCAAAGAAGATGAAAGAAAGATTAAAGGCCAAAAAAATGTACGTTATGAACCCTGAAAACACGAGACTTGCCATATGGAGGACAAAAGTCTGTGTGACAGAGTCATTTCACGACGACCTGCCGGGCATAAAAAGTATAGTTACGATAATAACCCACCACTGAAACCAGTGCTCCCGTAGCAGCCGGTTGAGCTTCTATTATTTGACTCAATTTGTCGACTAACACACTGTGCCCGTCTATTTCCCAAAATCCAATTCCTTCCTTTGGAAGATGTTTGAGCACTCCCTGGAATCTGCCATTTTCGTGTTTGTGATCAGGAGACTCAACAACAAGAAATTTACCCCCAGGTTCTATCTGAATGGTTGTTGCGCGAAAAGTGTCCCCTCTGGCTATCCCCTGGACTTCCGCGTAAGACCCCACTGTCCCGAGTCCGCGATTCTGTTCCACTCTTGAATGGGGAGACACCTGAACAGACCGCCCGCTTATGATCCAAGTGCCATAAAGACCAACCGGCATTTTTTCTACGAAACCATGAAACGTACTCCATTTTCCCTTTTGAGGTTCATTACTCGCAATTACCTGTCCGTTAAGGACCATTGCCATCATCGCTGCCAACAAAATTGTAATAATCTTTTTCATAATGAATCTCCCTTTTAAAGATAGAATCTCCTGAAGTTGAATCCACTTTAAGGCAGAGAAGATGAAAGAAAGATTAATGGACAAGAAAATGCTACTTGCAAAATAGCTAGAAACGAAAACCGTAGATTCAGATGGACATTTCCATTGGGAAGTGATTTTTTCAAGCCTAAGACATTGTGACGGCCCCCCGTTATATCCAATAAACTCTTTTAGCCCGCTCGCAAAATAACTGTCAAAAGGGTTTGCCGTATGGTGGTCTAACTTTCCAATAAGTCACCCATTTAAACATACGAAAAGCCCATGAATACCAGATCATGGACCTTTCTTGCTTTGGTGCATTAATCGGACATGTTCTAGCAGCGCTTTTCCCTTAGGGACTGACTTTGTGCTTATGCCTCTTCTTTTAGTGCGTACCCCACACCTCGAACAGTGCGGATCAGCTTTGTTTCGTAGTTTTGATCCACTTTCTTGCGCAGATAGTTTACGTAGACGTCGATTATGTTGGTGAAAGAGTCGAAGGTATAATCCCATACGTGCTCAGCAATCATTGATCGCGTTAAAACCTGCTCGGGGTTTTGCATAAAATATTCTAGAAGACCATACTCTTTAGCAGATAAAATAAGTTCATTGCCAGATCGCCAAACCTTATGGCTAACAGGATCAAGGCGCAGGTCGGCGTAATAAATTTCTGCTCCGCGATCTTGCTTACTTCTCCTTATCAAAGCGCGACAACGTGCATTGAGCTCTGCAAAGGCAAAGGGTTTTGTTAGGTAGCCATCGCTGCCAGAATCAAGCCCTTTAATAATATCTTCTGAAGTATCTTTAGCCGTTAAACAGAGGATTGGAACAGTAATGCCATTTTCTCTAATCTCCCGAGTTGCCGTTAGGCCATCCTTCTTTGGCATCATAATGTCCATTATGATCAGGTCGTATAAAGAGTTGGTAGCTTGCTGAACACCTTCTTCTCCATCAGGAGCCAGATCAACCGTAAACCCTTCTTCCTCAAGACTTCTCTTGAGAAACAAAGCGACTTTTTTTTCATCTTCAACAATAAGAATGTGCATTGGAACTCCTGATAATAAGGGCACCTATTTGTTAACTAAATTAATAAAGTTAATATGTAGCAGAAAGATAATAGGCAAGCAAGGCATTATTAACTGTGCTTAATTCCACCTGTTTAAATACGCAAAACGCCCACGACTACCTCATCGTGGGCGTTTCTTTGAATAGGCGATATTCAGAATATGCCCGATCTGCCAACATCCTGACCGTCAAAACAATACTGAACAACTTACAGGACACTTTCGGCTGGGCGAGGATTTCAGGCAGAAATAGCCTCGTTCTCTGTCCGATAAGTCGACACTTGCGGGGATCATGTGTGAAGATCTGATGCCGATACCTCCACGGTCCACTTAACTAATCTGCGCTCGGCTCTTTCATAGCCGTTCCAGTTGTTGTTAAATCCATGATACTGAGCCAACGGACCCCTGACTTCTCCACTGACTCGTTAGAATATATTATGATAGACTCAGCGGGTACGATTTACCCATAATCTCTGTGTGGGCATTTTGCTGTTCTTCAAACCGTCACAGGCTTACTTACACTGCCGGAATAAAAATGGAAAAGAGACAGAACTCGACCATCCAACGGTCCAGCGAGGAAACAGAACTTCACCGCAGGATTAAGAAGCTGGAATCATCAGGCAGCGAACTTCTACGGCAGGTAGACGGTTCTGCCCGTTATGGTGAGCGCATGAAAAAACTTGCTGAGCTTAGCTTGATGCTGGCAGGTGAACCTGTCGTGATCTTCGAGAAAATTGCCAAAATGATTGGTGAATTGCTTGAGGTGAGGATAGTTTGTCTTTCAGAAATACAAGGTGAAAAATTACACTTCCTCAGTGTATACAACCAAGGAGAGGTTTTCCTTGATGCCGGGCAATGTTCTCTTGCCGCGACGCCCTGTGCAACCGTAGAGGCGACAAAAGACTTTCGCACATACGATGATGTGGTCACAAAGTTTCCTGAAGCAACATTCTTGAAAAACCACGATGCTTATTCCTATTGCGGCTTTCCAGCCATGGACAGTGATGGAAAAGTTGCAGCCGTGATATGCGTACTAGATGACCGACCACATGTTTTCACCGAAGAAGACAAGGATTTATTACAAATTTTCTCCCAGAGAATCAGCTTTGAAATTGAACGGAAAAAAAATCTGGCTGAGCGAAAAGCTACCGACGAAGAGAAAGCCAAGCTTGAGGAGCAACTCCGCCAATCGCAAAAAATGGAAGCCATCGGCACTATGGCTGGTGGCATTGCTCATGATTTCAATAACCTGCTTGCCATCATCCGGGGAAATATAGATATCATTCAACGCAAGCAGGAGAGCGGAAGCCCTTTCGATAAGAACCTTGAGTCCATCGATCAATCCACGAGTCGGGCAATAGATCTGACAAAGCAAATCCTTGCTTTCAGCCGTAAAGAAAAAGCTGCGCTTGCACCGGTTGATCTGGCTATTGCCATTAATGGGTCTCTAAGATTGCTGCGCTCAACAATTCCGTCTAGGGTCAAGATTGAGAGTACTGTTGTTAAAGGGATTGTTGTCAATGCGGATGTGACTCAATTGCAGCAAATCATTATTAATCTATGTGCCAATGCCATACATGCCATGGAGGGCAAAGGGCTGTTGACAGTCAATCTCCACGAGGTAGAGCTTTCCGCCCGCGATATCCCAGCAACAATTGTGCGGCAGGCAGGAAAATACGCAAAACTCACTGTTGCTGATACAGGCACTGGCATGGACAATGAGACTCTTGCACGAATTTTTGAGCCATTCTTCACGACTAAGGGCGCTGTAGAAGGCACCGGCATGGGCTTGTCGGTGGTCTATGGTCTTGTTGATTCACATGGCGGGTTTATTACTGTCGATAGTACCCTTGGTCAGGGAACTAGTTTCAATATCTATTTCCCCACTATCGATGACAGAAGGCAACGGACTGAGGTAACGACAGCGCAAGAATTGCCGTTCGGTACGGAAAGAATCCTGTTCGTTGACGACGAGGAAGACATCTCCTCCACGTACACTGAATTATTGGAATACCAGGGTTACAAAGTAACCAGCACAACCAGCAGTGTTGAAGCCCTTGCCATCTTTAAGGGCCATCCAGAGAGATTCGATCTAGTTTTTACCGACCAGACCATGCCCGAGATGACCGGAACAGAATTGGCAGCCGAATTACTAAAGATCAGACCGGACATTCCTATCATTCTCTGTAGCGGTTTCAGCGCAACAACTTCTGAAAATGACGCCAAAAGTATAGGCATTCGCAAATTTTGCACGAAGCCAATGAATAAGAATCAACTCGCCCTGGTTGTCAGGAAAGTTTTGGATAATGGGCAACTTTCGTAGAGGTGTGAAGGGTTCTGGATTCTTATTTATCACCATTTTCAGAACAAATAAGGCATCAGCCTGCCTGTGCGGGTTGAGGCCTTACTGTATGTTGTCCAATAATAGGATCCTGCTTGACCTTAGGAGATATCGTACATAATCGGCTTATCAAAAATCATTTATTCACTTCTGGAAATGGGTTTTGGTTCAGTTCAGAAGATTTGCAAAACTAGGAACAAAAGTAAGCCCGGACCTGATATCCCGGGCTTTTCACTTCGAAAGTCGAAGCTAAACGTCACATCAAATTATCTTCTTTAGATCTCTGTAAAAATTCTCGTGTGACGCAACCATGAGCAGGGTCAATGTCGTTTCATCAAACTGATACGCGACAAGAAAAAGCTTTTTTGTAATTTTACATTTATAGACGTAGACGCTTTGAAGATCCCCTTTCTTTTGCTCACCGATTTCGGGATCTTCAAGTATCTCCCGAACAACCCCATCAAGTTCCTTGATTTGATTTTTATGCAGTTTCTTCTTATTGTTGGCAAACGTGCGGGTTTGTAGAACTTTCCGCATCATTCACCCTCGCCAAAGACGTATTCCTCAACCATCCCCGCATCAGCCTCCGCTTTGGCCCGGAGTAGGTCACGAAGCATCGAAAATGGAATGTCAGGGTTTTCCTCTGCTGCACGACCTATTGAAGCCCAGTGTTCAACCTGGCCAGCCAAAGACCTGTGCTCTGCCATTGCGACCGCCTTTGCAGATTTAACCAGATCATCATTTATTCTTACTGATTGTGCCATAAGTCACCTCCCCAGATAACCTATCGCAAAATTGCGCAAAATGCAACAAAGCATCGCATGAAACCCTTTCCCAAAAGTAAATAATCCGTTTTGATAGGGGCCCAGCCGACTGATCAGCCGATTTGCAAAACTAGGAAGTTTCGAAGCAGACTGTATACGAAAAAATCTTACATTGCCTGTCAGATCAGATTCAGACTTTTACATGTAAATTGTCAGGCACAGGGTCTTCTTCATCTAAGCACCCCTCTCAGTCCAGCACCTTGACCTGATAATACCTGCTGACAGTTGCTAAATATTCGGCTGGAATAGCCTGATAATTCCCTTTTGAAATATAGCAATAACGGCTACCCGCAGGGCTGATTTCTTTTCCAACCTTTATATCGTATCTATTTAAGACCTCTTCTAGAGAAAGATCTTGGTCCACGACTTCTTGATCTCCCGGTTTGTCGACCAGGTGCCTGACAAGGTTCGCGCTTGAAAAAACTTCATTGCGAAATTCGCTTTGCGCAACCAAGTCCAAAACAAATTCATGCATGTCTATTCCACGATGACTGTATTGCGCCCGATATATGTCATTCAGAGTTCGATCGAGATGGAAGTGTCGCGGCATTTTTATGTGTTCCACCTTTGCTACCTGTCGGGCTTTCAGAACGACATCGGGAAGACTTACATGACTGAATCGAGGGCCCTGGTCTCCATCAATTCGCAGGGATATTTTGTTCCCCACCCCCCCAGATACCGTAAAAGAGCGTTCGTTGGTGAAGCGATGGAACACGTAATTGACTTTTGACCGATCTACCTGACTGGTGATTTGCGTGACATCAAAATCCCGGTCGAAGGTTATTTTTGTGTGTGGCGGCAAAAAAAGCTTAACCGAGGTTCCGCACTGGGACTTTGGATGTGCCTCCAGAAGGTATTGACAAAAGTTCTGCCCCTTTTTGTCATAGAGGTCCCTGATGTATTCGCTATAAAGTTTTGTCTGATCCTCGACTTTCCCCCACCACTGCTTTGTTAGAAGATAACTGTCGGCAAAACAGCTTAATGGTAATGAGATAAATAGAGCAGCTACAATAGAAACCTTGATTTTAACCGGGTTCATTGACTGGCTCCTCCCCTTCATGTCCGTGCTCATCCTTCCTTTTCCGCTCCCAGCGGATCGGTCCAACCTCAAAAAAGATCATGATGCTTACTATTAAAAATGCCAAAGTCATCATAGCGATGAAGCCTTTTATCAGTAGGCTGGACCGCCTTCTTGATCTGATGCCGTCTACAAAATCTTCGCTCAGTATTTGCGCTCGAAATTCGCGGTCAAGTATGGCCTTCTGGGCAAACTCGTCCATCTGCATACTGGTTTTGCCGTAATGTCCTCGATAAACATCTTCCAGAATGTCAGTTACCTCTTCAGCCTTGGCCCCGACACGGACTTCACTCAAAACCGTGCTTGGACCAAAACTTGACTCTCTGTAATCCTCAGGATCGAAAACCAGGCTTATGCGCCCTCTCCCCTGGATTACCTCGTAGTCGATATCATCAGAACTGTTTTGGTTGAAATAATACCGATAGGTTGTGTCTTGGTCTTGTCGGGTGATAGAGCGAACCTGAAGATCGCGGTTGAAAGTAAAGCTGGTTTCCGAGGTGAGCTGGACAGTCCCGGAGAGTTCTTCTACCGAACATTTGGACCCTGGGTGCCTTAGCTTCAGTGAATAACAAAACTCAGCCTCAACCCGACCTGCGCCGGTAATCTTATGCTCTTCTTGAAGGTAGATGTCTTTCAGATAATCGCTGTATTGTGCGGCCTGTTTTTTTACTGAGTCCCACCAAAGACCGGTGTTGTGGTAACCGTCTGCGTAAGCGCATGCGTAGACAGGGAAAAATAACAAAACAGTGGCTGTTGCCACCAACTGGCGCCGAGAATATTTCATGGTGATAATTCGCTTCATCGTCCCTCTCCAAAATCATTCAATCAGCAAGTTGAGTCTTTCACGGGTAAACACTTCCTCTCTGAATTTTTTATCGAGCAGAATTTTGCTGGCAAACAGATGCAGTGCTTCGTCGTCATAATAAATCTGGTGAATGCTGTTCAGGATTTTTTCGATCGGAGGGGTGAAATAATCATCTGGCCTCTTGACTTTGGCAATTTCCCGGACCAAAGGTAATACGTCTCTCAAGGAAACCCGAAAAAACTCTGGTTTCTTTTCTTTGAAAGATATCGCGATCATGTCCGACCCACGCCAAACCTCAAAATCTCCCAAAGATGCTGTTGTGTTCTTAAATGGCCGGAAAACGTATTTGAGATCCTCTTCTATATCGATTATCTCGGTCGCAAAGAAATCCTGTTCAAAACTGACTCGCTCTATCGTGGAAATTGAAAGCACTCCAGACAAGGTTCTTGGGTAACACCTGGAGCCAGGGTGATCCTGCGTCACCTGCCGGCAGAACTCCTTCCTTGCGCGTACTTCCTCTGCCGAGGTGAGTTTAGCGTCCGGCACTTTTATAAAGTCATTGACTTGTTTTTTTTCGAGGAGACGTTCTTCTTTGATTTTATAGATATGCGCAAGGTAGGCACGGTATTGCTCGCATTGTGCGATAACCGCATCCCACCATAGATTGGTTTTAGTTATCCCATTAGCAGCACAAACGCGGGGCAGGCCTGCAGAAACGAACAGCATGAAAGCGACTAGGTATATATAAATGATTGTGCGGGAACTCACCATTTCCCCTTATTGAAGATGATCCTTTGCTAAAAGGAGGAACGCCTGTTCGTAAAAACAGGCGTTCGAAGTTTGGACCTCTCACTCAGAAGTGACGGTCTCGATGATGGCGATACGGTCCTTGATGGCCTGGCTGAATACCTGCGTCAGTACATCTCCACAAGTTGCGTTCAATGCAGCGACAAAAACCGCCCCCAACACCAAAATCTTAACCATGATCGTCTCCTTTGGCTGTGCCAAAACGGAGACGACCCCCCAACACGGGGAGAAGTCCCCGTGGCAGGGTTTGCTGCTTGTATTTGAGGAAGCCAGCTACTCCCTAATTTCCGCGATGGTCTACGAAGAGACCAGTGTGACGAAGCACCATGCGGAAGAATTAGAGTCAGCGTAGCAGAAGGAAAGTTTTATATTTGCGCTAGAACAGCATACTGAAGGGCTCAATTCGCCTTAAAATGAACAATAGCTATCGCCGCCGTCTGTGCGGCCTAGATCGGGTTCGGGGGCAATATAGACGCGCTCTTTAAGTTCAGTGGTTCTTATATGCAGGAAGTTTTGCAGAAGTTTCCAGAGCTCGTTGACCGGGTTGAGCCTTTGATTCCAAACATGAAAGCGCATATCAAAATTTGCCGGGAGCAGCCAGCAAATTTTGTTGTCTTTGTCGCGAACTGCCACCATAAGGCGACCCCCAGGTTGCGGTTCAGTTCCATGCTTTTTAAGATATTCTGCAAGATCTCCCGGGGTGTTGATTGTTTCTTCCTGAGTCGTTTCTGTTTTCAACATAAACCGATGAGTCTTCATTCTGCAGATCCCCTGCGGAGAAAATGCTCAAGGTAAGAGTCAAGACTCTTCAAAACCAGTGGGTGAAACGATGGCCCTGTTTGTGAAAGGACAAATTCGTTCATTTTGTCCACCTCGGCCTGGTTCCAACCTGTGAAGGTTTTTTTCTTGATACTCCAGGTATAAGCTAAGCCTGCAGAGCGGTGATAGACGCGAGCAAGAACCTGGCTCGTGGTTTTTTCCTTAACCATCTTCTTCCAGCGAAGCTGGTCTTCCTGGGGCAAAGGTGGACAAAAGCGGATGCCCAGATCAGCAACGAGATCGGGGCGATCAAGGACAAAGAGAAAGAAATACCAGAATCCTTTAGGTAAAACTCTTTTGCGGCCGGTGGTGAGCTCTATCGCCTGGCCAACACATTCTCGGTCCCATTCCGAAACAGATGCCGGAAGGATCTGGATAAATCGGGCCAGGTCTTTCCGATAAGACGCGTATTTTCTTTCATCGCCGTGCTGCCGGAGAGCCGATACCATCTTTTGTTGATATGGGCGAAGAGGATCTTCAGGATTAAAAATAGAGTTGAGATGATTTACAGAAGTTTCATCGTCTGCCATCAAAAATAATGCGCGAAGAGCAAACCTCGCATGTAGCTTGACCGATTTACTCGCGCCTGCATCGGTGAGTTTTTTAAAGAACTGATTGATGCTATCCGGCGTGGGGTAATTCTCCTCGCGACTTTTCATCAACTGTAAAAAACGAAGCATCTTCCCACGGTAGTTTTGGATTGTCTTTTTACAGATGCCTTGTTTTTCTAATTGCCTGTCTATCTCCGACAGTGTTATGTCCGCATAGTTCAGTTTCTTCACAATTTCCCCTTTGTTTTATCCTTTCACGGCTTTGTCATTACGCAAGACCATTTTCGGCTCTTCCTATTATTGATTTCTCTTCGAAAAGAGGAGAGTCCGAGCGTGTTCTCGCTCCTGTTTCGCATCTTTCGCCGCTGTATATTGGCAGTGATTATCTTTTCAAGGAGATTGATGATGAGCTTTGCTATTGGGTTATTGCTGTTGTCCTTATTGATTGCCCTGCACGAGGCAGGGCATATGATCGTAGCCAAAATGTTCAACGTTAAGGTTGAGGTTTTTTCTCTAGGTATCGGGCCGAAACTTTTTGGCTACAGCTGGGGGGAAACCGAATATCGGATCTCCGTTCTTCCATTTGGCGGGTATGTCAAAATGTTAGGTCAGGATGGCGCCGGAACCAAGGAGGAACCAGGAAACAATTCTGAAAATCATCGAAGCATTGAAAACATTGCTCTTTGGAAAAGGTCACTGGTTATTCTGGCAGGCCCTGTTACCAATCTGATCGCTGCAATCATTTTTGCCGTTGTTGGTTTCACTTGGGGAACTGTTGTTCCTGCATATCAGTTCGACCCGGTGCAAATCAATGTTCTTACGCCAGGTAGCGTTGCCGAGGAAGCCGGCTTTAAAGTCGGTGATAAAATTGTAGGTATCAATTTTAAACCCGTCGAAAACTGGTCGATTGCCGGAAAGACGCTTTTAGGAATACGCGGAATGGATGATGTGGCCTTCCATGTTTTGCGGGACGAGGAAAAACTCAACGTGCTAATGGATGTCCCGGAAAAGTTTGATGATCGAACCCTGGTCGGGCTCGGAATTTCTTCCGGCAAGGAGGGGAAAATCCGCTTAAAGTTGCCGATCCTTGAGGCTATTCCCCAGAGCCTCAGTTCGTTCTATCGGGTGACAGAGATCTTCTTCACCTCAATGACGCGCGCGATCACCTTCAAGGCAGACCGCGATGAGTTTGGTGGACCTGTTGCTGCCGTGCAAGCTATGGGGGATTCAGTAACCGACCAACAGTCAAGCGTCGGTCGGTGGATGATTCTGACAGGGGTTATTTCTTTCCAGCTGGGACTCTTTAACCTGGTACCGATTTACCCTCTCGATGGAGCGCATCTACTCGGTTACCTATGGCTTGCTGTTGTTCGCAGACCCCCGGGTAAAATTACAGGACTTATTATCCGCAATGCAGGGGCCGCCCTCTTGGTTGGACTTGTCATTATTCTGGTTTTTAAGGACTTTGGCCTGATTTAAGAAGAATTGAGATTTTTCAATGTCTATGGATAGTCACGCAACGGTTGAAGATATAGCTTTGAGCACCCAGGTAGAGGTATTTGTACTTTGTCTGTTAAATGGTCGGGGGCCGATGATGCCATTTGATGTGGTTCTGAGGCTTCCCGAATTTCCCTATCGGAGGGTGTTGGCAGCTATCTCCCTGTTGGTCGCAGATGAAAGGATCGAAATCCTGGCCAACGGCAGCCTGCGCACCATTGAAAGGCGAAGAAAGATCGTTTAGCGCAGTTTTTGGCTCCAAAACCAGACAATTTTGGAATCGGGAACATAGAGTGACGGAGGTGGGTTTAGATACCACCACCCAGTAAAAATCAGTCCCGCCAAGCATATGAACGCACCGCCAAAGAGCAATTTTCTTTTGCTCCAGGATGCCAGAACAACTGACCCCAGGATTGCAAACACCAGGCTACTCCAGTAAACCTCTGCGCTTAATCGAAAACTGTAATGTCGATGGTATGCTTTCGCGTAGAGCTCATCCCAAGAAAGTTCTGACAGGTGAATGTTTTTTAGCTCTGCAAGTTCTTGGTACATCTTGCCCTCGACATCCTGGACCGGTGTATCAGAATGGAGCAGCTTCTCTATCGGAAGAAGAAATGTGACATAGATCGCCTGTTTGGGTTTAACTTGGATCCTTTTTTCGAGCATTATCTTCTCGGCATCATCAGGTGCACAGAGAAATTTTGCCATATTTCCCTCGACCCACCACAAGGCAACAAAGTCAGTGTATTTCAGGTGATCAAGGTGACGATTTAGGCGTAAAGCCTCCTTTGAGTTGCCAATAAAAATTAATCCGGAAGTCAATAAAAGAGCGATAGGGAAAAAAAGCCAATTCTTCATCATTCTTTATCCTTGTCAGACTACAGCCTGAACCATTTCATCCAAGATTTCGATATCGATCGCGCGTCCATAGAGGAATGATTCGTCAGCACCTGATTGCTTGTCGCTATCAAAAGACAGATCTCCTATTCCCCGAGTTCGCATGTCAATTTCTGCCAATTTGAATCCGTCGGTCTCTCTGCTGAAGGCCTCCAAGCGCTGCCGGCTTTTATCGCCGACCTCCCGGGTTAGCAACAGATCGCAGTAGCCTTCCCCGCCCTTCCGAGCGACCCGGCCCCGAAGTTGGTGCAGGGTTACCAGTCCGTGTCTCTCCGGGTTGACGATCAGCAGGTGATAGAGACCATCGAGGTCGATACCCGTCTCAACGACGGTTGTACTGATCAAGATGTCTGCCCGACGTTGCGCCATATCATCAAGAATTTGGATTTTTTCTGCATCACTCATCGCTCCGTGAGCCATTCGAACGCGGCCCGGAAATTTCTTTTCCCACCCCTCATAGGCAGTATGGATGTCTTTCAGGTCGACCTTGCCAGACTCGTCGCGCTCCCGCTTGGGGTAAATAACCAAAAGCTGCTGCCCTTTGTTCAAGGTGGCGTGAAGGGCCCTTGATAATTCTTTCGTGTTGTCGGCGGACCAAATTCGCGTTGTGATCTTGTTTTTATTGTGCCGCATCGTAAGCCTTGAAATATTCAGAACGCCATAGCGCAGTAAGGCTTGTGTTCTGGGAATCGGGGTAGCCGAAACCTCAAGCAGGTGCGTGTGTGGCGACATCAACTGCTCTCTCTGATCCCGACTATATTTGTGTTGTTCGTCGACAACCAAAAGGTCGGGGGCCTGGTGAAAACGGCGGTGTAATAGCGCTGTCGTGCCGATAACTATGCTTCCGGTTAGCTCACCTCCAGAGCTTTCTCCGGTGATAGTCTGAATCTGCAGGTCCGGCCACCAACTTTTCATGTTTTCTGACACTTGGTTGGCCAGGCCCGCAGTCGGCAGCAGAATGGCCGTTGTTCTGCCGGCATCGGCGACTGCGGCAGCGGCAAGTGCATATACAACTGTTTTTCCGGTCGCCACATCTCCCGAGAGGAGTCGCTTAGTCGGATAGCCGGACTCTAGGTCATTGACAATATCCTTTACTGCATTGACTTGATCTGAGGTCAACTTAAACCCAACCGATGAAAGTCGGCTCCAGACTCTCTGCATAGGGATCGGTTCGATTTCGATGGTTTTTCCAAGGCCTTTCGATGCGCGCTGGATAACCCTGATCGCTGCGAGTCGCATCAGGCTTTTTTGAGCTGTCTCACCCTGCTTGATGGTAATGGGGGTGTGCGAGCGGAGGAGAATGTTTTCAAATGTTACATAAGGGGGTAACCCACACAGTGTCATCAGTTCTTCGCGGGGTCCATACTGTTTAACCTCTTGCTGTACCCAGGCTGCCGCCCTTTTTAATTCAGTTGGGAGCAGGCCCAAGACTCTTTCTCGAACAAGCGGAGAGCCTATGACGCGTGGTTTGCCTGGGTAGTGAGGGCGCAGCTTCCCATGCCACTCCCGCGGTATGATTTCAGGGTTGTTGATCCAAATTTGACCGGTCTCCTGATCGCGGTCCAAAGCGGCATAAAGGTAAAACCAACCCTCTTGAGCATTCAACTGTTTCTCCATCTCACGGGTATCACCATATGCCATCAACCGACCTCGGTTGTTTTTTTCATCAACCACAACCGCGGTCAAACGGGGGGCTTTGTTCTTAAAGGACACCTTGGGGGCCTGGACGATGCGACAACGAAAGAAATATGGCGAGCCTGGCAAGATATTTTTTTTGAAATCTTCAAGAATAATTGAGAAATCATCCCAACGTTCCGGCAAAAGAAGAAGGCACTGCCAGGGCTCTTTGATGCCAAATGAGGTTAGTTTCCCGAGTTTTTGTCGTTCGAGGTTGGTCATGCTGTCCCTGTAGAGGTGGATAATTGTTGTCAGGTTCAGGCTCTCACGAAAAGGCCATTACGCAAGCTTCCGCAGTTGCAATTTTTTGTGGTTATGAGAAATTAAAGGTGGAGAAGAAATTCGTCGTAGTGTTTCTTCTTCTGCTGGGAGCGGGGCTTGGAGGGATATCCAGGCCCCGCTTTTTGGTTTTATTTCTTTGCCAACTGCTCGCTCACCCTGACCCGAAGAAGTGAGTCCGTGTAGTTCGGCTCCAGCATGAAGTAGACTTGGTTTTGCGCTAAAGACTGATGGATGATCATGAGGTTTTCGTCAAAAGAGGTTCCGTTTAGCAGGATTGCTCGGTCGATGTAATAATCCTTATGTGGGGCGTCCCAAACAACTGACAGATCTACGCTTTCGGCGAGCGCGTCCAAGCCAACCCGCAAGCTACCGGACGGTAAAAAAGCAACCCGGTACCCGCTGCGTGGTTCTTCCCGACAAGTGATTCCGGCGTTACGACTGTTCATTTCACGCATCTTCTGGTCCAACTCAAAGCGCTCCTGCCGGAGGTTCTCGATGAGATTTTTCAACTCATGGCTTTTCGTCTCAAGCTGGGCGAGGTGAGTATTATTTTTTTTCAGCCATTCGGCCATTTGCTTTTTGGTCGCCTCGGCTGTTTGTTTCTGGATTTTTGTATCCATTTCCCTCGCTAGAAGATCTGCCTTTTCTGTAGCCAGCTTTTGCGCTGCTCGAATCGATTCCTGATAGCGCTGGTCAATTGTTTTCTTCATCTCGGCAAGGTCTTTGTCATAATTCTTTGCCGGGGTGATGTCTGATGTCTGCGCTTGTCCGTGAACGGGCCCGGTTGACGGAACAGAAACTTTAAGGGGAATTGCTGCTTTGCTTGGCACCAAATCAACAATAGAGGCTTTGGCAATTTCAAGATCGTCGTGATTGGTAATTTCTGTTGGCTGTGAAAATTTAGCCAGCTTAGGCTGGTTGCGCTCGATTTTTACCTTCACTTGCTGGTCAGAGATGTGCTCGTTGTTACCAAATAGAGACTTTGCTTTAGCTAGCGCTTGGTCGACCAGCCCCCCCTCTTCGTTCAGACCCTTAATGCCCTCAACGGTGTCCGAGAGAAAGGTTTTTGTATCTTCATATGCACTGAAAGCGGTCCCGACGGTTTGTTCCCACATGCCTTCTTTCTTGCTTTCAGGTTCTTCCTGAACCAAAGGCTTGTCAGAGTCAGGGTCGTTTTCAACCAGTTCCATAATAGGTGGCTCGGACTTTTCGGGTGCCGGGGCTTCAATATCTGCACGTGGAGGAGCTGTTTTGGTTACAAGTGGCTGACCCTTAACTTTTTTCACCAGGTCTTCGATGTAGGTTTCGCCTTCCACTTTGGTCAGGTTTTTAGGCTGAGGGTCCTTGTCCGAAATCACTTTGTTTGCCGGATCCCAGGACAGAGTGATGTTCGATTCGTTCTTGAACACTGCAACCTCAGGGCGATCGGTTCCTTTGGGCGCTTGAAGAACAATGCGGACCTTCGTTGGGTTTTTGTGTCGCCCCACTCGAACAGAGGTGAATGCTTGACCTGCTGGGAGTCGGTAGTGGGGTTTAAGGTTGTCTGTTACATCGAAAATATCAACATACATATAACTTGCCGACTCTGGTCGGACGGTCTCGAAGTGCATTACCTCATTGCCCACAATGTTGATTTGATTCTCTTTGATTTCCAGCCGCTTAACTCTTCCCAGGTCTTGGCTCATAGCCGAAATCGGGGCAACAACAGCAAAAAACATTACTGTCAGAACTAACTTTTTCATACTCTGGCTCCTTATTTCTGTGCGTTTGTCGTCATCGTACCGGGTATTGTAAGTCGATGCGGAGATTGTTTTGGTTGTGAGATGGGGTCTGTTTTACCCTGTATTTGAAGGTGTTTTGTTTTTTGTGAGGACTAATTTGGAACTTGCATCTTTGTCGATGTGTGACATTTTTGATTTACGGGCAAAGTTGGTGTGCTTAGACCACGTACTTGTTCGCATTTACAGCTACAAACCCTTTAAACTTGGATAATAAACGCGTGAATTTTCAAAAAACTAATCGTAAATGTTTTATGAAGAAAACCCCGGGGTTTTACAGCCATATTCTTTCTTTGGTCGGCCATGTGTTATTGGCCTTCCTTCCGGCCTATTTACTACCGATGTTTGTCCTGCAGGGAGCTCCTGAATTGCTAGGCAAGGGGGATCCAACGGCCTATATCGACAGGGTGGGTTTTAACGTATTGTTGATACACGCTCTCGGGTGGTACAGGGGACTTGGATCGGCGCCTCTTAGTTCTAGTGAAGTTTGTCAACGGGCCCTTAACTGGTTAAAGGTTATTGGCCTTTTTGCAAGCATCCTCCTCTTTGCTTATTTTTCCGGTAAAACCGTTGATTTGCGTATTTTGTTAGATCTTTCCCTGATGTGCTGGAGCTACTTTAACGGTGTTTTTGCGGGAGGGTATTTATCTCGGGCGGCGCTTGCTTACGGTCGCTAAATCTGTTTCATTTGGAATTTTGTAATACAGTTGTAATCAGGCTCAGCTCTTAAAAGGACATTGCGATCTCTCCTTTACCTCCGAGCAACCCTACGGTATGATAAAAAAATAAGGGAGGGGCGATAAGCTCCGAACTGAAGGGTCCAGCCTCGCATCCCCCTCCGCTTGGCTGGACCCTTTTTTACTGATCCGACCAACCTCCAATCTTCCCAACCCACCTCTGAACACCAGCTCGCCTCCTTTGTTGATATTTATACAAAATATGTTTATATTTAAACACAAGAAGGGAGGGCGATCATGAAAAGAGCAGAACAACATTTCCCCGTTGTCGACCTCGCCACCGAAGAGAGCCGCAGCAAGCAAGCGGTATTAATTTCAAACCTTTTCGATCACTGGAAACTGAGCACTGAAGACCAGCTCAATCTTTTGGGGCTAAGCTCAACGAGCAGATCAATGCTCGGGAAATACCGCAAAGGGAATCCCTTATCCTCTTCTCGCGACATGCAAGATCGGGCCGGGTGGTTGCTCGCAATCCATAAAGCCTTACGGCTTCTCTACCCAAGAAACCCTGAGCTTCGCTACAGCTGGATTAGCCGCCGCAACCGTGCCTTCGACAACCTGGCCCCCCTGGACCTGATGAAAGATGAAGGACTGATCGGAATCGCTAAAGTCGCTCGCTACCTCGACTTCCAGAGAGGTCAGTAGTGCAGCAACTTTTTGAGAAGTCCCGTGATTTTAACGATCGCGTTTTCCGCAATATCGTCTCTTTGCGCGAAACAGAAGATCTTTTTGACGATCTTGTCGGAAATGACCCATCCATTACCTATGTTGCCTATGCCACGGAAATGAGAGTCAAGGAATCGATCCCCTCCGGGCAAATTTCACGCAGCTTCCACTACAGCACTGCAATTAGCTACCCGTTCTCCACAGAGCCCTTTATGGCCTCTCGTTATGGAGACGGAACCTTTCCGGTCTGGTACGGATCTTTGGAACTGGAAACCACGATTCACGAAACCGTTTTCCACATGGTCCGTGATATTGAAAATATTGCCGGTGTCGAAGAGCCTGTTGTTCGCGAAAGAGCCGTTTATAAAGTCGCCTGCCAGGCCTTGCTCCTCGACCTAACAGGCAAAGAAAAAACGCACCCCAATCTGGTTGCAGATTCCTACGCCTACACACAAGAAATCGGCCGCCGCCTCCACCGAGAAGGGCATCCGGGCCTCCTCGCCCCATCAGCCCGCTACAAAGGAATAAACGCAGTCATTTTCAACGAGAAGGTGCTGAGAGACCCTCTCAACCATTGCTACCTTCTTTACCGCTATGATCCTGCCCGGCGATACGTTGAAGTTGAAAGGACTGTGGGGGAAGTTTTTCTTACGGTTCCTGTAGGCTGAAAAATTGAATTTTAATTTTATTTTCAGATCCATGTCAGAAGTTATGGCTAACATGGTTGCTCGATTAATTTTTGGGAGGGGAAATGATCAAACAGGTAGAAAATGCCATCAAGCAAGTGCGCCCAGATCTCATTGCTCAAGGCAGCGATGTGGAATTGCTCAGCGCAACTGAATTTGGGATTGTCACAGTAGGCCTGTCTGGGAAGTGTTGCTCAAATCGATTAATTCAGCTGCGCACTGTCTTGGACCTAGAGGTGGCCCTGAAAAGGTTAGTACCGGAAATAAAAGTCGTCATGGAAGATGCCGATTATTCAAAATGTCCAACCGAAACAGTAATGACTGAATAGAGAATTCCTATGCGTGCATATTCTGATGAAACCCGCTACCCTGTCAGAAACATCTAAGGAGATTTGAAATCTATTTTGATGCAATACGCGAGGCGATGATTGGTGGGTATCGGAGTGAGGACTTTGTTTTGTATGAAACTCCTTATTTGTAAGACGTTGAAGCCCTAGGCATTTTGTACTGCATTGCAGGGGTAGTAAGAAATCCGCGATCTGGCATTTTAGTGTTTTGTCGAAATTCATCGAGACGAAATGCTGGACGCATCTGCTCTTTACATGAGAGCGTGACTGATTTACATTGGCAATGTTTTATTTGGATATTCCGGGGGGGATAGATGCTGAGCTCAAAATTCAAAACTGAGAAGAGAACCAACCGCTGACGTCAGCCTCGTACTGACCAGCGGTTTTTTTTAAACTCAATTTCTGAACTGTTCAATTTCGGTGAAGCTTACATAGGCCTTTGAATAATAAATATTAAAATAGTTTGATTCTCTCGCGATTGAATAGTCATTTTATATAGACTGGCGCAGTCTGCTTTTACAGATTTAGGCAGACCTCCTATTTATCGTTTTGGAGGAGGAAAAATGAGAAGAACATTTCTGGTGATATTACATGTCTGCCATAACTGACAACTTTTCCGCTGGCGAACAGGCTCTCGGCTACCTCTACCAAGTCCGATATGCCCTATTGCAGATGATAAGGCTACCGGAAGAGACCGCCTGTTTCATTGAACGCGATGATGACCTTGACTTTACCGACCCTGAGGAAGGCCAGATTCTCGCCTCTCTCAAGCATAAGGTCCCTGGCGACCGCCTGACGGACCTGAGCCCGGACTTCTGGAAATCGGTGCGGATCTGGCTCACCCGGTTCAAAGCCGGAAAGCAAGCCGCCGATACACTCACCTTTTTCCTGTTCACTACCGGAACCGTCGCTGAAGGTTCGTTTCTGGAAAGCTTCCTTCCCGGCAAAAGCAAACCCGACGGCCTTGGCGCCACGGCAGATGCCATCCTGGGCTTGACGACATCCAAAACCATCCTGAAGACCAAAGACCTGTTCAATGAACTCGATGACGAGGAAAAGGATGACTTCCTGGCGCGCATAACCATTTTTGATAACCAGGTCCGTATCGAAAACATTCCCGCTGCCGTCATGGACCGCATGCGTACGGTCCCTTCTGCATTCCGCCCCCCTGTCTACGAGCGCCTCGAAGGCTGGTGGGTAAACGTCGCCATCGAACTGATGACCTGCAGGCGAACCGAACCAGCCTATGGGCGGGAAGTTTCGGAGATGCTTGCAGCCATTGCGGATCAATTCAAGTCGGATAGCCTCCCCATCGACTTCTTCGGCAAGGAGCCCCCGGAAGGGGTGAACCCCGACGCGGACGACCGCATGTTCGTTACGCAGTTACGAGCCCTCGGCCTGAAAACGGATCGGATTCGCCGGGCCATCCTCGATTATTACCGAGCCTTCGAGCAACGCGCCTCCTGGGCCAGGGAGCAGTTGACTCTTAACGGAGAAGTTGAGCAATATGACGACCGGCTTGTGGATGAATGGGACCGTTACCGGGCGATCCTCTGTGAAAGCCTCGACGATGACAGTTCCGAAGACGCCTTGACTGCCACAGGACGCAATCTGCTGAGCTGGGTGGAAACGAACGACAGTCCACGGTTTCGCATCAGGCGGGAGGTCACCGAGGCCTACGTGCTGATCGGTAGCTACCACATGCTGTCCAACGAAGCGCCGACACCCCGTGTGTATTGGCACCCCCGGTTCATGCAGCGGTTGCAGGAAATCGTTGGAGCGGGGCAGTCATGAAGGCATGGGCAGAAAGACCGCGAGAGATCAGAAACCTCTTTAACCCGGCATTCTGCGGGGTCGTGCTGCTGCGCAGCCTGATGAGTTTTGAGGTCGCCCAACAGGAGGGAATGCCATTTTCCCTCTCCTTGCTGGTACTGCCGCTCAGTCTCCACAAGGCCAGCCGTGAGGTGATTATCCGCGGGACTCGCAGCTACCTTACTAAAGTTGTAGACGAGAACCCGGAAATGCTGGTCGGTCTGCCGGAGCGGGCCAGGAGTCTGCTGCCATATACCTTCGAAGCATGCGGGCTGCTCATGCAAAAGGAAGCAATCAGTATCAGCGCCGATGGCAAAATTACAGCGAGGCGCGGTTGCCTTCGCAAGAAGCTCTTCGGCACTGCCGAATCACAAGCGTGCCAGCAGGCAGCGCAGATTCTCGGCAAGAAGTTTGCCGCCATCGGCGACCGCGTGACAATCTACACCACGTTTGGAGTCCGGCCATGAAAATAGTTGCCATCATTGTCTACAGCCACTCCGGCAGCAAGCGAGTCCTCCCCTTCAATCCCGACGGCCTGAACATAATCACCGGCCGGTCATCAACCGGGAAATCGGCCCTGTCTGAGATCGTGGAATACTGTATGGGGCGGAGCACTTTCAATGTGCCGGAAGGGGTCATTCGGGACAAAGTCTCCTGGTACGGTGTGATTTACCAGTTTGCCGGCGAGCAGGTGCTTGTTGCCAAACCAACGCCAGGTTCGGGTCTCTCCAGTTGTTCCAAGGCCATGATCAGACGGGGGGCTGCATTGGCAGCGCCGAAGTTTTCCGAACTTGCCGCAAACTCTGACGACGATACGGTCGTTTCCCTGCTCAGCAATCTCCTCGGCATTCCTGAAAATCAGACCGATGTCCCCTTACACCAAAGCAGAGTCAGTTACAGCGCCACCATCCAGCATACCTATTTTTACCTCTTCCAGAAGATCGGCATCATCTCCAGCAAGGAACAGCTCTTTTATCGGCAGAACGAAGATCATATGCAGCAGACGATCAAGGACACGCTCCCGATCCTGCTAGGTGTCGCCCCACAGGACCGGCTCGAAATCGAGTCGAAATTACGGGAGGCCCGCCGGGAGCTGCGCATTCTGGAGAAAGCGATTGCCGAGGCTATGCAGACCCGCCGGCAACTGAACACCAATGGTGTTGGCCTGCTGTCCGAAGCCAGACAGTTGGGTATTGTCAAACCGGACCGTGCCCCGGAAGCCACGGAGGAGATACTCGATCTTCTAAGAGATGCCGTTAAGTGGAAACCGGCCACCGTTCCAGATGAGGATAGCGGCAGAATATCTGCTCTCGAATACGAACTGTCCACACTCCGGGCCGACCGGAAGTCCCTCAAGAAGCGGCTGGAGGCGGCACGGCTCTTTGCGGACAAGGGGGACGGTTTCAGCCGTGAGGCCGGCGAACAACAAGACCGCCTGGCATCCATCAACGCCCTGCCGCATAATCCCCAAACCGGGGCATGGCAGTGGCCATTTGCCGAAGAAAACCTGAGGATGGATTCGCCCATTGCAGCGGCGCTTCTGGCCGAACTCCACTCACTTAACACCGAAATGGCACGAGTGATGGGAGAGCGGCCTCAGTTGCAGGCCTTCATAGCCGAACTTGACGGGGAGATCGCCGAGACCAGCCGATTGATCAGAGACAAGGAACAGGAGCTCGCGGCGGCCATTGCCACCAATGAGGCCATTGCCAAACTAGGCAGCCTGAATAACGCCGCCGCGAAAGTCGTCGGCAGGATCAGCTATTTTCTCGATACCTTCAGCCCGGAAGCTAATGTTGCTGAATCGGAGAAAAGAAAGAGAACGCTGCAACGCCGTATCGAAGAGTTGGAAAAGCAGTCGGGCTCCGATGACAGCAAGGAACGGCTTGCTTCAATTCTGAACATCATCTCCAGCAAAATCGGAGGCTATGCGAAGGAATTGCGGGCCGAGTTTTCCGAGTATAGCTTCCGTCTCGACTTGGCCAATCTTACCGTGGTGGTGGATCGTCCGGACCGGCCCATCCCCATGCACCGGACCGGCGGCGGGGCCAACCATCTGGCCTATCACATCGGGGCGCTGCTGTCCCTCCACCAGTTTGCCGCCGCCAATGGGCGGCCCATACCCCAATTCCTGTTCTTGGATCAGCCGACACAGGTCTATTTTCCCTCAGAAACAGCGTACAAAGAGGCAGATGGTTCCTTTGAGCGAACCGAGGCCGACTCGGATGTTGAACGGGTCCGGACTTTGTTTGCGCTATTACACCGCTTTGTGACGGAGCTCTGTCCGGGGTTCCAGATCATTGTCACCGAGCATGCGAACCTGCGCGAGGAGTGGTTCCAGCAGGCGTTGGCAGAACAGCCATGGACAAAACCACCGGCCTTGATTCCGGAGGATTGGCCGACTAGTCTTTGAGCCATGAGGATCGAAAGATTAATTAGCGGCAAGATAAACAATGGTTGTCTCAGAACTGCTCGATGCCCATATCAAAAGAGCACATTCCAGCACGGAAAATTGCGGCGAGGAGAAACCGGAGCTTTGGCATCAAAAATTCAAGATGCGTTTTCTTGACGACAATGAAAAGGACTTGCTCAAACAGCGAAGAAAGCGCATGGGCAAGAAAAAAGGTCGGAAGAAAACAAAGATGCCCACCAAGCCTGCTCCAGAACCTCCTCTTACTCCCTGTTGCAACTTGAAGATCGGTACGGTGTCAAGGTGGACGAGCAACTGAAGTGCTCTGCTTGTGATGAATTGAGAAAGCCGGTTTGGTATTTCAAATATTCCACCCAGGGGCCTGTTTTTATTTGTGGGAAATGCAACCCTCCAAGTCTTTCTGGACTCTTTTGGTCGAAAAGATGCTCTTGATCATGCCGTTCAAGGAGGCGAATTTGAAGGGAACCGAAGAAAGCATTAGCTATTCAAAGCATTGCAAAAAGAAAGAAATTTCAAAACTTTACGCAAGAATGTATGGAAGTTGACTACCACAGCACAGGAAAAGCCATGCCTCAAAATAAAAACATAGAAGAGTGGATCGAATGGATGCAAAGCAGATCAGATAGAAAAGCTAGGCATCGTAGACTTTTCAGCGCTCTTGATAAAACTATGCCCCAGTGGGAGACATTTATCACTGCACCATACTTCAAATTGTGGGCTCAAAGTCGAAATAGAATCACGGAAAAATCACGACTTGATATTCTCTGGGAACTCTCTAGGGAGAGTTTTGATGGATTAAGCACAGGCCGGCTTTTAAAGATAGCCCAATCGGAAATAAAAGCACTTGATAGCAACGGGAATATTGACCCTGTAAAGTTTGGATATAGGGGTCATGGCTTGATAGTTGATAAACGCTACGAAGTTATGAAACCCCTTGGGGTTGGCGGGTTCGGTGTTGTCACAATGGTTTTCTCACATGAGGTTGAAGAGTTTTTTGCGATGAAAACCATACGGCCTGACTTGTTGTCAGATTCAGAGAGTGTCGCCAGGTTTGTTCAAGAGGCAAACCTTTGGGTTGATCTCGGTAATCATGAAAATATAGTTCGTGCTGAGTTCATAGATACTGTTGACAATGAAATCACAGTAATGATGGAGTTGATTGACCCAGATTTAAATGGCTGCGTTTCAATGCAAGACCATATCTCCATACAGCCTAAACGCTCAGTAAATCAGATTGTAAAATGGTCAATAGATATCTGCCGAGGAATGGCTTACGCGTACTCCATCGGCATAAAAGCGCACAGAGACTTAAAACCAGAAAACATTTTAATTACGCCCTCAGGCCATGCGAAGGTCACTGATTTTGGCATTTCTAGCCTTATGCAAAATCCACTAACGGAATCCAGCATAGGCTCTTCCGGAAGAAGCAAGCCCATAATGGAAACAAATGCAAATGCCATAATGGGATCATTTCCATACATGCCACCCGAGCAATTCATGAATGTTCGGGAATGCAATGAACGCTCTGATATATATAGCTTTGGCGTTATTCTCTACCAACTTATCTCTAAAGGATGCTGGCCATACGGTGACCTTAATTCACTTACTAAGGGAATTCCACGTCAAGACATTCCTGGACAATTCTTCAAGCTTCACTCAAAAGGAAAACCTAAGTTCCGCATACATAAGCTTTATAAAATTGCTGTAGCCTGCCTCAGCAAGCGTCCAGGGGATAGGCCAGAGTCTTTTGCAGTTGTTGAAAAAATGCTCCTTGAAGCTACAGGCCAAAATGAACCTATTGTCGCGGCTCAAAAAAAACAGGAACATTTTGACCCTTGGGAGACGGGGAGAAAGGCAGCTAGCCTGTTGCGGCTAGAGCGTTATGAAGAGGCTCTAGCGCTGTTCGATGAAATTCTGGAGAAATTTCCAATAGGCGTCCAATGGGAGTTTGACAAAGCCCTTACCCTGTCAAAACTGGGAAGAAATGAGGAGGCTTTAGATCTCTATTCCAAGGTACTTAAACGAGACCCTGAACACTTGGGCGCATTAGTCAACAAGGGGCTGATATTACAAAAGGCAGGTGACTTGGGTGAGGCAGAGAAACATTATCTATTAGCAATTAAACACCACCCGGACGATCTTAATGCACTCATAAACATGGGCAACTTGGCTTATAAAAAAGAAGACTTCAAAACAGCCATTTCTTTCTTCAGCAAAGTTTTAGAATTGGATTCAGAATATGATACGGGTTGGTACAACCTGGCACTTGCTTACAAGGCCAGCTCCTTACTTGATCCATCGAAAAAATGTTTTTCAAATTTCTTGAATCTCTCAAGCCCAACAGACCCACGAAGAGAATATGCTATTAAATGCTCAACGGGCTGACCTCCCAGAGGGCTCTTCCCTCCTAAAAGGCTACCTTGCCAATAACAGACACATTAGAAATGCTGTTGAATAGAACTACACTAAACCTATTTATATTGAAGACTAAAAGGCATAAAGAAGATGATCTAGATTCTCTACTGTAGAAGTTGAAACTCAATAGCCAGCCCCGGATGCCAGCCCCGGAAATGATTTCTGGGACTGGCTTTGAGTCGATATGGGATTACTTGTCCCGGTTGCTGTCTTCGTTCTTACGCTTGGTGGCGTAGTAAACGCGAACAGCGGCGGTTACTGCCAAGGTAACTCCAAACACTTGCTCAAAAAGAGCATATTCGGGGCCCAGCAGCGCTTCAATCAACTCTTCGAGACCCGTTTTCCATAGTGCCAAGAATGCGGCAAAGACCACATCAACCTTGGCCCATTTTACGTTCTTTCTCATGACGACTACTCCTGTTTAGGGACACGTCCCGTTGCCTGCGCGGGAAATCGTGTCGTACTTAATTTCCCTGCAGGGGGATTCGTGCTCCGTGGAGCAATCAGTTGTGGGTTAACGAGGTATCTTATCGATTAAACAACCGAGAAGAACGGCAACGCTAAAGGCTTGTAATGCGACCCAGATAATTTCTATTGGTGTAGCGACGGCAAGCACGCCAGTCAGCGCGGCTATCTTCATGGCACCTTTAGAATTTTTTTGGGGTTCGTTAGGTCGATCCCCGTCTGGGGAGCATTTTCCTGAAGGAGACAGGACCATAAGCATGGTTAGTCTCCTTTCAAGAGGGTGACAGAACAGCTGTCTAGCTGTCTGAATGGGAAGGCGGAAATGCTGTCCATTCGTTTCTCCTTTCTGCAGCGCTATTCGCTGTGGATATGGGCACTGAGACTATTCAGTGTCATCGCTCCAAGGAGAAACACCTCCCGCCAGGGAAAGTGTGTCTCCCTGAAACAGGTCGGTTGCTGCTTTGTTTTTTTTATGAGGAGTCAGCTACTACCTCAACAGGTTTCCCGATGCGCCTCGAAGGACACTAGGAAAGAAGTGAGTAAAGATTAACAGGATGATTCAGCAAAAATGTCCCGAGTTCAGCAATTACTGAAGTGCACCTTGTCGCTGTTTGACATCTTCACCAAAGACAAACCGATCCGGTGTCCTGCTCTTTTAATATCCGGGTTGTTGTTTCAAGGTTTTTTATGCTGTTTCTGATCTCGGTCAGCGGATTCGTCAGGGCAAAGGTATCCAGCACCTGATTTAATATCTGGTCCCTATCGGGAATGTCGTTGAAACTCCCATCCATGGCCCCTCGCAAAGCCGGCAGAATTTCTTTTTCGATTTTGAGAAAGTTGTAGCGTCGGTGACCTGGAGGATAAACCCTGATGGCCTTATAGCGCATTCTGGCGTCAATCGTTGTCGGATAAAACACCCCCGTTCCCTCAACCTTGATACCAACTCTCAAATGCAGGGTCTTGGGCATACGAAGTTCTTTTCGACCAGAATATTTCTGCTCGATCTCTTTCCACGCATCCTTGATTCTGAGTTCTATCTCTTGCCAATTTCCTACAGGCTGCCAATTTAATTTTATGGTCCAGGTTTTGGCTATCTGGGATCGTTGTTGGTCATCCTCCAGCAACAGAACTACGGTGAAGCTTTGCATACTTCTTGCTCCTACCAGAGGCTATGGGAAGTCGAGGCGGTCGACAACTGATCTTGGAGGTTCCAATCGACAATCGGGGCAAAAAGGGGGGCTTCGTTGCAATTCTTTTCAGTTCTAAATTGAGTCAAAATGGCTTGTTTTGCTTGCGGGTGGATTTTTTCCTCCGCAAAACCATTGATCTCAGTGATTTCTTCACGAATGGACTCCTGCAACTTGTGGAAGTTGTACCGCTCATCGTAGTCAGGATATGTCCGGATGCTCTTTTTCCGCCCACGTTGATAGTTAATGCGTGAAAAGGTTCTTGTTTCATTGATCTTAATGCCAACACGAACAGCCAGAGTTGAAGGATTTTTAAACTTCGTGTAGGGAACCGCAGAATAAAGCTTGTCGACCTTTTGCCATGTCTGGCTGATGAGAGCCTCTACATCCCTCCAACTACTGACTTCGACCCATTTGGTGCGAATGGCCATGTCCTTTGAGGCTCTTGTGGTCTGCTGGTTGTCCTCTAGCATGATTGCCAACTTCGGGTACTTCATTGCTCCTCCTCTTTCTTTCTTCAAATTCTCACATTTCCGAAATAACGCAACCCTCTAAAAAGATTGATTTTTTCATCTTGCGTCTGAAAGGTGCTGTGTAATTTTAGAAGCAGACCTACAACATCCTGTAGGTCGAATTTCGATTTTGAAAGGAACTTGAGATGAGTCAGATTGGGCGAAAATTACGTCGTTGGAAAGTATCTCTTAACACCAAGGGGGGGCAGCAGACTATCGGAAGAAGTCTGGTTGCGACTGGATTGGGGGGTTGCGCTCAGCGTCAAAGAGTCGGTGGCCCGCTGGCATCCAACTTTCCTTCAGGGCCTTTTTGCTTCCCGGCCTATATGTCTTCCGAGATTAAAAACTCAAGAGGGTCGCGGGCCAACGCTCCTAACGAACAGCAGGTGGAGGTTTCGACACAATGAGCTACCAGGATGGTTATTTGGCAAAAGAAACTGTTGAAGGAATTGTCATGCCGGCTGAGGCGCAAGAGTTGCGTCAGGCGATCAACGAAAAGGGTGAGGTTCACACGCGGATGGTGGTCGAGTTTCTCGACACTGGTGACAATGCTTTTGCCCGAGTTGCTAAATTTTGTCGCCCAGGGACGGTGGTGAAACTGGTAGTTGGCCCGGTGGGAGAAGCCTTGGTGTGAATGTGCCTGAATTCAGCCCCGTTTTCATATGCACCTTTAAGCGATTTGAACGGACACTGTCGGTTATGTTGAGCTGCAAACTTGATTTTGTTTCTCTTTCGTCCAGGAGGGTCTTATGACTGTAGAAAAATTTCCGATTCGCTATGTTCTTGGTGCAGCTTCAGGCAATGTCGCTCGTGAGTCAATCATCGTGGTTTATGAGGTCGACGGGAGAGCCGAAAATCTCGTATTTGGCACCGACGTGATGACACTCTCAAAGGTGACGTTTACAGACGAGCCTATCGGTCATGTAACGTTCCGGGTTGAGGGAAAAAAGGCACGGTCGGCGCGTGACCTAGTGAGTGTTGCACTGTCTCGAAACCTCCCTTGGGAACGCCGGGGCTCCGTTCCGCTGAGCCCGGCTTACTAAATTAAATGATTTAAAGGAAAGGAGATGCTGATGTCTCAAAACGCCTGGGAATACACTTGGGACGAGATTTGTGAAATTTCGGAGAACCCCAAAGATCGTGCTGTGATTGATTACCGCGGTTACCTCATTGTGTCCCGTGATCGGCGCCTTGTCGGATCGCATATTGGGAGGGCCAAAGAGCTCTATCGAGAGTCTTTGAATTATGCCCTGGCGAAGGGGGTAGGCATTGACGCACGGGTTTTGGAGGCGGCGGGATTAAAGTCTCAATATCCGGCATCGGATTCTACAAAGCAGTCACCGTCCCTGTTCGTCCCTGCCGAAAGCGGAGTTTCCCTGCCTCTTCCGGACGCCTCAGAAAAAGACGAGCCGCTTCTCTCTTTCGCCTAGCCATCTCTTGCGTCCTTCCTGTCCTGTGCAATTCTTTGGGCAGGGAGGTCATCTATGAATAAAATTACCATTTATTACCCTTCTTCGCTGGAGCGCTTCTCTGCTCCCGATGCGTTTGAGGTATTGAAAGCCAAAGGGCAATTCGAGGTGTTTCTTGAATTCATTGACCCCAGAACAGATTGCCTTGTTCAGAAAACCTTTACTTTCTTTCCAAAGCCTCAGGTTACAACCATGGGAAGGTGCTTTATAGCGGAGCACAACGGGTTGATCTTGCGGATTCCGAGTGACATGGAGTGGTGGGAGGCTCATTCAGATGGATTACCTGTCCAAGTCAGACAAAAAGTAACATTGCTTGTCCAGGGTGAGTTTAAGGGAGTTGAGTTCGATCTCAGGGTTTCTCCCAGTATAAGGGTTGCTGTCTGATTGTTAATAAAAAAGTAATCGATTTGATCTGGGGCCGCTAATCAGCGGCAACTTCTTTGCAGTGCCCGATCATTATATGTATTGCGTTTTTGATGTTTGGAGGGATTCTATAGCTATCAGGGCTTTCGGTCTAGGTGTTCATTGACATTGACAATTGAGCAGGATGTTCAGGTTGGGTAGGAACAGAAACAACCCCGTGTGGGAACTGGACGCGCATACTAATGAGTAACTCAAGTAGGGAACAGTTGGTCGCAGAGTCGATCTCGGTCGTGGAATTGTCCCGGAAATCCGATACCAAAAGAGTGCAACAGCTTAGTATCTGTGCAGTAAAACAGTGACCTGAGTGGCAGGCAGAACCACAAACGGTTTGGGGGATTGCCAAAAATCATCCCCGCCTCTTTTTGCTGTTTTCGAGCGGGCCAGCGAACTGGCCGGGAGGAGACGGAAACCTTGAATCTGAACATCCTGTTGAGTTGTCAATTTTGGGGGAGGTGGTATGAAACTTACGTTAGGCTTTGCGGTTGGGCTTTTTTCTCAAACTGCCATTACCAGGCGTTATTATCTCAACCCGACTGGGGTATTGCGCTTAAGCGGTCCCTGCTGATGCTTTTGGTTTTAGGGGCATTTCATTTGGTCGATTTTTTACCGAGGGGGAAGGTTGAATAATGGAACGTTATGCGCTTGAAAATGCGGTCAGGCGTGTTGATGCCTGCTTCTGTTCAGAGTTGGCTGCGGCCTCTGGTCATGAGGCGGCCTTTAAGCGGGCCAGGAGCGAGTGCTTGGCTGCAATCTATAAGGAAATGAGTGACGTTGAGCAGATCACCTGGGCAGAGTTTGTCGGCAAAAAACCAGTGACTTCTAGGATGTCTGAGGAAGAATTCAAGAATGCTCTTCTTCGAATTTATGGCTACTTCAATCCCTGTGCATCTAAGCCCTGCGCCGCGGTTGAAGAATTCGACAGAGCGAAGGAAGAGTGTTTAGAAATGCTCTCTCTGCACACCTTTCGGAATGTAGAAAGCCTTTCTGCTGAGGAGTTTTTTGCTACTAACGCATGGAGGCTCAAAGATGCCACACGCCGTCTTGATCCCAGCAAGCCGTTGCTGAGTTATGACGAGAGGCTTTCGACCTAGGAGATATCATGGAAAAGAAATGGACTGAATTAAAGCTGCCAGCTGTGTTTTTTATGGACCACTATGAGCGGTGCGAAGAGGGTGAGATTCGGTTGCTTCGACAACAGGGACCCCGGACCGTTAGGACTCTCTTGGACGACGCTGCACTCGATGACCTGAAAAGCGATGCGGACCACTACGCGGGTGAGTTTGGCCCTGACGGGATCGAGGATGGGGGCCGGTTGATTGAAAGTGAAAAAAGGACCGTCAAGAGCCTGGAGCGACAACTCACATAAAAGTGATGCTAGCATTAAAATTGCATTTACGTTAACCGGTGGCGAGTTTGCCTGCCAACGATTAACTGAAACCAGGCGATGATAGACCATTTTCGTGGTGTAACGAAATTGGTGTGGCTCGTACACTATCAGTATTGACTTGGGGTTGTTTTGACCAGTATTTTAAGTTCTTGAAATCAATACTGATTGGGGGATGTGATGACTTTGAATAAAGCGGATCTGATTGAGCAGGTATATCTGACAACCGGATTTTCCAAGCGAGAATCGTTGGAGATCGTTGAAGAGGTTTTTGAGATTCTCAAGTCGACCCTGGCGAGCGGTGAGGGACTGAAAATCTCTGGATTTGGCACCTTCAAGGTCAACAATAAAAAGCCTCGCAAGGGTCGCAACCCCCAAACGGGCGAAGAAATTATTATTGATGGCCGCAAAATAGTGACCTTCAAGCCGAGCCAGTTGCTTAAAGAGCAAATCAACGAAGAATAGTCCTTTTTACCCCTCAGCCCTGCTGCGTCTTTTTTATGTCCGCGTAAGCACCCCGCTGTATTGCGTTTTTCTTGCCCCATGAGACTATGGAGTTAAGGAGGCGTTGATGACATACGTTGAGAGTGCAAAACAGACCATTCGAGAAATCTTGTTAGCGGGTCGTCCGTTGGTTGTTCCTTGGAGTGGAGGCCGTGACAGCAGCAGTGTGTTGAATCTCTCTGTTGTGGTCGCTGCGGGTCTGGTAGAGCAAGGGTTTAAGGTTGCCCCCCTGTTTGTCATCAACGCTGATGTGATTATTGAAAACCCTGCCGGTTCTCAGCAACTCCAGAAGGATTTGCGACGGTTAAAAGACTACTGCAAGGAGCATTTAATCCCCCTTTCTTTTCACCAGTCGACTCCTGCCCTCGGTTCCGAGTGGGTTGTCAAAATCTTCTCGGGTCGCAATCTTCCGATTTTCGCGAACCGCAAATTTAGAGATTGCTCGACGGATCTCAAAGGAATTCCATTAGAGCGGCTAAAAAGGTCTCTGATGAAGCATATCGAGGCTAATCACGGCAAGCCCGTTTCGGCGCTAGGGACTCGGTTTTGTGAAAGTACACAGCGGCGTGATCGGATGGAGTCTCGTGGAGAAACCGCCGAAGAGATCTGGAGTAGTGGTACCAGTGGCGACATGATTTCCCCGATAGCAAACTGGTCTGACAAGGAATTGTGGCAATACATTTCTGCTGTCACAAATGGACAGGAAGAGGGTTTTACTGATTTTCGCGACCTTACCCAACTCTACTGGGATGGCTCAGATCACTCGCGCATTCTCTTTGAATCCGATTCAGTACCGAATTGTAGGTACGGGTGCTCAATGTGCTGCGTTGGCGCCCGGGATCGCAGTATGGAAAATCTGCTGAAGAACAATCCAGAACGTTACGGCTATATGCTGGGCCTCAACAAGCTACGCAACTTTTTGGTCGCTACACAGTTCGACTTGGACCGTCGCCAGTGGATAGGCCGCTCGATTACAGACGGATTTTTGGCAATATATCCTGACACTTACAGCCCTCAGATGCTGGAAGATCTGTTTCTGATGGCGCTGACGATCGATGTTCGTGAAGCAGAAGAAGCTGATCAACTCGGCATTGCTCCTCGATTCCAACTGCTCCACCCCCGAGCCATTATCGCTATTGACGCGATCTGGTCGATGCAGGGTCTCCACTCTAAACCTTTTCATGGCCTGTATCTCTACAACAAGGTCTACAACGAGGGTTTCCGTATGGAGGTTCCTGAGGTTACCCCCGGCAAGCCGGTAAAGATTCCCGAGAAGCGCTACATCTATGTTGGCGAAGGGTGGACAGAGCAGGATTCTGAATGGGAGTTCGCCGGAATGAGAGACGCGACTCTTGAGATGGTCACAGATCAGGACGGCTGGAGTGGGTGCGGTGTCCTGGAGGGGCTCAAGGATGGGCGTCAAGTTCAGCAACCGACCTACTCGGATTCGGGTTTGTTTGAGGTCGACCTTGAGTCTGCATATATGGTTTTTGATTGGGAGATGGAAAGCTTACTGCGACATCATGAGGAAGAACACTACTACGCAACTTTTGCCTATAACCGCTATGTCTCGCTAGGGGTGATTCAGCTCAGCTCGCGCCGTCAGGTCTCTACCTCTGACTACATTCTTCGGCGGACCAACTTCCGCGAGAAGGAGGGTTTGATCGGCGCCAACTTCGATCTGCAAAAAATTCTTTCTCGAACAATTTCAAAAAAAGAAATGTTGGCAGAGGTTGCACGCAGGAATCCAACGCCACCGATTATTACTCCTTCAGTAGCTCAACCAGTTAAAGCACAAATGGAACTATTTACGGAGGTTGCGTGATGAAGCAGTTACCCAGATCGGGCCGAGTTTGTATCAAGCTTGATGCCCCGCAAATTCTCTGTCTCCAAACCCTCTGGGGAGGGCAGAGAGTTGTCCTTGAAAACGGTCACTCTGCTGAACACAGCGGGCAAATTTTAAGTTTCGCAAGGGAAGACGCGACCGCCTTGTGCTACGAAATTGAGCGCCGGGCACGGGGGCCTCTCGCACGAACTAACGCCATCAGGATTGCCCGTTCTGTGATTAACGAAATTTCTCGACTGGAGGTGCATTGATGACAATGAAAACGGACCTAAAGGTTACCTGTTTTGATTGTCTGCATGTGATGTCATGGATTGAGCATGGTGAGTATTTTGTCGACTGCCGCGAAGGTAAGATGTCTGAAGACGAGTGGCCGTCGTCCCGGTGCGCTGCAACCTGCTCCAGCTTTGATCAAAATCCTGGCCAGAGAACGGTCTTAACCAGGAGGGAGTACCGGCAGCAGCTCAAAAAGTTGGAGGAAGAATATGCACGTCGATGAGCTTGCAGAGCTTTGCCGTAAAGCATCTGAATCGCGCCTGCAGATCCTTGCAATCCAGCACGGTCGACCGGTGGCTCGACCTACCGTGAAAACAGTCAAGGGTGGTTTTCACGCTGGCTTGATGTCTGTGCGGCCGGATGGAGGGACCGAATATTTCTGGTCAACGGGTCTTGGTCACATGTCGCGGGATCGCGACAAGGCGAAGCGCTATACGTCGCTGCGGGAGAGCAAGCAGGTTGCTATTCGCTGCTTTGATGATGCCACAAAACCACTGAAAAAACCCATCAGTCTGTCACGAGAAAGGGTGGAGATTGTATGACCTCTAAAGTCTCAAGAGAACAGAGAGAGTCGATGTCGATCAACGAGCGCCTTCTTGCGGAGAGTCAATTCAAGGTGGAAATGCGGGAGAAATATCCGAAGGGCCCGCCGCTCATGGGGGTCGGGACTCGGGTGATGACGATCTATGGTCCCGGCGTCATCGTGGAACAAGAAGAACGTTGCAAGCAGGCCTATCCGAACGTTCAGTTCGAGGCCCCTCCCCTGCACGCAACTGGTGAGCGGTTTAAGACGCGCACCTTACGACTGTTTCCTTACGAGTACGATTTCGCAGACGAGCACCCCGCAATAGGATCGGCATGTGGCGCTCAAGCCAGTGTGTGGCAGGAGCGGATCGAGGAGGCCAGTAGTGTAGGGGTGAGAAAGGTTGTTGGTGGGTCACCGCTTATCCGATTCGGCTGAGATTTTTTGTATCAAAGTGGAGCTTGGATGGCACTCACTTCGCGGGAATTCGAGATCTATTTTTACCTATACTTGTTTGCGTCCCTGTTTGTCGGTAAGGGGCTTGCTTGCGGATTGTTTAAACTACTTACCTTTGGAGGATTGATGCATGAACTTTGATAGTCTTCGGCTGCTGCGCTGCACAGGTCTTTTGCTCGTGGTTGTCGTTTTTTTTGCAGTTTTGGTCTCCACTGCTGTTGCTAAATTCCGGCCGACTCAAACGCCTGTGGCTTTGGCAATCATCAACTCAGAAACTGTTAAGGGGACCTCAAGCCCGCAAACCCTTCTCGAGACAGATAAGGGTGATTTTCTCGTTGATGGTGATGCGGCCTTGGTCGGATATTCCGACGCATACAGGCTCGACGTTGCGATGGAAGACGGCTCTCAGCATACGGTGTTTGTTTGCGACCGGAGGTTTGTAGAGTGTTTTTTGGTCCGGGGCATTACTCAAGAGTGAAGGACACATCGAGGATGAATTATCGTAGTTGTTTCATTCTTTATGCTCTGCTTTTTGTGGCATGTTTGGTTACTTTGCTTATCTTCTGGGTATCAGGTTTGATTCCCTACCCTTCCATATTCGGCTAAATCAAGACGACCGGCAGGCGAGTAGCATGGAACAAATGTTCATGCTTTAAGGTTTTGACAGCTTTCCGTATTGCGTTTTTAGTGCCTCGTGAGAGCGTAAAGGTAGAAGCATAAAGCACTTCAACCTTTAATCAGGGAGGCTATTGTGGGAGCACATGCGCAACAGGAATCTTTTTTTCCCTCGACAATATCTTTGACTCTTCGCTACCTGCGTCCATTTGAGCGGGGCATGGAGGAGGGTGCAATTTCAGCAGCCTTAGACATGGAAGACACTGGCAAAAGTGTTGGTCTCCGGTGTGGCTTTACCCAGTCTCGGGAGAACGACAAGTTCGCACAGGGTTTTGAGTTGGGAAAAAAATATGTTGATGGCTGGCGGGCAGGAATGGATCTGCTTCGGTTGGCAATACATAAAGGCGATGTTACTCCGGTCGACTTCAAGGAGGCTGTTTGTCCCGATTCTCTTAACTTTTACTGGGAAGAAATTTGACCGAAAGTCGGTAGTTAGGTGGAAGTCGCACGCGATGACCAGGGAGGCAGGCATTGAAAGATCGAAGACAAATCTATACCGCGCAGATATCTCCGTTAATCGACCAGATCATTGCTATCTGTGAGTGTTATGGCATGCCGATGTTTGCCGAGGTCCAATTCTCTCCTGAACAGTTCTATCGGACCTTCTATCCGGGTCAGAAGACGCACCCGTTGTTGTTCTACCACGACGCTCTGTCGAAGTGTTCAACCGGTGGCGGGGTAAATGTCGACCAGTTTATTCGTTGGGTTGCCGGAGAAGCGCAAATCAAAGGGCACAGATCAACATTTTTATATCAACTCGGGATACCTGCCGAGCCAGCCAGAGAGGTCAATGGTGAATAAGAACGGAACAAAAATTTTAGCAAATTGCCGGGACTGCGGAGGTGTCAACTATCGAGCACATTGATCGCCTCATAGCCAGCGATCGAGAATTCGTGGTCGCGCCGGTTGGTCAGGAGGATCCTGATCCGGACTGGTGCAGGTGTGGAGAATACCCTGTCGTGGACCGACGGTATAGCATCAGTAGCAATCAGGCAAAGTGCGTCTGAGGCAGGCCTGACTTGTGCCGACTCTGGCGCTGCTCTGGATTTTGAGTCCACCGTCTAATCTAAGATGGTGGACTTTTTTGTTCTTCTTGCATGTTTCAATTCCTGTGAGAGCATGGTTTTAAGGAGGTTGAAATGAAAAATCTGGCAATTTTTTTCACGATCGGTCTTGTGGTTTTCTGTATGAGCGGCTGTGCCAAAACGACGGCGCCTTCACAGTACGCTATCAAGGGCTACACCAGTAAGGCCGGGTGGTCTGAAGCGCGTAATGTGATCAATGCAGCCGGGCTACGTGATATTCGCGATAAAAAACCTGAAAAGCTTGGAATTGGATCTGTCTATGGAGGTGAAAAAGGGCGCGCTATCGGGGCCACATCGTTTACAGCCTTACAGTATTTTTCCGATCTGAACCGTCTTGGTTTGGGAACTATTCCTCTTTCGATTATGTCCTGGAATGCTGTCGGCAGCAGGGATGAGCGGGCCTATCCAAAGCTGTACGCCTGGATGCCACGGTCAAATGCGACCGACCCCGATCAGGCAATTGAGGTCTTGAACGACGTTATCAAGGAGGCGCTGGGAAAAGCCTTGGCAGAAGTTGTTTTTCCGGCCCCCTACGAAGCCGAAAATTATTATTCAGATGAAAATCCAGTTGGCTACAAGGTCTCAGGTGGACTCTGTAGTGAGGGAGAGTGTCGCTATAATTTCCTATTCGGTCGAAAATTCGAGGGCAAGGAAAACCTCCCCTACCCCGGTGTTTCTCCCGACTTTCTAGGAGCTGGTGAGTCGTGGGTATTCTCAAAGCATGCGGTATTTCGGCCCTGCAGAACCAGCCGATGGAACCAAGACGGCCGCAGGGCCGCCCTGCCCGATCTACAGGTTTTCCAAGCAATGACAAAGTATCTGCCGAACTGGGTGTACCTGTATCTTCCCAACTCGACCAAGAGCAAGCGGGTTTTGCTGGGGGAAGGAAACAATGCGCTTGGTTTTCCAGTGGTTTTAAACCAAGGGAATACTCTGCTGTTTATAAAGCCAAATCGAGAAGAGAGTTTTCCGTTCGCCTCGTTACCCTCAAAAAGAGGGGTTGATCTATAGCTACACGCGATGAAACAAATTCCCTCCTCCTTATTGCCGGTCTTTATGGCCGGCTCTTTTTTGTCAGAGGTTTCTTAATGTATTGCGTTTTTGCAGCCCAATGAGACTATTGGGATAGAGTGTTCGCTCTTTATTGATCTTGCAGGAGGTTAGTTTTGTCAGAGAGTGCGGAAGATATTGTCGATCTTATCATTTTTGCTCTGGATGAACCCTACCAGAAACACAATTTGGTAAACGGAGAGCTTTCCTATTTTGCGCTGCGAAATGCGGTAAACGACGCCAAAGTGTTAGCAGCCGAGTTGAAGAAAACCCTGCCGGGGATGGATGAGGAAGGATAGCCCAGAATATGCAGTGTGCATCAAGAAAGCGTGTCCATTTCATATTGTCTGAAGGAAAGGATTTTACCGGCGAGTTCTGGGCCGAAACCGCTTGTGGTTTTGATTGTGAGTTTGGCGGCAACTGGAAGGGAACGGTCTTTCCTGAGCTAGTGACCTGTAAAAACTGCTTGCGCGTAATGGAGAGCGTTAAGCCTCAAAAGCTGAAGTTAAACATTCTAAGAGCCAATTAAGGGTGGCGCTGTGAGACGAATCCACGCACAGTGGAGGGATGGGCCTGGGCAGTAGTTCTCACACTCAACTGTCCGTGGAGCCGCAGGGTAGCCAGCATAACCTGGTGAGGGACGCCCCCCGCGCCCTGCCGCTTCTAAATTTCTAGTGTTAGCACCTCAGATAGAGGACGTTGCCGATCTACCTCTTTAAAAACAGATCGAGACACCCGCGGCCGAACCGTGTCCGCCAACAAGCAGCAGTGTGGGACATGTCCGGAGGAGCACCGAAGGGAGACTGCTGTGGTCGCGTACTTTAATACTGAAAGCTGAACGAGGTAGAAATGGTGAACAAGATTATTGCTGCAGCGGATTTTGCCAAACAGGCTCACAGCGGCCAGCGAAGAAAATTCACGAATGAGCCCTATATTGCGCATCCTTTTGCGGTAGCGGGCCTGGTTTCATCGGTAACGGATGACGAGGAGATGGTTGCTGCCGCTCTTTTGCATGATGTTGTGGAAGACACATCTGTGTCCCTGTCTGACATTGAGTCTGTTTTCGGTTCTCGTATCGCTGGATTGGTTGACGACTTGACCGATATTTCGAGACCGGAGGATGGTAACCGGCAAATCCGAAAGGAAATCGATCTTAAACACACAGCTGCAGCAAGCCAAGATGCCAAAACGATCAAACTGGCCGACCTGATCGACAATACAAAAACTATCATGGCCTATGATCAGAGCTTTGCAAAGGTCTATATGGCCGAGAAAAAACAATTGTTGCAAGTTCTGAACGATGGTGACCCAACACTGTTTGCCGTCGCAAGCGGCATTGTAGATCTATATTTTCAACAATAAGCAAATTGAGGGAGAACATGGTGCGCTGCCAATCAATAACAGGAAATCAAGGAATGGTCTTGCCGGTGATGGTACCCAATACGGTCATCAATGCGACAGGTTTTTACATCAGTTACAACGACTATGACTCAGGTATCTATGGCAGCGACACGACTGCTTTGGTCGATGATGCTATGGCGAAGTTCCTGATTCTTAACGGTGATCATCGGCAAGGCTACCAGGCGTTGATGGGTAAGGGGTATGACGCCTGCGTGGCATATTTTCTGGACAATATTGCTGATATCAACCGGTACAGCGATCGACTCGTATAAGCATAAGTACGGGCGAAAAGCCCTGTAATTTTCTGCTATGACAAGGAGAGGGTATAAGGACGATTATCGCTGGCAGCCGGACGGTGACTAACCTTGATGACCTGGTAAGCGCTATCAAGGTATGTGGATGGTTCCCGACGGCGGTTGTCAGCGGTACCGCTCGCGGCGCAGACCGGTTGGGTGAAATCTGGGCACAGATGCAGGGGATTCCGGTTGTCCAGTTCCCGGCAGACTGGAACCGTTATGGGAAAAAAGCCGGATATTTACGAAATATCGAAATGGCGGATCATGCTGAAGCTCTCATTGCTCTTTGGGACGGGGAAAGTCGCGGCACAAAACATATGATCGAAATCGCTACCAGGAAGAGGTTGGAGGTTTTTGTTTGTCTTCTGACCTAAAATATTTATCTGGGATTTTTCAAACCTCTTGTCACTTCCTTTTTTGGGGGATTATAGAGATAGGAGGTTTGATATGATTTATTACATCGCGATTTCAGGTGCCATCTTCTTTGCTCTCGTGATAACCCTGATTTTTTCCTATCTCTGCGATCTTTCGGCGCCCCCTGCTCTGCTACGAGCGACCTGTACCGGTTTCGGGGTTTTTACTTTCGGGTTCTTTCTTGTTCCGTTTATCTCCCTTCAGGCTGTTGCTGTCCTGATATCTGTTTTCGGTCTGTCCGTCTTGGCCGTAAAAGGGGTTCGATCGATTTCGCTGCGTTGTCCCACACAGCCGAAACGGCAGAGGCGGTTAGGGTTCGTTCTGGAGCTTGATCCTCCCGCTATGGGGGAATACCGCGTATCAAAGTATCTCTGGGGTGAATCATGATGAGAAAGTGTGCCTGCTGTGGGGACTGATTTAAGCCCTTTTCTGTGAAAATTCTCAATGACCGGCAGTTGAGTCAACTCAGCGGCCGGTTTTTTGTCTGTTTATCCCTGTCGTAACTCGACCTACATACCCTGCTTAAAGTGTCGTTATGTATCTGCAGGCATTGACTTATTCTGTCACAAACTCGCTTGTATCTGCCGCAACCCGTGAGATTCTGGTTGCAGAGAGAGGAAGGCATATCGCCTTTCAGGGAGAAAACCAAACAGAGGGAGGGTTAATGGAAAAGTCAGTTGCTTTACAGGTCAATCAAGGGAAGTTAATTGAGACTTTGCGCTTTGCTTTTTCGGATGCCAAGAAGGTGTTGACGGAACTCGCGCAAAACGCTCGCCGGGCTGGCGCTACGAATGTCGCTTTTGATTATGACGAAGAGCAGCATGTGTTGACGGTCAGTGATGATGGTCAGGGGATTGCGGATCTGCAGAACCTTCTGACGATTGCGGAGTCCGGTTGGGATGAGGCCGTAGAGGAAAATGAAGCGCCATATGGGATGGGGTTCATGTCCAGCTTCTACGTTTGTGAGCAGATGGTTGTCGAGAGTGGTTTTCAGCGAATTGCGTTTAGCACAGCGAAAGTCATGGCCGGCGACCCTGTTCAGGTTGAGACCAGCTCAACTGAGATTGTCTCTGGTGCTCGTATTGTCCTGCAGGGATTTTCTCCGAAATTTCACCTTGCAGATATCTTCGACTCGCTCTTTGTCGGCTACCCTATCCCGGTTTTCTTGAACGGCAACGAAATTGCTCGGCCTTTGTCGCTGGACTCCTCCAGTCGATCGTTTGTGCTCTGCGATGTCGGCCATATGTCGCTGACCGGGGTTCATAACGAATTATCTCCACAACGCGCTGATAAGGCTTACATGCGCTACTTCCTACAAGGGGTGGAGCTGACCTCGATGTACGGTGCGTGGCGACGCAAGAGCGTTGCTGATTGCAACGTAGTTCATCTTGATACGATGCAGTTTTTCGGGAGGATGCCGGATCGGGATACGCTGGTTGATGCCTCCGAGTGCCAAAAGCAAGTGGAGGCGACCTGTCGAGCGCTGTGGCGCGAATATCTGGAGAGCCAATTGGAGAAGATGCCTGACCGGGAGTTCGTCACAAGGTTCTTCGATGTCACTTATAGCTATGCTCCCGATCTGTTTAATCGGATCACCTTTCTTCCCGCACAATTTCTGGAAAGTTATGTGAGTGTTCCGTTTATCTCGGAGTTTGACAGCTTTGAAATGCCACCTCGTCACTCGCTTTCGCGGGCGGTAATCGAAAGTGGTGCCATGTTGGTTTGCAAACGACCGGGTGATATGGACGAAGAGGTTGGCGCTTTGGAATCGATGTATCTGTTTCTTTCGGAAGGGGCGTTTGTGTTGAACAAAACTCTGCCGGATGGTCATTGGGCGATTCCTTTCGTTGTCAACTTGGAACAACGGGATATACAGATCACCCTTGAAGGGAAGACCAAGGCGGGAACATTTTTTGGAAATTATGTCAGCTCTGATGTTGATCTCTGTTCGGCCTACCAGATTTCCGGCAAAGGTCTACCGCCTGTGCGATCTGACTCTTATGGTGTAGCAACAGCAAATGGTTTTGTTATCCCGGAGAGAGAGAACGATGGCTTTGCAGTGCGGCAAATTTCCAGCTACATCGATGAGAATGATTACTATGATGAAGAAATGTGCGATTTCGACCAGCGAGAGTTGGAGCTGGTGATTGCAAATCTTCGTGCCACCACCCCTGCCGAGGTTTTGTTGAATATTTTGAAAACGGATATGGGCTATCGGCGCTTAGCAGATCTTAAAGGGATGTCGTTTGAGATTTCGTTTGACGCTGATGGCCGGCTAGACAAGGTGGCGTAGATCAGATTGAGGCCGGGGTGGTCAGTGTGCTGCCCCGGTTTTACAAGCAGCTCTGACGAACTGAGACAGGAAAGAAGGATGAAAAGAGAGAAATTCAAGCGTGTTTGTGCCGAATGTGGTCATCAGAGCACTGTCGAACATTTACTAAGAGCTCAGCATCCTTTCGACCCGGATGATTTTGTTGAGGGCTGTCCTGAGTGCTTGTCGGTCGATCATTTTGAGATTGTCTGTGACGAACCTGGTTGCCGGCAGGTTGCCAGCTGTGGCTTCCCGACCAGAAATGGTTATCGGAATACCTGTGGTGATCATTTCCAAGCTGCTGAGGAAAAACATGGACGTTTATCGGACTGATAGGGATCGTTTCTTCAAGGCCGGGCAGAGTGTGAATTACTACCTAGCTCGCCTACGGGGGCTGGGTTGTTCAGAGGAGTTGATCGAGCGCGCCAGGCTCTTGGCGAAGGGTCAGCCTTTTCGTGAGAGCCTTTACCCGCCTCATATGAATCAGTGGGTGATGTCCAGTTGGGACGGGTCAGACCTTTATTTCAGCATGGGGGGAGACTGGGGGGTACGAACGGGTGCAGTTCATGGCGTCAAACGGCTACATTGATTTTGGCTTTGGGTACGCCGACTAGATTGCTCAAGCCTCCCCTTCCTGCTTACGTGTCTATTGCGTTTTCATTTTCCCGTGAGATTTTAGAGTCAAGTTGCTTAGGGCTTTGGCTATGGAGGTCTCATGTCTCACCGATGGAAAATCGCTGAACGCTTCAAAATCAATTATTACCCTGATATTGGCCTTAATCCACCTCATGCGAAGTATGTTGATTCGTTTGGCGTGAAAACTTTTCGTGTCGTTGGTTTCTATCGGGTTTATCAGCCACCCCCGCGGAAAGTTCCAAAAACTCCGAGAGAGAAGTTCGCTCAGCAGATTCTCGATGAAATCCGACAGGAACGCAGGGAGTCTATGAGCGACAGAGAAGCGCTGCTGGAGAAGTTTGAGGTAAGACTTGAGCGGGTGCGCTTTGAGGATGCTGAGTTTATCTACGGCCAGTCTGTTGGCTACCCGATGGTACCGATCGAATGGTGTGAATTCCTGGGGGACGTTGATTGGAGCCAGGAGGCTTTGACGAGAGCACGGCGAGAGTACGAGAAGCGGTTAAAAGTTCCTGCTGATGAGTTTGATCTGATTGATAAGCACACACATCCTCGGTTCGGGGATGCCGTTATTCAGCTTGGGCGAGCTGGACTTGAAGGCGGAGATCGTTTCGGATGTAGGGAGTATGCGTACCAGGATCAATGGTGTCGTTTTTATACGGGCAAGGGTCTGCATGTGTTTTGAGCCGGTAAGTTTTTTAGTCCATGAGATAGGATGCAGATATGTCCATCCCCTCTTCCCACTCAAACTGCTCACATTCGCTACATAGTCGAGTGTCTATTGGTATAGGTATCCCGCACCGGCATTTTTTTGCGGGTCTCTCTCCAGAGCAAAGATCGCAAAGGCTTTCGTCGGGGAGCCCTTCCAGGGACCAGGGAAGATTCCTACAGCAGTTAGCGCAGATGTCTTTGGCTATAAAAGGCATTCCAGGCAACTCGAAGCTATGCGCTAATTCTTGAGCGGTTTCTGCATCTGGCGCAGTTTCAAGTCTCTCTGTCTGACCATTACTGAGTCGCATGAGGACGAAGAAATACTCGGCCTCTTTGTCGTACTCGATCTCTATTTGTTTTCCGGGGTTTCCCATACCTGGAGCCTTGAGAAAGTTTCGTTCTGCTTACAATGTCTCAGCCGTCAACTAACTTCAATAGCAGAAACAGTTATGCGGGATGCTTTTTGCCGTCTCCGCAACGTTGCGTTTTCCCCCTTCAATGAGACTATGAATGGAGAGAGATATTTTATTTTTTTTGAACCTGAATCAGTGAGGTAACGCACCGGCACCTCTGCTGTTTGCCCACGAAGCCATTTTCGCAGTCGTTTTTGCTTCAAGGTCCGCCTGTTTTACTCAGGCGGCCATGCTCTTTGACAATTCAGCTGATTATTTTCTCGTTCTGCACGCTCCTTCGCGGATTGTGGACGTGTGCAACCGGCCACGTCCTTAGGTGCGGTGTTTTTCAGCACGGTTCTGCGGGTTGCCAAGCTTAGCCATAAGCAAACCTCTGATAGGTTTTGGCAAATGCCTGCGTTTGCCAGTGGGCATGGCAACTGAACCGCAGAGCCAGACCATGGGCGTGCCGCAGAAACCGGGCGGCGAAGTACATCAGATCCTGCAAGACGGTTTTTAACCGACGCCGCTGTTTCGCCCGCCGGGCCTGCTTTTTATCCATCAGTCCGACCTGGCCGATGGCGCGCAGCAGATTGTAAGCCAGACCGGCGCAAGTCATCACCAAGGCATTGGTGGCGAACTTGCCGGACGGGAGCCGCTCCAGATCGAGATCGGTTTTCAGTTCCGAGTGATACTGCTCGCACAGCGCATGTCCCTGGTAGAGTTCAATGACCGTCTCTTTGTTGTTGGACAGGCTGGTCCACCAGCCTTCAACTTCGATGTCGGGTGTCAGCAGCGGTCCGTCTTTGTCGAACCAGCGCTCGCTGGCGCGCAACACCCGGCGCAGTTTGATGGTTTTGGTTTTGCCGTCATCATCCTGGTAGCTGCGCTCGACGGTTTCGGTCATCACCGCAATGCGTTCGGTTTTGGTGTCTTTGAGCAGTTTGCCGTGAGCGAAGATTTCCGTGGCCTTGATCGGCATGTCGCTGTTACGGCGATTCCATTTGACAATGAAGTCGGCGCTCGCCTCCTTGAGCGCCACCAGGGTGGCGATGGCATCGTGGGCACTGTCCAGCCGCACCAGTAACGGGGCATCGGTCAACTCCCGGGCCTTGCGGATCGCCCGTAGCAGCAGCGGCACAAATCCCTGCTGGGCGTGCTGCGAACCGGGACGGTGTTCAATCTCCAGGCACCAGCCTTCAAGGCCGAGCCAAACGCCCAGTGGAGCATAACCGTTATAGCCGCGGTAGGTGTAGGACACGCCCTCCTTCTTGGTTTCAGAATTGTTGAGGGTGAACACATCCAGATCGAGAGGCAAGTGGCCCGTGGACAGCGGCGAAAGCTGCGCCTTGGCTTTTTTAAGAAACTCAACCGAACAGAAATCAACAATGGTGCGCATCACGTCGGCAAACTGGTCGAGACGCTGGCGCAAGGTCTCCGGCGATGGGACTTTCGTCAGCCCCAAGGAGCAGCGGAAGAACTCGTCATCTTCAAAGAACGGCCGGATCGCCGCAAAATCGCTCTTGCCCTGACAGAGCAGACCCAGGTAGCTGCGGACCACATCGGAGGTTGCAATCCCCCGTTTCGGGGCTGCCTTGTCAACCCGGGAAGCCAGCGTGGTGTAGCGATTCAGTGCCATACCAACCAAAGCCAGACCAGAGTTGGAGGTGTAGAATTCCTGCTTGGACTGCTCAATCTTGAACCGTGGAAATGTCACAACCAAAACTCCTTGGGTGAAATTCAAAGCGGTTCAAAGATAGCAGAAAAGCACAATAAAATCAGCTGATTGTCAAAGATCGAAAATAGTTTTAAGTTCGTTAACTCACGGATTCAGGT
>RRYU01018945.1_pt1 | contig 50845 bp, 55 predicted proteins | sample 2162651 | NCBI WGS metagenome assembly RRYU01 (sample SAMN10267283, study PRJNA491782) | microbial mat metagenome | isolation source: biomat in the production well | place: Japan: Minami-Kanto gas field, natural gas well KTG3 | collected 2017-06
TTGGATCCGGAGAGTGGAGAATATAATTTTCCCTATATAAAAAAGATGCTTACTCAGAGAGAATTGATAATTGTGAACCTAACATGCCGGGAACAGGGATTAATGGTAAAAAAGGGAAATCCAAAAAATATTGAAGAGATAGATGATTTAGTCAGGAAAGATATAAAATTTATTAATAGACAGAAAGGGTCAGGAACCAGAGTATTATTGGATTATTTATTAAAAAAGAAAGACATTAATCCTTTGAATATTCAGGGATATTCCATGGAAGAGTATACCCACTTGATGGTAGCCTCTGCAGTGGCGGAGGAGAAGGTAGATACAGGTATAGGGATTTTATCAGCTGCCAAAGCCTTTGGTTTAGATTTTATACCGGTAACCAAGGAGAGATATGATATAATTGTACCTAAAGAATACCACTCTTCATTAAAAATTCAAAAATTATTGACTATTATTAGATCTGAAAAATTCAAGAAAAAAGTTTTGAGTTTGGGTGGATATGATCTCTCCCAGTGCGGGAAGGCAATAAAAGAATGAATAAAATGATAGATAATTTGGGAAGGAAAATTTCTTACATTCGAGTTTCTGTTACCGATAGATGCAACTATAGGTGCATCTATTGTAGACCCGAAGACCAATTTGAATTTATCCCTCATCAAGAGATTTTAAGATATGAAGAGATAGCAGAGATTGTTGAAGAAGCAGTTAAATTGGGCATAACTAAAGTTAGAATAACAGGAGGCGAACCTTTAGTCAGGGAAGGGATAGCAGATTTTATAAGACAATTAAGAAAGATAAATAAATTAGAAGATATATCTTTAACCACTAACGGCTTTTTTCTTCCCGAATATGCTAAAAAATTAAAGGATGCCGGACTGACTCGAGTGAATATTAGCTTAGACTCCTTGCAGGAAGAAAAGTATAATAGGATCACTCGGGGGGGAAGTTTGGAAAAAACGCTGAAAGGGATTGACTCTGCTTTAAAGGTAGGTTTGCTGCCAATCAAAATTAATACTGTACTAATTAGGGGAATTAACGATGATGAAGTAGAAGATTTTGTAAGATTGACTTTAAGAAGACCATTAAATATTCGTTTTATTGAATTTATGCCCTCCGGAGAAGAGCTAAAAGATAATTATAGGGATAAATTTATTTCAATTTTGGAGATAAAAGAGAAATTGATAAAGAAATATTTATTAGACCCTATAAAAATTAGTACTGAAAATGGACCGGCAAAATATTACCGGATTAAAGGTGGTCAAGGTACTATTGGTTTTATTACTGCCTTGAGTCAGCATTTTTGTAAAAATTGTAATCGGATAAGGTTAACTTCCGAAGGCAAACTGAGGCCTTGTTTGTTTTCTAATAAAGAGGTTGATATTAAGCAGGCAATAAGGAATGTAAAAACCGAGGATAAAATAATCAAGAGTAAAATAATAAGAAATAGCATAAAAAAAGCAGTGAGCATAAAACCCGAAGGCCATAAATTAAATGAGAAATTCTCAAATAGAGACTCTTTTAAGATGTCTAAAATTGGAGGATAGTAAATGAAAGAAAAAAAACTAAGCCATTTTAATAAAAGTGGAAGGGCGCATATGGTGGATGTTGGAGGCAAAGAAGACACACAACGAATAGCTATCGCGGAAGGTTCTATAGTTATGCAACCGGAGACTTTGAAGATGATTAAAGATAGAAAGATTGCCAAGGGAGATGTTTTGGCAGTAGCCCAGGTAGCCGGCATTATGGCTGCTAAAAAGACTAGCCAAATTATTCCCATGTGTCATCCTTTAATGCTCACCGGTGTGGATATTAATTTTACAATCAATGAGAATGAAAATAAGATTATCATTCAATCCAAAGTTGAAACTATTGGTAAGACAGGAGTGGAGATGGAAGCTCTAACTGCAGTAGCAGCTGCGGGTTTAACTATTTATGATATGTGTAAAGCAGCAGATAGGAGGATGACTATTGAATCGGTATATCTTTTAGAAAAATTCGGCGGCAAGAGCGGACATTTTTCGAGAACATTAAAAAAGGATGATTGAATATTTAGATAGATGATAGGAGAAAGAGGATAAAATGGGTAAAATAAAAGGAAAGATAATAGCTGTATGTCGAAGTGAGAATAAGGGGACTGTAAAAAAAGAGATAACCGAGGGAATATTAATAAAAGACTTTGGGTTAGAAAAAGACGCCCATTTAGGGAAATGGCACCGGCAGATTAGTTTATTGGGAGTGGAGAGCATTAATAAGATGCAGATTAAAGGATTGAAAATACAATATGGAGATTTTGCCGAAAATTTGACAGTTGAAGGTATCATTTTGCATCAGCTACCGTTAGGAACAAAATTAAAGATCGGGGACAATATATTGTTAGAAGTAACCCAGATAGGAAAAGAATGCCATCAGGGTTGTGAAATTAGAAAAAAGATTGGAGATTGTGTAATGCCTCGGGAAGGTATTTTTACTCGAGTTTTAAAGGGCGGAAAAGTAAAAGCCGGCGATGAAATTGAGGTGCTTACTGAATGATTAAAGTCGGGATTTTAACCATAAGTGACAAAGGCGCAAAGGGAGAAAGAGAAGATCTGAGCGGTAAAGTAATTGAAGAAGCAGTCAAGAAAATCAATGGAGAAGTTAAATATTATCGAATTATTCCTGATGAAAAAGAAATTATTCAAGAGGAGTTAACAAAAGCAACTGATAATCTACGCTTGGATTTAATTTTGACTACCGGAGGAACAGGTCTAGGAAAAAGAGATGTTACTCCGGAAGCTACTTTGGCGATAATTGAAAAAGAAGTACCGGGGATTAGTGAAATCATCAGGAGTGAAAGTTTTAAAAAGACCGATCGAGCGATATTATCTCGAGGGGTAGCAGGAATTAGAAAAGAAAGTTTGATCATAAATTTACCGGGCAGTCCTAAAGGAGTAAGAGAATCTTTAGAAATAATATTAAAGGCATTGACGCACGGTATAGAAATTCTAAAAGGCCAAGTTACCGAGTGTGGAAGAAATGATGAAGAAATTAGGTGAAAATTAATGAAAGTCATATTTTTGGGTACCGGTTCGGGTATGCCAACCTTAAAACGCAATGTTTCTTCGATTGCACTTATTTTTATTAAGAAAAATAAGCTATGGTTATGGGATTGTGGTGAAGGAACTCAACAACAAATTCAAAAAACCTCTTTAAAAATATCTAAACTGGAGAAAATATTTATATCTCATTTGCACGGTGATCATCTATTTGGGCTTCCAGGTCTACTGGCTTCCCGGGGTTTAAAGGGCGGAAAAAATCAGAATAAAATTCAAATATTTGGTCCCGAAGGCTTGGATATCTATTTAAAGGAAACCCTAAATATAACTAAAACCTATATTCCTTATGAAATTAAGATTAAAATTATTCCTCCAAATATACCAGCAGGAATCATTTGGGAAGATGAAGATTATATAGTTCGATACATAGAAGTACATCACAATATTAAAGCTTATGCTTATTCTGTCGAGGAAAAAAAGGATAGAAGTCATTTTTTAGTAGAAAAAGCTCACCAATTCAATATTCCTTCTGGTCCGGTTTATCGTACTTTAAAAGAGGGCAAAACAGTAAAATTGTCCAACGGAAGAATTTTTCAGGGCAAGAATTTTTTAGGTGAAATTAAAAAAGGGAGAAAGATAACTTTTTGTGGCGATACTACCTATTGTGAAGATTTAGTGTATCTGGCTAAAGGTGCCGACCTTCTAATTCATGAAGCAACTTTCTCTCAACACGAAAAAGATCTGGCTAAGAGAAATTTTCATTCGACTAGCACAATGGCTGCTAAAGTTGCTAAACAGGCTCAGGTTAAAAAGTTATTACTAACTCACATTAGTCCTCGTTATAGTTCAAGTAATAATAAAACCCCAATAACCGAAAAAGAATTACTTACTGAAGCCCAGAGCGTGTTTCCTGAAACTATTCTAGCAGAGGATTTTATGGAGCATGAGATATAGAAGTTATTGACGGGATGTAAAAAAATTATTAAAAAACTTGAAATATATTTTTTTTTAGGTTATGCTTTTGTTGTTAAAATAATTTTTATTTTAATTGGAAGAATTATCTGATGAAATAGTCAAGGAATTATTAATCAATAATTATAAAAGAAAATAAAAATTGAAGTTGTATTGGATTTACTCTTAATTGCCTAATAAATTACAAAATTGGTAATTATTATAAAAGGAGGAAAGTGTAAAATGAAAGCAATGGTTGATAAAGATCTGTGTACCGGATGTGGATTATGCGAAGATACCTGTCCTGAAGTATTTGAAATGAAGGATGATATAGCAGTAGTAAAAATTAGTAAGGTGCCAGATGATTTAATGGAATCATGTAAAGAAGCTGCTGATGGCTGTCCGGTAGAGGCTATAACTTGCGAGTAAGATAATAAGAGGAAATAAAAAAATATAAATAAAAAAGGAGTAGAGCAATGATTAATCTACTCCTTTTTTATTTTAACCATAATTAAAATTTCTTAAATCGGGAGCGTACCGGAGGTAAGCCCTCATTGGGGCCGTTAATCTACTGCATAAAAATGCTGTTGAAAGTTTTTAAATCTGGAACCTAGAAGATATTATTTTATTTATCTATCTAAATACTATATGAGCTTACTTTAAACTAATGTTGACAAAAAAAGTCATAAATAATATAATTTTTTAGTAAAGTCAGTTTAATTATGGGAATTATTCGCAAATTTACCATTTAATATTAGTTATCTAGTCAATTTGGTATCTCTCAGAATGCTTAATATTAAGAAATGATTTGTTTTAACTCGTATTTTTTAATTAAATCTCATTAACTTTGTATTTACCAATTACTAATTCTAAATACTATGCAATTTATATTAACTAGTTAACCAAGTAACTAACTAACCACTATTTAAAAGAGGAGAAAGACCAATGAAATTATCAACTCGAGGACGGTACGCACTTCGGGCTATGATAGACTTAGCTCAAATTCAATGTAATAATTTAAAGCCCATTTCTTTAAGAGATATTTCCTTAAGACAAGAGATCTCTTTACAATATTTGGAACAATTGTTTAATAAATTAAAGAAAGCGAATTTAGTAAAAAGTACCAGGGGAGCAGGTGGAGGGTATTTATTAGCCAAGGAAGCCGAGAGAATTAATGCCGGTGATATAATTAGAGCAGTTGAGGGGCCGATAGTTTTAGTTGATTGTATGTTAGCTGACAAGAAAATTAACAAGAATACTCCAAGGAAATGTAAAAAAATAGAAGATTGTGCCATTAAAGTATTATTAGATGAACTAACCCAGCAGATAAACCAAACATTAGATGCTACTTCTTTGAAAGATTTATGTAAAATAGCCCAAAAAATAAAAGAAGGATAAAAATATGAAAGATAAGATAAAAGCAGTTGCTTTGTTTTCTGGTGGCCTGGATAGTATTTTAGCTGTAAAACTTATCCAGGAACAGGGAATAGAGGTAAAAGGGGTTAATTTTAAGACCCCTTTCTTCGGTTTGGGCGAGTCCTTTATAATAGCAAAGGACCTTGATATAAATTTAGAAATAATAGATATTACCGAAGAGCTTCTAAAGATTTTAAAAAAACCAAAGTACGGGCTGGGAAAGAATATGAATCCCTGTATAGACTGTCATGCCCTTATGTTCAAGAAGGGGGGAGAATATATGAACAAGATAGGAGCTTCTTTTATTTTGAGTGGTGAAGTTTTAGGAGAAAGGCCTATGTCTCAAAACAGAAACAGTTTAAATATAATTGAGAGGGAATCGGGGTTTGAAGGTAGAATTCTTCGTCCGTTATCTGCTCTATTATTAACGGAGACCATTCCTGAAAAAGAGAGGTTGGTGGATAGAAATAAATTATTGGATATTTCTGGCCGCTCGAGAAAAAAACAGATAGAGTTGGCTGCTAAAATGGGGATAAAGGATTATCCTTCACCGGCTGGAGGTTGCAAATTAACCGAGCCGGCCTTTTCTAAAAGATTAAAAGATTTATTTACTCAAGGCAGTTTTTCTATAGAAGAGATAGAACTGCTAAAATTAGGCCGGCACTTCAGATTAAGTAAAGATATTAAATTAGTAGTAGGAAGAAATAAAGAAGAGAATGAACAACTACAAAACTTTTTTCAAGATGGAGATTTTCTTTTTAAGGCTAAAAATTTAAAAGGTCCGGTTTCTTTGTTAAAAAAGAAGTCCAAAGTAAGTAACGGATTTATCGATAAATCCTGTCGGATTACTGCAAGGTATTGCGATAGAAATCAAGAAGAAAATGAAGAAGTAAATATTAATTATTATAGTAAATCTAACGGATTGATCAGAACCGTAAAAGCAAAGCCATTAACAGAAAATGAATTAGAAATACTAAGAGTACAAGGATAAAGGCCAAGTACAAAAAGAGAATATACTATTATGATTAAAAATTTAAAAAAGAAAGTAGTAGTGGCTATGAGCGGAGGGGTGGACAGTTCATTAGCCGCTGCCCTGTTAAAAGAAGAAGGTCATGATGTTATCGGTATAACTATCCATCATTATGAAGGTAACGAAAATCTAGAATCAGTAGAACAGGCTGCTCAAAATCTAAAAATTCCCTGGCACGTTCTGGATTTTACCAAAGAATTTAAAAATATAGTTATAGACTATTTCTGCCAAGAATATCTCACAGGCCGAACTCCCAACCCTTGTGTGGTCTGTAATCTGAAAATAAAATTTGGGTTATTATTGGAGAAAGCAAAATCTTTAGGTGCAGACTATCTTGCTACCGGCCATTATGCTATCAATGAATATGACCGGAAGAAGAAGAATTTTTTGCTTAAGAGAGGGACAGATGAAAATAAAGACCAGTCTTATTTTTTATACAGATTAAACCAGAACATTTTGCCTTATGTTTTTTTTCCTTTGGGCAAACTTAAGAAAAGCCAGACCAGGGAATTGGCTAAAAAATATGGATTAAAAAATTATAAAAAAGCAGAGAGTCAGGAAATTTGTTTTATCCGGGATGACAACTATAGAAAATTTTTAACTCAACATATTAAAGGCACTATTAAACATGGTAAGTTTATAGATAAAGAAGGAAAAATATTAGGAGAACATCAAGGTATTCCTTTTTATACTATTGGCCAGAGAAAAGGGTTGGGAGTATCTTTGAATAAACGAATGTATGTAACTAAAATAAATTCCCGCCAAAATGTGATTACTCTGGGCGATGATAAAGACCTTTATAAGGGCAAGTTATTAGTAAAAGATTTAAATTTTATTTCTGGAAATAAACTTTTAGAGGCTATAAAAGCGGAGGTAAAGATAAGATACAATAGTAAAAAATCCCCAGCAAATATTTCTCCTCATGGTGAAGACAGTATCCTAATTAATTTTGAAAAACTGCAAAGAGCGATTACTCCGGGGCAATCAGCAGTATTTTACCAGGGAGATGTAGTAATAGGTGGCGGGATAATAGAAGGATAAAAAATTAGTCGATTGTGAATAGCGATTCATATTGCGTATTGCGTATCGAGTATATCCTTAAGAAAATCAGATTCGGGAGTAGTATATATACCGTACGCAAAACACAAGAAGACACAGCACGCCGTATATCTACTCTACCCTTGTATTAATTCCTTAACTAGCTAACTAGACATCAGATATAAATTTAATTTTGCGTTTTTAGCTTTACACCTTGAGTAATATACCACTACTTCTCTTTTTAAACTCGTAACTTATCACCAATTACTCATTACCCATCACCATAACCTTTACTATCTACACTAAACGCTCCACGCTGCCCTTCAAGAGATACAAATAAAAAACTTGCCAATGTAAAATAATTATGTTATATTACGTGTATACAAAAATGTATACAGGAGTATTTATAGGATGCAATTTATTCGAATTGGTGAAAAAATAATTTCCAAAGAAAAATTAAATAAAGAAATCAATAAAATTTTAGAATTACGTACTAAAGGCGTGACTCAGGAAGGAGTAGCTCGCAAATTAGGAGTGGAAAGAACTTTTGTCTCCAGGTTAGAAAGTTTAGGAGAAATAAGGAAAGGCAAGAAAATTGCCTTAATTGGTTTTCCCATTAAGAACAAAGAAGAGTTAATTCATTTAGCGGAAGAGCTGGGGATCGAGTATGTCTTACTTTTAACCCAAGAGGAGCGGTTTGATTTTATAAAGAAAAAAACTAAAAGTGAATTATTTAATGAAGTTATGGAAATAATTGTCGATTTAGCAGATTTTGATTTGATTATTTTTATGGGTTCAAATATGAGAGTACCGGTAGTAGAAAAAATATTCAGTGTTCAGGTGATTGGCGTAATTATAGGCCATTCGCCCATTAAAGAGAGTAAATATGTTAGTCCTGAAAAGATAACAGAAATAGTAAAACAAGTTAAAAGTTAATTTAAATTCTATAGAAGAGAGGGTTTAAGAATGAAAAAAGTTTTAGGTGTTAGCCTGGGTTCTTCAACTAGAGATCATAAAGTCGTAATAGAGGTTTTAGGAGAGAAAGTTGAAATCGAAAGAAGAGGAACTGATGGCGATGTGAAAAGGATGATGCAAATATTCCAGGAGAATGATGGGAAGGTAGATGTTTTCAGTTTGGGAGGGACAGATCTATATTTATATTCGGGACCTAAGGGAAAAAGATATACCATAAAAGAATCTGAAAAAATTATTAAAGTTATTAAAAAGACTCCCATCGTAGATGGTACCGGGATAAAATATGTATTAGAGAAGAGCGTAGTAAAATATATTGATACTCAAACCGATATTCCTTTAAGGAAAAAAAAGGCTTTAGTCACCATTACAGTGGACAGGTTTGGTATGGCTGAAGGCTTAATAGAATCAGGGTGTGAGATGACTTTTGGAGATTTAATATTTTGCTTGAATATTCCTATCCCACTTCATTCTTTTCGAAGTATTGAAATTTTTGCCCGACTGCTTTTACCGGTATTAATATATGTCCCTATAAAATATTTATATCCTACAGGCAAGAAACAAGAGAAATCCAATTTGAAATATGTTAAATATTTTAAAGATGCTGATATAATTGCCGGAGATTATTTGGGCATAAGCCAATATATGCCTGAAGATATGAAAGGTAAAATAATTATTACCAACACTATTACCAGTTCCAATGTAGAGGACCTTAAAAATAGAGGAGTGAATTATTTAATCGCTACTACCCCTGAATTTAACGGAAGATCTTTTGGGACCAATGTATTTCAAGCAACTTTAGTGGCCATATCCGGCAAATCTCCTGAAGAATTACAACCGGAAGATTATTTAAAATTAATAGAAAAAACTGGCTTTAAACCAAGGATAGAGAAATTAAATTAAGTAAAAACTTATACTAAAGAGGAGGAAAAAAAATGGTGATTCCATTAGAAGAAAAAATAAACGAGCTTAATCAAAGACTAAAAAAGATGAAAAATGAAAAACGGTATTTTTACTTAAAAAGCATAGACGGAGCTTCTGGAGCAAGAGTAACTATCGATGGCCGGGAGATGATAATGTTTGCTTCTTATAATTACTTAGGATTAATTACTCATCCTAAAATAAAAAAAGCGGCCACTGATGCCATTGAAAAATATGGGACAGGTGCTGCAGGAGTCAGGTTGTTAGCCGGTACTACTAAGATACACGAAAAATTAGAAGCCAAAATTGCTAGATTCAAAGGTGCAGAAGATGCAGTTACTTATAGTAGTGGGTATGTAACTAATTTGGCTGCTATAACTACACTTTGCCAGAGAGGGGATTTAGTTATAATAGATAAATTAGATCATGCCAGTATAATCGATGGCTGTTTCCTTTCGGGTGCCCATCACAAATCATTTTTACACAATGATATGAAAAGCCTGGAAAGAGTTTTGGCTGGTTCCGGAGATTATATTAATAAATTAATCATTGTAGATGCTGTATACAGCATGGATGGGGATGTATCTAATTTACCCGAAATATCACGTTTAGCTAAAAAGTATAATGCAAAACTAATGGTAGATGAAGCTCATTCTATAGGAGTATTAGGTAAGACCGGTCATGGGATAGAAGAACATTTTGGACTTAAAGGTGCTGTGGATATTCATATGGGGACACTAAGCAAAACTATTCCCAGTATCGGGGGCTATTTAGCAGCTGATAAAGATTTAATTACTTATTTAAAACACAATTCCAGGCCCTTTATATTTTCGGCAAGTCTTCCTCCGGTAGCAGCTGCGACTGCTATAGCCTGTCTGGAAGTTATTGAAGAGGAACCCGAGCGTATAACAAATTTACAGAAAAATATGAAACAATTTAAAGATGGATTAAGTTCTATGGGTTACAATATTATGAACAGTACTACCTGTATTGTTCCCGTATTAATCGGCGAAGAGGAAGACACTTTAAAATTGTGTAAAATGGTTAATGATGAAGGAATATTTATCTGTCCCATTCTTTTCCCGGCGATTCCCAGAGGGACTAATAGACTAAGGGCTCATGTTCAAGCAACTCATACTTCTGAAGATATTGATAAAGCTTTGGACATTTTTAAAAAGGCTGGGAAAAAATTAGGGTTAATCTAATAAATAATTTAATCATATGGTAATATAATATAGGGGTTAGTGTATGCTTTAGCGGAGCAGTAAGACAAAAAGAAGAATACTGCTTTTTTCTGATTCTCAGTTTCTATTATCTTTGCGAATACGAATTTATTTGACAATAAAATATAGATATCTTATAATCTCTATTAAAGATTATTACACAATATAAGCATTATTATCTATCAGAAAAGCAAATAGTGCTTATATTTAATTTTTTAAGAGGAAATATTTGTATTTTCAATATTCGAATATTACATTTTTTAGTGAGGAGAGATATTTATGATACTTGACAGAAAGGTAATGCTAACCAAAGAAGGATTAAAAAAGGTTCAAGAAGAACTTCATTATCTTAAAAGAGTGAAAAGAAAAGAAATTGCCGAAAAAATTAGAAATGCGGTAACCTTTGGTGAGATTTCAGAGAATGCAGAATATAACTCCGTTAAAAATGAGCAAGCCTTTATAGAAGGAAGAATTTTAGCTTTAGAGAAAATTATCGAAAATTACGAGTTGATAGACAAAGAAGAAAATCCAGATTGTGTATTGTTAGGATCAGAAGTGTTAGTTAAAGAGATGGAAAGTAAAAAAGAGTGTAAATACACTATTTTGGATTATGTGGAATCTGAACCGGATTGTGGAAAGATATCCATCTCCTCTCCAATCGGAAGATCTCTTTTAGGGAAAAAGAAAGGCGATTTAGTGGAAGTGAGAGTTCCGGCAGGGCATGTTAAATACAAAATTTTAGATATCAAATAATTTTTTATATTAATTTAGCAATCTAAATAGCTGAAAATTGAAATAATGAACAAAGTTATTAAAATTAAAACATAACAATACTTTGTTCATTATTTATTTCTAAGTATTTTAGTAAGATAGACTACTTATAAATATTGCCGAAATTTAAAGCACCCTTATATATTTATCAAAAAACAAATTAATAATAATTGTTGCATTATATTGTGAAATTTTTCATAGAATATATCTGGTATTAATAATAAAAAGAAGGTGGATTGGGTGGAAATAAAAAAGAGCGCAACTGAAATTATATCTAACAAATGGGAAGAATTAGAAGAATTAAAAAGAGAGGGGATAGATCCTTTCGGACATAGTTTCAACAGATCCTCAAAAATAAAAGATTTAATAAAAGAAAATGAAGATTTGCAGATTGGCGAATGCGGTAAAGAAAAAGTTAGCGTTGCTGGAAGATTGATGGCCTTAAGGACGCATGGAAAAGCTATATTTGCTAATATTGAAGATATAAGTGGAAGAATCCAGATTTATATAAAATCAAATAAAATCGGAGAAGATGCTTTTAAACTTTTTAGTAAAATTAGTGTTGGGGATATTTTAGGAGTTTCAGGTCTGGTTTTTAAGACTAAAACCAGCGAAACTACTATATTTGTTGAAGAGTTTACTCTTCTATGTAAATCTATACGCTGTTTACCCGAAAAATGGCATGGACTTAAAGATGTGGAAGTAAGATATAGAAAAAGATATTTAGATCTGATAGCAAATCCATCGGTAAGAGAAATTTTTATTAAAAGAAGCAAGGTAGTACAGTCCATAAGAAATTTTTTAGATTGCAGAGGCTTCCTGGAAGTTGAAACCCCTATAATGCAGCCTATTCCCGGTGGAGCAACAGCTCGTCCTTTTATTACTCACCACAATGCACTCCATAGAGATTTTTATTTAAGGATTGCCCCGGAACTATATTTAAAACGCTTATTAGTCGGAGGACTTGAAAAGGTATATGAGTTAAGCCGTAATTTTAGAAATGAAGGAATTTCTACCAAGCATAATCCTGAATTCACTATGTTGGAATTATATGAAGCATATGGTGATTATCGCAGTATGATGAAAATTACCGAAGAATTGATAGTGTATATATTGAAAAATGTCTTAGGTTCTTTGGAAATTGAATACCGGGGAAATAAAATTGATTTCACCCCTCCCTGGAAAAGAATAAGTATGTATAAGGCATTAGAAGATGCAGTAGGAATTCAGATGGATAAGATTTCTCATAAAGATTTTAGTAAAATTATAAAGAAATATAATCTAGAAATAAAAGGTAATATAAATAGAGGTGAAATTATTAATGAACTTTTCGAAAAATTTGTAGAACCAACCTTGATTCAACCTACATTTATTATTGATTATCCCCTCGAACTTTCACCTTTATCAAAGCAGAACAAAGATAATCCGGAATTAGTAGAACGTTTTGAATTATTTATCAGTTCAATGGAATTAGTTAATGCTTTTACTGAACTGAACGACCCCGCAGAACAAGAACGTCGATTCGAAGAACAGGTTACCAAAAAAGAAGCTGGGGACATGGAAAGTCATTTTATGGATAAAGACTATGTTGAAGCTCTAGAATATGGTATGCCTCCTGCTGGCGGGTTAGGCATAGGCATTGACAGATTAATGATGCTACTTACTAACTCGGATTCAATTAAAGAAGTTATTCTTTTTCCTCAATTGAAATCAAAAGAATAAATTCGTATTTCGTATATTGTATTTCGTATATAGTGAAGAAAGAAAACCAGGAGAAGTAAGGGTGTATTGCAACATTTCAATAGCGTGGAACATATAGCGGATAGAAAAACAGTATATAGTAAAGAAAGGGAAGGAAAAAAGATCTGTTAGTTGGTAACAAAGGAAGGGCATAGTTCATTGTGCCTCTACGCTTGAATTCTGATTTTCTGTCGCAATACGCGATTAATTGGTAAATTGGAGAATTGGCTAATTGGTCAATTGATAAACATATGCGATTAGATAAGTTTTTGAAGATAAGTAGAATAATTAAAAGAAGAACAGAAGCCAAAAAGGCTTGTCTGGCGAAATGCATTAGAGTTAATGACCGAATTGCAAAAGCCGGAGATGAAATTAAAATTAGTGATAAAATAGAAATTAATTTTGCAAACAAAATCCTGCAAGTAAAAGTATTGGACGTCCCTCTAAAGAATATTCCAGCGGAAAAAGCAAGTTTTTTGTATGAAGTAATAAAAGAAATTAAAAAAGAAGAGAATTGAAGTTTTAAAAAAAATAATCAGGTAATTCGAAGCAAGAGTTACACTACCCAGAATAACAGAGATACTTATATACAATAATAGACATATTGTATTAAGTATCCTTCTGAATCCTGACACCTGGCTACCGAATTCTCTAAATAATAATTTAAAACTTGTGAATTTCAAGCCATGCTTCTGATTTGCAAATCAATAAAGGAGGTTTAATCAAATGGAAGAAAAAAGGAAAGAATTGTCAGAAAAAATCATAAGATTATTGGAAGAAAAAAAAGTCCAAGAAGTAAAAGACATTATCGATGACCTCTATCCTACTGAGTTTGCAGAGTTAACCGATTATTTACCATCAGAACAGACTATTGAAATATTTAAATTAATTAAAGATGATGAGAAAATTGCGGAATTGCTTTCAGAATTAAACTTAGAATTACAAGCAAATATCATGGAGGCTTTAGGGAAAGAGAAAGCTTCTGATATCTTGGAAGAAATGGATACTGATGAAGCAGCTGATTTTTTAGGTGAGATGGCCCCTGAGGAATCCCGAGAATTATTAGATTTGATGCCCAAGGAAGAAGCAGAAGAGATCGAGGAACTGTTAAAGTACGAAGAGAATACTGCGGGAAGCATAATGAACAACGAGTTTGTTGCTCTACTTGAGGACCTTACTGCCGAGGAAGCAATAAACAAGATAAGGGAACTTAGCCCGGAAGCAGAGATGATTTACTACGTTTATATTGTAGATAAAAGAGAGAAACTAATCGGAGTTATTTCTTTACGAGATTTAATCATGGCCAATCCTAAGGCTAAAATATCAGAATTTATGGAAGAAGATGTGGTTAGTGTTTTGGATACAGAGGACCAGGAAACAGCAGCTAGAATAATTGCTGATTACGATTTTTTGGCTATACCAGTTATAGATAGGAAAGGTACGTTATTAGGGATTATCACTGTAGATGATATTATTGATGTGCTACAGGAAGAGGTTACCGAAGATATTCATAAGATGGTCGGTTCATCCGAGGTATATGAAGATAAACTTATAAAAGCAAGTCCTTTAACCAGAGCGAAGGCACGACTTCCCTGGTTATTTGTGTGTATGGCAGGAGAAATACTTTCTGGTTCAGTTATAAAGTTTCATTCTGATACTTTACAAACGGTAATGGCTATGGCCTTTTTTATTCCGATAATTATGGCTATGGGTGGGAATGTAGGTGCTCAATCTTCAACCATTGCAGTTCGTGGTTTGGCTACCGGTCAGCTCAGGATAGATGAATTATGGTATAATATCTGGACCGAAACCAAGGTCGGTTCTTTGATAGGAATAATTGTCGGAATAATTATAGCTTTAGTAGCCCTAGTTTGGCAGGACAATTATACGTTAGGACTGGTGATTGGACTATCATTATGTTTGACCATGATAACTGCAGCCACGATTGGTACCTTATTGCCTTTGATATTTACTAAGATTAAGATTGATCCGGCAATTTCCGCCGGTCCTTTTATCACCACTATAGTAGACGTAGGCAGCTTATTAATATATTTTAGTTTAGGTACCCTTTTGTTTAAATGGTTTAGCGGATAGAAAAATTATTTATTTAAACATTATTTAAATAATGTACCAAGACAGTAAAAAAAGAATTTTTAAAAAATAAATGAAAAAGGGAGAAAAATAAGATGAGTGAAATATTTGATGTATACGCTAGAGAAATTTTAGATTCCAGAGGTAATCCCACTATTGAAGTGGAGGTAGAACTGGAAAGCGGAGCATTCGGTATAGCCCAGGTTCCCTCCGGAGCCAGCACCGGAGTACATGAGGCCATTGAATTAAGAGATGATGACCCAAGGAGATATTTGGGTAAGGGTGTTCTTGGGGCGGTAGAGAATGTAAATGAGATTATTGCCCCTAAAATTATTGGGTATGATGCAGCAGACCAATTATTGATTGATAAACTACTAGTTGAACTTGATGGCACTCCCAATAAAAGCCGCTTGGGAGCTAATGCTATTTTAGGAGTATCTTTAGCTGTAGCAAAAGCAGCGGCTGATTTTTTTGGATTACCCTTATATTACTATATTGGCGGGATTAATGCTAAAGAACTTCCTGTTCCCATGATGAATATATTAAATGGAGGTCAACATGCTGATAGCGGAGTGGATTTACAGGAATTTATGATTGTTCCGGTAGGTGGAGCAAATTTTACAGAGAGTCTTCGGATGGGAGTGGAAACTTTTCACACTCTGAAAAAAGTATTGAAAGAAAAAGGATATAATGTGGCAGTAGGGGATGAGGGCGGTTTCGCTCCCAATTTAAAATCCAGCGAAGAAGCGATTCAACTAATAGTAGAAGCAATTAAGGAAGCAGGATATGAGCCAGGTAAAGATATTTTCATAGCTTTAGATCCTGCTGCTTCAGAATTATACCAGGATGGAAAATATGTTTTATCTCGAGAGGGAGTGACTAGAACCTCCGGTGAGATGATAGATTATTATGCCGCCTTAGTAGATAGATATCCTATTATTTCCATAGAAGACGGTCTTGCAGAAGATGATTGGGAAGGATGGCAAAAGCTAACTCAAAAATTAGGTCAAAAAATACAAATTGTAGGAGATGACCTTTATGTTACTGATAAGAAGAGACTTAGTAAAGGCATTGAATTAAAAGCCTCTAACTCAATTTTAATAAAATTAAACCAGATTGGAACCCTAACTGAAACTTTGGATACTATTGAAACAGCAAAGAGGGCAGGTTTTACTGCGGTAATTTCTCATCGTTCCGGAGAAACAGAAGATACCACTATTGCTGATTTAGCCGTAGCAACTAATATTGGACAGATTAAAACCGGTTCTCTTTGCAGAACAGATCGGATATCCAAATATAATCAATTACTGCGAATTGAAGAACAGTTAGGGGAGACATCAATTTATCGTGGGAAGGTAGTATTTAATATAAAATAAAATGATATCAATTAGATCAATATTTCATTCGAAAATTGTATGGGTTATAATTTTGCTTTTAATATTATATATAGTTTTTTTATTTTCGGATAAATATGCACGGACATTGCAATTAAAAGAAGATATTAAAAGATTAGAATCTGAGTTAGAAGAATTAAAAATGAAAAATGATAATTTATCAGAAGAGGTGGAATTATTAAAATCTGACAAATCTATAGAAAAAATTGCCCGAGAGGAACTAGGTCTTACTAAACCCGATGAAATATTGATAAAAAGTATCGAAAAATGAAATTAGTATCTAGTATCTCGTGAAGAAGGAAGAATAAAATTGTATTTTGTAATTATTATATGTAATACTATTGACGCGCAAAAAGATTTGGCATATAATTAATTGCAGTCTGCCGGAGTGGCGGAATAGGTAGACGCACAGGACTTAAAATCCTGCGAGCTGTAAGGTTCGTGCCGGTTCGATTCCGGCCTCCGGCACCACAAATTGACTAAAGTAAAAAACAGTGTTAAAATTATTTGGCAAAATAAAATTAGATATTTTACAGATATTAAAATACGTCGCGGGGTGGAGCAGTCAGGTAGCTCGTCAGGCTCATAACCTGAAGGTCGGTGGTTCGAATCCGCCCCCCGCAACCAATTAGTAAAAAACCTCTTAATCAAAAACGATAGAGGTTTTTTGCTAATATAATAAAAATAGTGAATAGTGTTTTGTAACGACTAATCTTAGGCGGTGTAGCTCAGATGGCTAGAGCATGCGGTTCATACCCGCAGTGTCCTGAGTTCGAATCTCAGCACCGCCACCAAAAATATTTATCAAAAAATTAAAGGCCTTTCTAATTAGAAAGGCCTTTAATTACAAAAGGATAAAAAAATGTTAGAAGAGAAAATTTTGCAAACTATAATGAAGTTTGGCATGCTCTCTTTCAACGATAGAGTCCTGATAGGTGTATCAGGAGGTCCTGACTCAGTTACCCTTCTAAACGTTTTGTTTTCTCTCAAAAAGAGATATAACCTATCGTTTTTTATTGCTCATCTTAATCATATGCTTAGAGGAGAAGAATCAGATAAAGATGTAAAGTTTGTTAAAAACTTAGCTCAAAGCTTAGATCTACCCTGTAAAGTAAGAAATTGTAATTTAAAAGAAATTACCAAGAGAGAGCATTTAACCCTGGAAGAAGCTGCCCGTAAATATAGATATAAATTTTACTTAGAAACTGCCAGGAAGCTTAAGATAAATAAGATTGCTTTGGGTCATAATGCAGATGATCAGGTAGAAACTGTTTTAATGAGATTTTTAAGAGGAACTGGATTAGAGGGTTTGATGGGAATTCCTCCGGTTCGAGGCAAAATAATCAGGCCTTTAATAGAATGCAGTAGGGCAGAGATTGAAGAATACTGTAAAGAAAATAAAATAGAATATAGGGTAGATTCGAGCAATAAAGAAGTTATATATTTTAGAAATAAAATTAGATTAGAGCTTTTACCTTTGATTTCTAAAGATTATAATAAAAATATAAAAGATATTATGCTTCACCTTAGGATTATGGTCAGTGAAGTTTCGGTATATCTAAACCAAGAAACAGAATTACTTTTTAAGGAAATTGTAAAACGAGAAAATCCCGAGACAGTAATTATCGATTTAGAAAAATTTACCCCTCTCCCCATGGCTTTAAAAAGAAGGATAATCAGAAAATCTATTGAAGCGGTAAAAGGAAATCTTCATTCTATAACCTTTAGACATACTAACGAAATGTTGAAACTCACTAAGTACCAATCGGGGGAAAAAGAAATCTATCTTCCAGATGATTTACGGGTTAATAAGATTTATAATAAAATGATAATTTACAAAAAGAGGATTTCTAAAGATCGAATTGATGAGGTACCCGCTTTCTGGGAATACGATATTTCAATTCCGGGAAAAACGGAAATTGAATTGTTGGATTTAAACATTGAAACAAAAATATTAGATTTTACAGATATAAAATCTTCCCTATATTTTAATAAAAAAGGATTTAAAGAGAAATTTTTGGAATTTATTGATTATAATAAAGTTGAGCTTCCTCTTAAGTTAAGAAATAGACGAAGAGGAGATAAATTTTATCCCTTCAAGATGAAAGGTTCCAAAAAAGTAAAAGATTTTTTTATTGATAATAAAATTTCCAGAAGTCATCGAGATTTAATTCCTCTATTAATTGATAGCAAAAATAAAATAATATGGATTGCAGGGATGAGGTTAGATAACCGGGTGAAAGTTGACCCTGATACCAAAAAAGTGATCTCTATAAAGATAAAAGCAAAGAATACTTTTTTGCAGGAATTTTTTAATAAGGAAGGAGGAGGAGATGTTAAAAAATAAAGAAATTGATGAAATATTAATTACAGAAGATCAAATTAGAGAAAAAGTTACCGAATTAGGAAAAAAGATAACCCATGATTATCAAGGTAAAGACCTGGTTTTTATAGGTGTATTAAGGGGAGCAGTAATTTTTATGGCAGATTTAGCTCGGGCAATTTCAATTCCTATGATATTCGACTTTATTGCGATTTCAAGTTATGGTGCGGCCACAGAGTCTTCGGGAGTAGTAAGGATATTAAAAGATTTAGATGAAACTATTGCGGGTAAAGATGTTTTAATAGTTGAAGATATAGTAGATACCGGGTTGACTCTGGATTATTTACTTCGGATATTAAAATCACGTAAACCAGCCAGTATAAAGGTTTGCACTTTTTTAAATAAAAGTGCTAGAAGGAAAGCAAAGGTTAAAGTTAATTATTTAGGATTTGATATTCCCAATAAGTTTGTGGTCGGTTATGGATTGGATTACGCGGGAAAGTTTAGAAATGTTCCTTACGTTTTTACTCTTAATCCAGAAATATACAAGGGAGAATTAAAATAAGTCATAAGTGAATAATATCAGATCGTAAAATGTAAAGCAAAAAACGCAAAACCAAAACTTAAAACTCAAAACCTAAGAAAAAAATTTGAATTTTGAATTATGGGTTTTCGCTTTTCGCAATATAATTTAAACGCAATACGATATGCGATATAAGATATACGAGTATATGGTTGCGTTGAATAAGTTCAGATACATATGCACCATTGCTAGGATGAAAGAAGTCATCTAAAATAGAAGCAAAAAGAGGTGCATAGAGATCATGAAGGGGAGCATTGGAACAGCTACTTACCTGTCCTATACTCGACCTTATTGGGGAAAGGCTATAACCAAGCTAAACCATATAGAGAAATTATCCCCCAAGGCCAAGGTAAGATATAAAGCCATTAACCTGTACAGCTCCGGAGATTATTCTCTGGGGCAGATCTGTGAGATCTTTGAAATAAACAGGAGCACCTTTTACCGGTGGAGAGGAAAGTACGAACAAGGCAGAGTTCAGAGCTTAGAAGACAGATCCAGAAGGCCTCATAGGGTAAGGTCCAAAGTAGTAAGGAATCACCAAGTAGAAAAGGAAGTCTGCCAAATAAGAAGGAAATATCCTTACTTTGGTAAAGAGAAGATCAAAAGAATATTAGAGAGGGATTACGGGATAAATATCTCAGTCTCCTCGGTAGGCAGAATCTTAACTCAATATAGATCCATTCTCCCCAAGGTTAAAATGCAGACCAAAAGAATTAAGACTTTAAAGAAGAAGAGAATCCGATTAGCCCAGGTAAAAAAGGATATGGAAGGGATGGTCTCTGAATGGCTTCAGATTGATACCATAGAACTAAACTTAAGATTTACCAAGATCTTTCTCTTCTCTGCGGTAGATCCCTTATCCAAACTTTATTACCTGAGAGCCTACCAGAGGGCTACCAGCCTAAATGCTCGAGATTTTCTCTTCCGGTTGACTTACTTACACCAGGATAGAATTAAATACCTGCAGGTAGATAATGGTTCAGAGTGGGAAAAGCATTTTATTAAAGAGGTGGAGAAAAGAAAGATTACTTTGGTTTACAATTATCCTAAATCTCCCAAGATGAATGCCTTTGTGGAAAGAGTAAATGGTACAGTTCAGAGCGAATATTTAGATAGATTTTACGAAGAGACCAGTGTAGCTAAGATTAATGAAATACTTTATGACTGTCTAATCGAGTACAACTTCTATCGACCACATAGGAGTTTAAATCTTTTGACTCCTATTGAATATTGTAGTAAGTTAAATAATAGAGATGCGGAAATGGTGCAAATGTATTGGACTCAGACAAGCGTTTGTTTTTATATGGGAATTATGCTAAAATTATTGTACAATAAGGATTATAAAACAAGCTTATTATAAGAAATTCTTAAGAAAAGGAGATTTTTTCTTGTCTAAATTACCTGATTTTAATAAAAAAAATTTAAGCGGAAATAAAAATTATAGAAACATCGGTCTATATTTGCTGATGTTAATCATCACAATTTCAATTATAAGCTCATTTTTTGAGCCCAAATCTGTTACTCAGCAAGAACTTACCTATTCTGAATTTTTAAAAGAAGTTGAAATAAATAATGTATCTAAAGTTATTATTGTTGATAATTCAATTACCGGTATACTCATGGATGGCACAGAATTTTCTACTTATTCACCCAATGACCCGGAAATAATAAACACCCTTCGAAATAAAAATATAATAATAGAAGCTAAGCCTCCGGTAAAGGTATCCTGGTGGATGCAGTTGCTCTCATCTTTGTTACCCATGCTTTTAATAATTGGAATTTGGTTATTTATGATACAACAGATGCAGGGCGGAGGAAATAAGGTTATGTCTTTTGGCAAGAGCAAAGCCAAGCTTTTAGGCAAAGAGACTCCCAAAGTGACTTTTAAAGATGTAGCTGGGATTGATGAAGCAGAAGAGGAAGTTGAAGAAATAATAGAATTTTTAAAAAGTCCAACAAAATTTAAGAAATTAGGAGCTAAAATACCCAGAGGAGTTTTGCTTTACGGTCCTCCCGGAGCAGGTAAAACATTACTGGCCAGAGCTATTGCCGGTGAGGCAGGAGTACCATTCTTCAGTATTAGTGGTTCTGATTTTGTGGAAATGTTTGTGGGAGTTGGTGCTTCTCGAGTAAGAGATTTATTTAAGCAAGCAAAGGCAAATGCTCCTTGCATTATTTTTATGGATGAAATCGATGCTGTTGGAAGACACAGAGGAGCTGGTTTAGGAGGAGGACATGATGAGAGAGAACAGACCTTAAATCAACTTCTGGTAGAAATGGATGGCTTTGATCAAAACCTGGGAATTATAATGATTGCTGCTACTAACCGCCCGGATATCTTAGATCCAGCTTTATTAAGACCGGGGAGGTTTGATAGGCGAATTGTAGTGGATAGACCTGATATAGTAGGCCGGGAGGCAATTATAAAGGTTCATGCTCGGGGAAAACCTTTGGCCAAAGACGTAGATATAAAGGTTTTAGCCAGAAGAACTCCTGGATTTGTCGGTTCTGATTTAGCGAATTTAGTAAATGAAGCAGCTTTATTAGCCTCTCGAAAAAACAAAAAGGATATCGGAATGGAAGAGTTAGAAGCTGCCATAGATAGAGTTATCGCCGGACCAGAAAGAAAAAGCAGATTGATTAGCGAGAAAGAGAAAGAGACAATTGCCTATCATGAATCAGGCCATGCCTTAGTAGCTAAATTATTGCCTAATTGCGACCCGGTACATAAAGTATCGATTATCCCTAGAGGAAATGCCGCTTTAGGTTACACCTTACAACTCCCTACCCAGGATAAGTATCTAATTAGTAAATTAGAGTTAATGGATAGATTAGCCGTTTTATTGGGGGGAAGAGTAGCCGAAGATATAATATTTAAAGATGTTACTACTGGAGCTCAGAATGATTTGGAAAGAGCTACTAAAATTGCTCGCCAGATGGTAACCGAATTTGGTATGAGTGATACTTTAGGACCCGTTGCCTTAGGCAGAAAGGAACATCAAATATTTTTAGGTAGGGATATTTCCGAACAACGTGATTATAGTGAAGAAATTGCAAATAAAATAGATAAGGAAGTCAAGAAAATTATTGAAAGTGCCTATGCTAGAGCTAAAGATATTTTAACTAAAAATAAAAGAAAATTAAAAAAGGTTGCCCGTAATTTAATAGAAAGAGAAACTTTAGAGGGCAAAGACTTAGATGATTTATTGAACGGTATAAAGTTAGCCAATCTAACCAAGTTTAAGGCAAACTTTTTATTAGTGTAAAAAATAATGATAACCGTTAGTAAAGAAATACAGCAATAAGTAATAGATTTATACTTTTAGTTTTCAAAATAGGTTACTTATTAAAAATCATATTGTATATTACAACTCTTACCAGGGAACTGTGGTCAACAGGCAAGCTAGGTAACTAAATACTATAGACTATTCACTAACTAATAAGGAGGTGGATTGAAATGAAAAAAGAATATGTTGGCAAAATCGAAGAGAAAGATGGTAAACACGAAATAGAGAAGAAAAAAAAGGAAGAATGGCATAAGCAAGAGAAGATAAAAATGGTTGAGCAAAGAAAAGAATATACGAACTACATTAAAGGAGTAATGCACAAGAAGGGATTTAACCCAAAATTAAAGAAGGATAAATTTTTAGGTGGAGTAAGAGGAAGAGGATAAAAAAAATTAAAAAATATTTTTAAAAAAGAAGGATTTTTAATCTATAGTAGAGTATATATGTAAATACAGAATAATAATTCGCCTTTTCGAGTATACGAGTATAAAGTATTTTTAAATGAATTTTAATTTTAATTTATATGATTGATAAGAACGGGGAAAAGTGAAAAGGCAAATTAAGTTAAAAGGGGAGGTGTGAAAAGAAATATAAATATTTAGTAAATTATTCTGTTATATAATTAAAAAAATAAAGGAGGAGAAAATTATAATGAGAAGAAGTATTTTAATTTTAACACTATCTTTGATTTTAATAATTGGAATTAGTTTTGCAGCATTTGGAGCTCAAAAAACAGTTTCTTGGATGATCGGCTCTGAGCCCCCATCTTTAGACCCTTGCTTAGCTACCGATAGTATTTCTATAGATATGGTTGAAAACCTTTTCCTTGGTTTAACCGATCTTGCTTTTGATATAAATACAAGCGAAACAGAGGTTATGCCAGAATTGGCAACTTCCTGGGAATGCTCAGAAGATGGCTTAGTCTGGGCTTTTCATATGAGAAAAGATGTAGTGTGGAGTGATGGAAAACCGGTTACTGCTCATGATATAGAATATGCAGTAAAAAGAACCTGTGATCCTGCCACTGCCTCAAACTATGCTTATGTACTTTATATCATTAAAGGAGCCAAAGAGGTAAATACCGGTGAAATCACTGATTTGAGCCATATTGGAGTAAAAGCAATAGATGATTATACCATTCAATTTGCCTTGAATCATCCTGCTGGCTACTTTCCAAGTATTGCTGGTATGTGGGTAGCCAGACCAGTACCAAGATGGGCTATTGAAAAATATGGGGATAAATGGACTGAACCGGAGAATATAGTTACCAATGGTTCCTATCTTTTAGAAGAATGGAAACACGAAGATGAATTAGTTATGGTGAAAAATCCTGATTATTATGATGCTGACAAGGTGGATATAGATGTGGTTCGTAGTGTTATAATTGCGGAGGATTCTACCGCTATGGCTATGTATGAAGCTGGGGAATTAGATTCTACAGCTTGTCCTACAGAGGATATAGACAGAGTATTGGCTGATCCTGTCCTAAGCAAAGAATATGTTAATATGCCCGATGTATGTACTTATTACTATGGATTTAACAATACTAAACCACCCTTTGATAATCCTTTAGTCCGCAAAGCTTTTTCTGCTGCTATCAACAGGCAAGCCTTGATCGATTTTATCCTTAAAGGAGGGCAGACGCCTGCCACTACCTTTACCTGTCCGGGAATCTTTGGTCATATAGCACCAGAAGAAGGAGTAGGCATAGGTTATGACCCGGAAGCAGCTAAAAAATACTTAGCAGATGCAGGATATCCGGGAGGAAAAGGGTTACCAGAAATTACTTTGATGTTTAATACCTCTGAAGGTCACCGAAAAATTGCCCAGGCAATTCAGCAGATGTGGGTAGAAAATTTAGGAGTAGAAGTTAATTTGACTAACCAGGAGTGGAAGGTATATCTTGAGACTTTAGCCGAGGATGCTCCTCAAATCTTCCGTTTGGGTTGGTGTGCTGATTATGCTGATGCCAATAATTGGGTCTATGAAGTGTTCCATTCTACTGATAGCGAAAATAGAATTAAATGGAGTAATGCTGAATTTGACAGAACAGTTGAACAAGCTGCCCGTGAATCTGATCCGGCAAAGAGATATGAGCTTTATAAACGCGCAGAACAGATTTTATGTGAAGAAGAAGCTGCTATGGCTCCCATTTACTTCTATATGATACAGTGGATGGTTAAACCTCATTTGCAACGCACTTTCTCACCTTTGGGCGGACAACATTTTGACCAGTGGAAAATTGTAGAATAAAAACATTGAAAGGATTATTATTAACTTGTAAATGAATTTTTCTTGAACATTTTTTACAATAACCATGCAGCCTTTAAAATTACAAAAGGCTGCATGGTTATTTTTAGTTATTATTTTTTATAATTTTATGATATAATTCCTAATTATAAAGACGATTCACTGCAATTAAAATAATTGTAATTCTTGTTAAATTATAGTGTTTTAAAAAATACAAAAGAAAGGAGAAAATATGGTCAATTATATTATCAGGAGAATTTTATGGGCAATTCCGGTTTTATTGGTGATATCTTTAATAACTTTTAGTTTGGGCCATGCTATACCCGGAGGTCCTTTCGATGAAGAGAAGCCTTTACCGAAGGAGATTATCGCTAATTTAGAAGCTTATTATGGTTTGGATGACCCTCTCTGGAAGCAATATTCTGATTATCTTTGGAATGCCCTTCACGGTAATTTTGGTCCTTCTTATTCTTCCCGAAGTAGAACGGTAAATGACATTATTAGCGAACATTTCCCTGTTTCAGCCCAATTAGGTGTTTTAGCTATGATTATTGCTATGACTGTAGGAATTCCTTTGGGGATGGTTTCTGCCTTAAAACAAAACTCATACATAGATTATTTCTGTATGTTTTTCGCTTTATTGGGAGTGTCGGTTCCCTCTATGACTTTAGGTCCAGTATTAGTCTGGTTCTTTGCTTTAAAACTGGATATACTACCGGTTGCTCGATGGGGAACCTGGCAGCAGGCGATTTTACCTGCTTTTACTTTGGGTATAGGCAGTGCTGCTTTGCTGGCAAGATTAACCCGGGCTAGCATGTTACAGGTAATCAGAGAAGACTATATTAGAACAGCAAGGTCAAAAGGAGTTTCAGAAAAAAATGTAACTGTTCATCATGCTTTAAAGAATGCCCTTATTCCGGTAGTTACTGTTATTGGTCCCTTGTTTGCTGCACTGGTTACCGGTTCACTAATTGTAGAGCAGATTTTTGCTATTCCCGGCTGTGGAAAATATTTTATTATCAGTGTTACTAACCGTGATTATCCGGTAATATTAGGCATTATGTTACTTTATGCATTTCTTATAATTGTGGCAAATTTATTGGTAGATTTAACCTATGCCTGGATTGACCCCCGGATTAAATATACTTAGGATGATTAGAAAATAAGGAGGATATGTTACCTTGGAAGTTAATATTAAAGAAAAAGATAATGAAGTAAGTGAAGAGATAGTTGTCGAGAAAAGACCCGAAGTCAATTTATGGAAAGATGCCTTTCGAAGATTATTAAAAAATAAAATGGCTGTATTGGGAGGGATAATAATAATTATTTTATTTACACTTGCTATTTTTGCTCCCTATATTGCTCCTTATCATTATGCGAAGGGAAGCCTTTTAGCTAACTATGCTAAACCGGGAGCTGAGTATTTACTGGGAGCAGATTTTATGGGCAGGGATTTATTAAGTAGAATAATTTACGGTACCAGAATATCCTTGAGCGTAGGCTTGATTGGCGCAATAACCGCTTTTATAATCGGAGTATTGTACGGTGTCATTTCAGGATATTATGGAGGAAAAGTTGATGATATTATGATGCGCTTCGTGGATATTATGTATGGCTTTCCTACCTTATTATTAATTATCTTGATGATGGTTCTTTTTAAATCAAGTTTTGCGGTAACCACTCCGGGGACTTTCGCTGCAACTTTAAGCAATATTGACAAAGCCTTTGGGGGATTATTTTTCATTTTTATCGGTATAGGAATAACTGCCTGGCTAAATATGGCACGTATTGCGCGAGGAATGGCTCTCTCTTTAAGGGAGAAAGAATTTGTGGAAGCCGCTAAAGCTACGGGGAATAGCAACCTTCAAATTATTTTAAAACACGTTGTTCCCAATTTGATTGGTCCTTGTATTGTGCGAGTTACCCTGGATATTCCAAGATACGTTACTTTTGAAGCATTCTTAAGTTTTATCGGCTTAGGAGTGAATCCTCCTACTCCGAGTTGGGGAATGATGATATCAGAAGGGTATAAAGCTATCCGTTCTTATCCTCATTTGGCTTTGTATCCAGGTATTGCCCTGGCTATTACTATGTTGGCTTTTAATTTTTTAGGTGATGGATTACGTGATGCTTTGGATCCGCGTATGAAATAAATTTGTGCGCCCGTGGCTCAATGGATAGAGCAGGGGCTTCCTAAGCCCTTGGTTGGAAGTTCGACTCTTCCCGGGCGTACCATTTTATACTATCATTTTTCCAAAATAATTAGTTAGAGGATTTTAAATGACAAGCGATTTAACTGTGAAAATTAAAGAAATCTTATTGGGTTCTATCGAAGAAAATATCAAACAGGGGAATTTATTGATTAAAGATATTCCCAAAATAATATTGCTCACTCCCAAAAATAAATCACACGGTGACTTATCCACTAATATCGCCATGCAATTATCTCGACAATTAAAAACAAAACCTTTGGAAATTGCAAATTTTATTGTAAACAATTTAGATATTCAGGGTACAATTATAGATAAAGTCAAAATTGCCGGATCAGGCTTTATAAATTTTTGGTTAAGCGAAAATTGTTTATATAGGGTTATAGATGAAATTAGAGACCAGGGAGAGAATTACATAAAAGTAAATTTGGGCAAAGGGAAGAGAATTCAAGTAGAATTTGTTAGTGTTAATCCTACTGGCCCCCTGCATGTGGGTCATGGAAAATGTGCAGCAGTGGGAGATGCTTTAAGCAGTATATTAAAAACAGCAGGATATGAAGTAGAAAAAGAATACTATATAAATGACCAGGGGAGGCAAATCGACCTCTTGGGTGAATCGGTTCAAGCAAGATACAATAACCTTTTGGGAGAAAAGAAAGAATTTCCCGATGATGGCTATAAAGGTGAATATATTGTGGATATAGCCCAAGAAGTTATAGATAAATTTCAAGATAAGCACAAAGGAAAAAATGATAAAGAAAATCGAGAATTTTTTAGAGAATTTGCTTTAAAAAAGATTTTATCGGGAATTAAAAAAGATTTAAAAGATTTTGGTGTAGAATTTGACGTTTGGTTTAGTGAAAGATCACTTTATAAACATAATAAACTTCAAGAAGTTATAGAATTGCTCAAGCAGGGGGGCTTTCTTTATGAAAAAGAGGGTGCACTCTGGTTAAAGTCCACAGACTTTGAAGACGAAAAAGACAGAGTAGTAATTCGGGAAAATAATATTCCAACTTATTTTGCTTCTGATATTGTTTATCATCAGAATAAGTACCAGCGAGGCTTTGATGAGGTGATAGATATTTGGGGTGCTGACCACCACGGGTATATTAAAAGGATGAAAGCAGCTGCAAAAACCTTGGGTTATCCTGAAGGTTTTTTGAATGTACTAATCGTGCAGTTCGTAACTTTAATAAAAGATGGTAAAGAAGTAGGGATGTCTACTCGAGGAGGGGAATTCATTACTCTAAGAGATTTATTGCGAGAAGTTGGCAAAGATGTAGCTCGTTATTTCTTTTTAATGAGGAGTTATGATAGTCATACAGAATTTGATCTCGATGTGGCTAAATCTCAATCTATGGAAAACCCCGTATATTATATTCAATATGCTTATGCACGGATATGTAGTATAATAAAAAAAGCAGAACAAGAAGGAATAAAAATTGATAAAAGCATAGATACCGAACTTCGTCTATTGAATAAAGAGGAAGAGGTTGAATTAATTAAAAAACTTTCTTCCTTAAAAGAAGTTGTTAGAAAGAGTGCTTTAGCCTGGAAACCTCATATTTTAACGACTTATCTTTATGATTTGGCTTCTTCGTTTCATAAATATTATACTGTACATCGGGTAATTACTGAAGACGTAGAATTAACCAAAGCCCGTTTATTATTGATTGATTGTACCAGGATAGTATTGTTCAGTACCCTTAAGGTTTTAGGTATTTCTACTCCGGAAAGTATGTAAAATATTAGTTAGCTAGTTACTTGGTTAATTAGTTATACAGATAATAACTAACTAGCTGAACAGGAGAAATAGATGGATAAAACCAGATTTGTAATAATTACCGGACTGTCCGGAGCAGGAAAAAGTATAGCGGTCAAGTGCTTTGAAGATTCTGGTTTTTTCTGTGTGGATAATATTCCTTCTCAGTTAATCCTCAAATTTGCCGAAATTTGTTTAAAATCAAAAGGGAAACTGTTGAAGATTGCTTTAGTGGTAGATATAAGAGGAGGAATTTTTTTTAAGGATTTGTACGAATCACTTGATTATTTAAAGGAATTAGGAATTAATCGAGAGATATTATTTCTAGAAGCAAGCGATGAGATGTTGATGCACAGATTTAGTGGAACCAGGAGAAAGCATCCTGTAAATATTTCAAATAATATTCTGGAAAATATACAGGCAGAGCGAGAACAGTTGAAAGAACTAAGATCACAAGCCAACCTAATAATAGATACTTCTGATTTAACTCCCAAACAATTAAGTAACGAAATTATCAGAAATTTTATAAAAGAGAAAGAGCAAGAAATTCATGTGACCCTACTCTCTTTTGGATATAAATATGGTATTCCTATTGATGTAGATATAGTCTTTGATGTTAGATTTCTTCCTAATCCCTTCTATATAGATAAATTAAAAAATTTACCGGGAACCAACGAGAAGATTGAAAAATATGTGACTGAATTTCCTGTAACTCAGCATTTTACGGAAGTTTATTTTAATTTATTGAATTACTTAATCCCTTATTATATTAAAGAAGGCAAGACATATTTGTCTATTGCATTTGGATGTACCGGGGGCAGACATAGATCAGTGGCTTTAATAAATAATTTAGCAAATCATTTGAAAGGAAAAGGATACAAATTATTTGTGAAGCACAGAGATATGAATAAAGAAGAAATGAAAATTTAAAAGCAGCTAACAAAATTTGACTAAAAACTTGTGGATAAAGCAAGGCTTTGTAAAGAATAATTCAGTTAAATTAGTTTAAGTTATTATTAATTTTTATATTGAGAAGAAAGAGTTAAATGTTATTTTCTTACCGAGTAAAAAATGAATTAGCCAGAGTAATGCCCAAGAATATATCTGGACAGAAGGGTGAATTGCTTGCTTTTATAAAATTAAAAGGCACTATAGTCAAATCAGTTCAGAAAAGAAATTTAGTTATTATCTTAGATGACCCCACTACAGCACGGACTGCCTACAATTTAATAAAAAGGGTTTTTAAAATTTACCCCTCGGTTAAAAAAGAAAATTTATCGAATACAAAAAAACGTTATATTGTTATAATTCCTTTTTTGGAAGAAACTGAAAAGATTTTAAAAAAACTTAATTTAAGCTGGCAAAATGTACGTTCACACAATAAACACTATATTAAAGAAAAAAGATTAAACTTAAATAAAATATTTTCTGCAGATTCATATTTAAGAGGGGCTTTTTTAGTAAATGGGTTTGTTAATGACCCGGAAAAAATGTACCACTTAGAGATTTCCACGAATGATGAAGAGGAAGCAAATTTTATTCGTACCCTCTTTGATTATTACGGTTTAAACTCACGGGTAAGCTTCTGGAAAAAGAAGTGGGTAACCTATTTAAAAAGAGGAGACAGCATATTTGAATTTTTAAGGTTAATCGGGATACAAAATGCTTTATTATATTTTCAGGATATACGGGCTAGAAAAGATGTATTAAATACTGTAAATAGATTGGTTAATTGCGAAACGGCAAATTTAGATAAGACAGTTCTTTCTGCTGCCAAACAGTTACACGATATAGATGTGATAGAAAAGAGAATAGGTTTTCAGCATATTCCCCCGAGATTGGCAAGGATAGCCGAAATACGTAAAAATTTACCTTATGCCAGCTTACAGGAATTAGCCGAGGAACTAGACTTTAAAATTACTAAATCAGGGATTTATCATCGTTTAAAGAAAATTTCTCGGATTGCGGAAAGCTTATAAACCATAATAATTTTTTAAATTTTATTATTAAAAAAACTTTTTCTCTTTCTTAACTCGATACTTTCCTTGGTATATTAATAAATATTTTTGTAAAATAATATCAATTATACTATAAAGGAGGAATTAAAATGGCAAACGTGATTTTAAAGAATCTCACTAAAAATTTTAAAGAGGTAATCGCGGTAGATAATGTAAACATAGAGATAAAGGATAAGGAATTTGCCGTCTTGGTCGGTCCGTCTGGTTGTGGAAAGACTACGACATTACGGGCAATAGCCGGCTTAGAAGAAGCAACTTCCGGAGAGATATATATTGGTGATAAGTTGGTAAATGATGTTCAACCTAAAGATAGAGATATAGCCATGGTCTTCCAGAATTATGCTCTTTATCCTCATATGGATGTTTACAATAATATGGCTTTCGGTCTGAAACTGCGTAAATTTCCCAAGAAAGAGATAGATCAAAGAGTGCAGGAAGCAGCCGAGATTTTAGGGATCGAAAACTTATTAAAGAGGAAACCTAAACAACTTTCCGGAGGACAAAGACAGCGAGTGGCAGTAGGAAGAGCTATAGTAAGAAAACCAAAAGTGTTTTTATTTGATGAACCTCTTTCGAATTTGGATGCCAAGTTAAGAGTGGCAATGAGGGCTGAAATTAGCAAACTTCACCGCAGGTTAGAGGCTACTATAATATATGTAACTCATGACCAAGTAGAAGCAATGACTATGGCCAGTAGAATATTTATAATGAATGATGGTCGGGTTCAACAATCAGGTGCGCCTTTAGAAGTGTATCATAAACCGAATAATAAATTTGTGGCTGGTTTTATCGGTTCTCCGGCAATGAATTTTATAGATTCTAGGATTGTAAAGGAAAACGAGGATTATTTCATCGATTCAGAAAGTTTTAAAGTAAAGGTTCCCCGGGCTTTTAATTCTAAAATAGCAGATTATGTAGGGAAAGAAGTGATTTTTGGTGTTAGACCCGAGGACATTCACGATAAACAGTTTGTTTCCAAAATCGCACCTTCTGCTTTTAATACTATAGATGTCAAGGCAGAAGTAATTGAACCTCTGGGTGCAGAGGTTTTAATATACCTGACCAGCGGAAAACATTCTGTGATAGGAAAAATGGATTCACGAACTCAGGTAGAAGTCGATCAAAACTTGGAAGTTGTACTAGATATGGAAAAGACCCATATTTTTGATCCTAAAACTTTATTGGTAATAATTTAGATGAAGTTTAATTTAGGTTTCCATGTCTAGATTTATTTTGTATTCTAATAAAGTTTTGATAATATTTTATATTTTAAAAAGATATATATAAAATGTACTAATATCACATATAAAATAATGTCGGAGTTTACAAGATGAAACCTGAATTATCATTGATGCAAAAACAAAAATTAGTTCTTACCCCCCAGTTGTATCAAGCTATTAATATATTACAGTTAAATTTAGTCGAACTAAAAGACTTAATCGATGAAGAATTACTAAATAATCCCTTATTAGAAGTCAAACAAGAAACAAGCTCAACAACAGAAAAAACCAATCAAGATGACGTTTTAACTCACACCAAACAACCAAATGAAAGAAAAGAAGAAAATAACTTTGATGACTGGTTAAGTTATCTCAAAGATAAAGAATATAGACTCTTGTCAGAAAGACCAGTAACAGGGAAAGAAAACAGATATGAACATTTTATTTACTATAAAGAATCACTACAAGATTATCTGTTGGTTCAATTAGGTGCAGCGGTAAACAGTGACATTAATTATAAGATTGGTGAATACTTAATAGGAAACATAGACGATGATGGCTATTTAACTATTGGTTTAGACGATGTTTCTCTTGATTTAAATATTAAAAGAAATAAAATAGAAAAGATATTATCTTTGATTCACAGTTTTGAACCGTCTGGAGTGGGAGCAAGAAATTTAGAAGAATGTTTATTGCTCCAGGTAAAATATTTAAACATTAATGATATAAGAATAGAGAAGATAATAAAAAACCATTTGAATAATTTAGCCCGGAAATCGTACTTAAAAATTGCCAAAGATTTGCAGATATCAGTTTCTGAAGTTCAATCTTTAGCCGATAAAATTAAAAGATCTTTTGATCCTAAACCTGGCAGAGGAGTGGGAGACTTGAAGGAAGTTAAATATATACTTCCCGATTTGATAATAATGAGGAAAACAGGGGGAGGATATGGAGTTATTTTGAATGATATCTATCTGCCCCAAGTAAGGGTGAATACACAGTACAAAAAGATTTTAGAGACAGGTAATGATATTTCTCCTTACAATGAAGGAAAACTACTTAAAAAGAGGAATATTTCCGACCATAAAAATGAAGATGCTAAGAAATATATTGAGGAAAAACTGAATTCTGCTAAGTGGCTAATAAAAGGTATAGAGCAGAGAAAAAGAACCATATATCGCATTGCTGAAACTTTAATAGAATACCAGAGGGATTTTTTTGATAAAGGTATTTTATTTATAAAACCCCTAACCTTGAGGAAAGTAGCAGACAGATTAGGTATTCATGAATCTACCGTATCCAGAGCGATTCATAATAAAATTGTACAAACTCCGAGAGGGCTCCTTAAGATAAAATTTTTATTTTCCAAAGGAGTGGAGAGGAAAAACGGTGATACTGTTTCTACCGATAAAATTAAAAAATTAATGCAGGAATATATCAATAATGAGAATCGTTTTAAACCATTAAGCGATCAGAAGTTAGCAGATTTATTGAACGAAAGTGGTAGTGTAAATATTTCCCGCCGAACAGTTGCTAAATACCGGGAGATATTAAAAATACCATCTTCCAGTCTGCGTAAAAGGTTTGAAACTTAGTTGCTTGGTTCGCTGACTAACTAGTTTGTTAATTTGTTTGATATTAATTAACTAAATAACTAGGTAACCAACTAACTAGCTAACCAATTAGTAATTTATCAAAACAAAAAATAAGGAGGAGAGAAATGACCATAAAAGTAGGAATTAACGGATTTGGAAGAATTGGAAGAAATGTTTTTAGAGCCGGATTAGAAGATAAAGATATAGATTTTATAGCAGTAAATGATATAACTGATGCTAAAACATTAGCCCATTTATTAAAATATGATTCTGTTCATGGTAAATTACCAGAAGTAAAATTAGAAGATAATACTATTTTAGTTGGAGAGAGAAGATTGAAGGTATTATGTGAAAGAGATCCTTCCCGTCTTCCCTGGAAAGAATTAGGGGTAGAAATTGTTATCGAATCTACAGGAATTTTCAGAGATAGAGAAGGAGCTTCAAAACATTTAACTGCAGGAGCTAAAAAAGCAATTATATCTGCACCCGCTAAAGGCGAAGATATAACTATAGTAATGGGGGTTAATGAAGATAACTATGTACCTGAAGAGCATCATATAATTTCAAATGCTTCCTGTACAACTAATTGCCTCGCTCCGGTTGCGAAGGTTTTAAATGATATATTTGGAATCGAGAAAGGGGTAATGACTACCATACACTCTTATACTGCTGATCAGAGTTTAATGGACCTCCCACATAAAGATTTAAGAAGAGCCAGAGCAGCAGCACTATCTATGATACCGACTACTACCGGAGCAGCCCAAGCAACGAGTTTAGTAATTCCGGAATTAAAAGGAAAATTAACAGGAATGGCTTTTCGTGTTCCTACGCCCAATGTTTCGGTTGTGGATTTAGCAGTAGTACTAAAAAAGAAAACAGGACCGGAAGAAATTAACCAATCTTTTAAAGAGGCCTCACAGGGGAGCTTAAAGGGATTTTTAGATTATATTGAAGAACCTTTAGTTTCCAAAGATTTTAACGGTAACCCGTATTCTTCTATTGTTGATGGATTATCTACCTTGGTAATAGACGGTAATTTAGCTAAAATTGTAGCCTGGTATGATAATGAGTGGGCATATTCCTGCCGAATCTTAGACCTTATAAAATATGTTTGGAAATAAATATAGTATATAGTACATCATGTATAGTATATAATTAAGAAAACAGTAATGAGTAACATAAAGTTAATACTCGTAATACCCAGCAATATTAATACATACTATATATAAAATAAAAGAAAAAGTTTTTAATTTTAAATTATGATTTTCTAACGAGATACGAATTACTTTTCGCTAACGACTAAAATGGATAGATGGGGGTTAAAGGAATGCGCATTCCAGTAATTGCCGGCAATTGGAAGATGAATAAAAACATTGTAGAATCAGCATCTTTAGTTAAAGAACTAAAAGATTTTGTTCGTGGAATTAAAGGAGTAGATATCGTAGTTTGCCCACCTTTTTCTTCTCTTTGGGTGGTAAAAGAGATAATCAGTGAAACAAACATTCATCTGGGCGCTCAAAACATGTATTGGGAAACAAAAGGGGCATTTACTGGAGAAATTTCTCCCTTAATGTTGAAAGATGTGGGCTGTGAATATATTATATTGGGGCATTCAGAGAGAAGGCAATATTTTAAGGAAACTTCTAAAGAAGTCGCCAGAAAAACAGAAGTCGCACTTTCAGTTAATCTTACCCCTATTATATGTGTAGGTGAAAATTTAGAAGAAAGAGAAAATGGTAAAACTGAGAGCGTAATAGAAGAAGAGATTAAAGCTTTATTTCCAAAAATAGATCCTACCTTCGCAGCAAGAATAATTATTGCCTATGAACCTATATGGGCTATCGGTACAGGTAAGTCCAGCAGCTCTGAGGATGCCAGTGTAATAATTAAATATATTAGGGAATTATTTTCCTCAAAATATGGAAGTAAAATAGCTGAGCGAATAAGAATCTTGTACGGGGGAAGCGTAAATCCTAAAAATATCGGTGAGTTTATAAATGAGTCTGATATTGATGGAGCTTTAGTGGGAGGAGCAAGTTTAAATGCTCTAACTTTCTCTCAAATTGCAAAAGCGGCTAAAATACTATAGAGTTAGTATAAATTTTTTTTATTTTTTTTGCAATATGAAGTTATTTCAGTTCCTGTTTTTCTTCTTAATTTTCTTAGCTAGCTAACCACGTAACCAGCGAACTAATTTTTAGAGAGATGCGTATCACGAGATACAAGATAGGAATTTAATCTTGAACTTGGTTTATAATTATGTTAGAATAAACAACTGAAATATTGATATAAATAATTGTATTGAAATTACATTTTTCCGTAAACCCTTCCTATCAGGGCAAATCAATTGTAGATAAGATAATCGTGTTTAAGAACTCTAATTGCTTATCTTATATTTTGCATTTGAAACTAACGACTAATTTAAATAAATAAAAGATTTCAAAGAGATTTCTCTTTGACTATTTAAACTAATTTTTATGAGAGGAGTTAAAGATGCCAATAGCTTTAATGGTGGTGCAAATTGTTATTAGTATTGCTCTAATCCTGGTAGTAATACTTCAAGCGAGAAAGTCAAGTAGGGCTTCAGGTATATTTGGTGGAGGAACAACTGCTGATTATGGCGGGAAGAAAGGTAAGGAAGCATTATTAATGAAGATTACTACCGTTGTTGCCGTACTTTTTATGTTATCTTCACTTTTACTTAGCTTAATTAGATAGAAAGAAAGTCTTTAAAGAAACGAATAAATCTATTAGTACAGCAAATGAGAGAAAATTTAAATTTAAAGCGAATTATGTAGAAATATATGTGTTATGGAGGGAAAGGGTAAATGGAGGATTTACTATTACAAGTTAAAGACTTAAAAACCTATTTTTATACCGATGATGGTGTAGTTAAAGCAGTCGATGGAGTTGATTATACTATAATGAAAGGAAAGACACTGGGCATGGTGGGTGAATCGGGCTGCGGTAAAAGTGTTTCTGCTCTTTCGGTATTAAGATTAATCCAGGAACCGCCAGGAAAGATTGTTGAAGGTGAAATTTGGTTCAAAGGACAAGATTTATTAAAGAAAAATCCTGATCAAATGAGAAAGATTAGGGGAAACGATATTTCCATGATCTTTCAGGAACCTATGACTTCTTTGAATCCTGTTTATACTATCGGTGAACAGATTTCAGAAGCTATAGTACTGCATCAAAAACTAGAAAAAGAAAAAGCCTTAAAGAAAACTGTGGAGATGTTAAAATTAGTAGGTATTCCTTCTCCTGAAACAAGGGTTCATGAATACCCTCATGAATTAAGCGGGGGGCAAAGACAGAGAGTAATGATTGCCATGGCTTTATCTTGTAATCCGGATTTATTAATTGCAGACGAACCCACAACCGCATTAGATGTTACCATTCAAGCTCAGATTTTAGAATTGATAAAGAAATTGAAAGAGGAAATCGGCATGTCAGTTTTGATGATTACTCATGATTTGGGAGTAATCGCTGAAGTTTCAGATAATGTAGTAGTTGTATATGCTGGTAAGGCGGTAGAGTATGCAGATGTGGTTAGTACTTTTATAAATCCGCGACACCCCTATACTATAGCCCTCCAGAATTCAATTCCTCGTTTAACAGATAAGCCAGGAAAAAAACTTGAAGTTATTCAGGGCGGAATACCAGACCCTTTAGCTCTACCTACCGGATGTAAATTTCATCCTCGTTGCAAATTTGCAATAGATCTTTGCAAAAGAGAAGAACCCAAATTGGAAAAGATAGAAGATAACCACATTGTTCGGTGCTGGATGTATAATAAAAATAGAGCAAAAGATTTTAAAATTGAGAAAGAAACAGCAAGCCTCACCCAGGAGTAATAAATATTAGGTAAAAAAATGGGAGGAAAAAGAGTTGGAAAATAATGTATTACTTAAAGTGCAGAAATTGAAAAAATATTTTCCGGTAAGAGGAGGAATATTTTCTAGGGTAATAGGAAATGTTCAAGCGGTGGATGAAATAAGTTTTGATATTAAAAAAGGAGAAACTTTAGGCTTGGTAGGAGAATCAGGCTGTGGTAAAACTACTGCGGGAAGAACAATTATAAGACTTCTAGAACCCACCGATGGAGATGTAGATTTTGAGGGTGAAAATTTCTTTAAATTAAATAAAGAGGAACTCAGGAAAGCAAGGCATAATGTTCAGATAATATTTCAGGACCCTTTTGGTTCCCTAAATCCCCGAATGACTGTTGGTGATATAGTAGGGGAATCATTAGTTATTCATAAAATTGTAAAGAACAAAAGGGAAAAAGAGGAAAGAGTTAGAGATTTATTAGAAACCGTGGGTTTAAATGCCGGGCATATAAGAAGATACCCTCATGAATTTAGCGGGGGGCAGAGACAGAGAATTGGAATAGCCCGAGCTTTAGCCTTAAAACCTAAATTAGTAATTTGCGATGAACCTGTTTCTGCGCTGGATGTTTCAATTCAAGCACAAGTGTTAAATCTATTAGAAGAATTACAAGAGAAATTCCAGCTTACTTACTTATTTATCGCTCATGATTTAAGTGTGGTGAAACACATTTCTGATAGAGTTGCAGTAATGTATCTCGGAAAGATTGTTGAATTAACCTCTACTTATGAATTGTATGATAATCCCCAACATCCTTATACAGAAGCACTCCTTTCAGCTGTGCCCATACCCGATCCTACTTTGAACAGACAAAGAATTGTGTTAGATGGTGATGTTCCAAGCCCCTTTAATCCTCCCAGGGGATGTCGTTTTCATCCGAGATGTAAATACGTTAAACCAATTTGCAGTCAGGAAGAACCAGAACTAATCGATATAAATGGTGGACATTATGTAGCGTGCCATTTACGAAATTAAGATACATGACGTTTACAATCTAAGAAACAATTTATTTTAATTATATTGAGATTTTGCCGGGATGGCGGAATAGGTAGACGCGCCAGCTTGAGGGGCTGGTGAGCTTATTGCTTGTGGGGGTTCAAATCCCCCTCCCGGCACCAATAAATATTTCAATAAAAAGAGGAAGAGATGACTTCCTCTTTTTATTGAAATATTAGTTAGTTAATAGGTGAAAAAATGCATGAAGGTTCAATTGCCCAAAATTTATTAGCTATCGCCATAGAAAGAGCTACAGAATATAAAGCAACTTCTATAACACTCATTAATGTAAAAGTTGGAGAATTTGCTGGCGTAAACCAATCTGCTCTAGAGTTTGCTTTCGAAAATTTCAGCCAGGGCACCATCGCGGAAAAAGCGTCTTTAAAAATAACACCGTCTCCCTTATTGGGAAAATGCCGAAAATGTAATGAAGTTTTCAAGATTAAAAAAGATAATTTTAAGTGTTGGAAATGTCATTGCTTGGAGATAGATATAATTTCCGGCGAAGATTTATATATTGAAGATATTGAAATAAAATAAACCATTTATTTTTTTTAAAAAAATACTTTACATCAAACAAGATAAAATGTTATACTCTATTTTGTTAATTTAAGTTAAGAGAGGTGAAGTAATGATAGATTTTATTGTAACTTTTTTGCTTAGTATGCTTACCTATCTAATTCTTACGGTCAGTCAGGGGGAAATATTGGGGCTATGGAGTATTTTCGAAATTATAACCGGGATTACTCTTTCTTTTATTGTAGCCTTTATAGCCAATAAGGTATTATTTCAAAAAAGAACTTACAGAATGTTGAACCCGCTTAGGTGGATTATTTTTTTAATTTACTTAGTTGGTCCTTTTTTCTGGGCAATGGCTAAAGCAAATATTGACGTAGCTTACCGGGTAATTACCGGAAAAATAAATCCTGGTATTGTAAAAATATCTCCAGAACTGAAGACTGATTTGGGGATAACTTTACTGGCAGATTCGATTACTTTAACTCCGGGAACACTTACTGTTGATATTGATGAAAAAAACAATGATTTATACATTCATTGGATAAATATTACCACTTTAAAACCCACTACTCAGCATATTTGCGCTAATTTTCCTCAATGGATAAGGAGGATTGCAGAATGAACGAATTTTTTAAAATATTTATTATTCCTGGAGGATTATTGCTTTTATTTATGTTTTTATCTTTAATCAGATTGATTCTTGGACCTACTTCTCCTGATAGAATAGTTGCTTTGGATACCATAAATACTTTAGTAGTAGCCGGAATGATCCTTGTAGGTGCAGCCTATGAAGAAGTCATTTATATTGATGTAGCTATCGTTTATGCCTTATTAGCATATATTGGCACTTTATATGTGGCTAAATATCTAGAAGGGGGTACTAAGGAGTAATGGAATTATTATTTGTTGTTTTATATATTTTCTTGGGGATAGGTGTATTTTTTAATTGTTTGGGCTCAATAGGTCTTCTCAGATTTCCTGATGTTTACACCAGGCTTCACGCTGCAACTAAAGCTACAACTTTCGGCTCAATTTTTACTTCTTTAGCAGTTATTGTTTATGGTTTTTCAAGGTGGAATATTACCGGGGATTCTAAATTTAGAGTTCTTGCGCTTCATACTATTGTGGCTTTAGTTTGTTTAATAATCACCAATCCAACCGGTGCCCATGCTATTGCCCGAGCAGCTCACCGTAGTGGAGTAATGCCTAAACAAGCAGTAACTGACGAGTTAAAGGAGGCTAAATTAAAATGAGTTCCTTCATCGAGATAATACATATTTCTACCTTGGCAATGATGGTAATTGCTAGCTTTCTGGCAGTAGTTCTTAAGAAATTATTACCCTCAATAATTGCTTTGTCGGTAGCTAGCTTACTTCTTTCATTAGAATTTTACCTTTTACATGCTCCCGATGTAGCCATTGCTGAAGCGTCTATCGGAGCAGGATTGACTATGGCAATATTTATTTTTGCTGTTAGAGGAACCAAAGACTAGGTAGAATAAATATACCTGTCAAAAATTTATTTATTTACAGAAAAAGAAGAAAATACTTGGTTAATCGGGGTAATTACAGAATAATCTGTTTAATCAAGTGTGTACTGGGAGGATAAAATGAAAAAAATTATTTTCGGTATCGCCTTTATAATATTTTTTTCTTTCTTGATAGTTAGCGCCATAAACATGCGGACATTCGGAGAGCCCACTTTTAGTGAAATGGATGATTACTTTATTGAAAACGCTCAAAGCGAAACCGGGGCAAACAATGTAGTGACTTCTATTGTATTTGACTATAGAGGTTTTGATACTTTAGGGGAAGCTACGGTTCTTTTCACTGCAGTAGTGGGAGTTGTAGCTCTGTTCAGGGGGGTTAAGAGATGAAAGAGATGTCTAGGATAGTTAAGACTGTTACCAATTTTGTGTACGGTTTTATTATTATTTTTGGGTTTTATATAATAGCTCACGGTCACCTTACTCCGGGGGGAGGTTTTCAGGGAGGCGCTGTAGTAGGATCTGCCTTTGCTTTACTATTAGTTTCTTATGGCAGCTTAAGTTCCACGAAATTTCTTAAAAAAGATATTTTCTCGCTTTTTGAAAACTTTGGCTTGCTTTTTTTCATAGTATTAGGTCTTTCTGGATTAGGAATTACTTTTTTTTATAACTTTTTAGCCAATAGCGGGGGTTGGTTTGGTGATGTTGCAGTGCTCGGTATCAATTCAGGTAATATGAATACTGCTGGATTAATTCCTCTGATGAATATAGCCGTTGGATTGGAAGTTTTATCAGCCTTTGGGGTTATTGTTTTAACTATGGCTAGTGGAGCGGAATTTACCAAGAAGAAGGAGAAATCATAAAATGATAGGCAATTTACCTTATGTTGCAGTAGTAATATTTATAGGATTGGGAATTTATACTCTTATATTTAAGAAGAATTTAATCAAAATTGCAATTGGTGTTGTTTTAATTGAAAATGGTGTAAATCTATTTTTAATTACTTTAGGCTATAGAAAAGGGGCAATTGCGCCGATTTATACCCAGGCACCCTCCGGTCAAGCAATGGTTTTGCCAACTCCTCAAGCATTAACGCTTACCAGCATAGTTATAGGTATAGCAACTACTGCCCTTATATTATCGGTTGCCATGATGATTTATAAACATTATGGGACCTTGGATACTGACCAGGTAAGGAGGTTGAAAGGATGAATCTATCAAGCCACATTCCCATATTAATAATAGCTATACCTTTATTGGCAGCTTTTTTAGTACCGCTTATAAGTCGAATAAATAAAAAAGCTACGGGAATTCTTACTGCCCTTGCTTTAAGTGTAAGTTTATTTTTAACTATTGTATTGGCGGTTAAAATACTGACAGTCGGTCCTCAAATTTATGTTTTTGGTGCAACATCCCCATCTCTGACCTTGCCTTCCGGTTTGAAATTCCCTATTAGAATTATGCTTGAAGTAGATGCAATGAGCATATTTATGGGCTTAATTACGGCGGTTGTTTCTTTTTTGGGAGCAATCTATTCTTTATCCTTTACAAAAAAGTATGAAGGAGTGGATAAATATTATTCCCTTTTATTGCTTTTAACTGTAGGTATGTTTGGAATGGAGCTTACCGGTGATATATTTAACTTCTTTGTATTCCTGGAAATTGCTTCCATTGCTTCTGTTGCCTTAATTTCTTTTAGAGGAATTGATTTGGGTGAACCGGCAGAAGCAGGATTTAAATATATGGTGGTTAGTTCAATATCTGCTCTTATGGTTTTATTTGCAGTAGGAATATTTTATGGGCAATACGATCTTCTTAATTTTGCAGCAATAGCCAGTGTAATCAAAAATTCACAATTAGACAAAATTGCCCTGGGTCTCTTAATCCCGGTATTGGCCATGAAATCAGGAGCCGTACCGATGCATATGTGGACACCAGATGCTTATTCGGAGGCGCCTGCACCGATTACCATGATATTGGTCGCGGCTAGCCAAGCCAGCTTGTATGCTTTATTTAGAGTAGTTTTTTCTTTATATAATATCTCTTTAAATGCCTTAACTGTAGGATGGATAATTATTATTTTTGGTCTCCTGTCCATGTTTATCGGAGTTACTATGGCCATTATTCAAAAAGACGTAAAGAGACTTATGGCTTATCACGCTGTCTCTCAGACAGGCTATATGCTTTTAGGGGTAGGAGTAGGATTGGCTGTTTTGGCAAACCCGGTGGCTTTAAAGGATTATGGAATTACCGCTATGGAGGGTGGAATATTTCATATTATGAATCATGCCATGTATAAAGGATTATTATTTTTAACTGCCGGTGCTTTATTCTACAGAACCGGAACTAGAGATCTTAATAAAATGGGTGGATTGGCTCACTATATGAAATATACTACCATCTTTTTTATTGTTGGGGCAGCAGCTATTGCCGGGCTTCCACCCTTCAATGGTTTTGCCTCCAAGCTTTTAATTTATGAATCTGTATACAGGTTTAATCCTTTGCTTTCTATAATAGCCATGGTAGTTAGCATCTTAACTTTGGCGTCATTTGTTAAAGTATTTCATAGTGCATTCTTGGGTCCGAAATTACCTCAATTTAAAGAGGTGAAAGAAACCCCACGTAGCATGGTTTTTGCTATGGCCGTTTTATCTTGCATCATAATATTTTTCGGGTTATTTCCGGATTTAATAGTAAAGAATTTAGTTCATCCTGCGGTAATGTCTTTAATAGAACAATTACAATATACCGGCGCTGTGTTAGGAGGTATGTAGGAAATGTTAGGATTATTAGAAACAGGTAGCGGTTTTTGGAGTGCAATTATTTGGTTGGTGCTTGTATTGGTTATTGGAAGTATTTTAATTTATGTTAGAAACAAAGGGGAAGATAGTTATAAGAAGAATACCGAACAAGATAAACCTTTTATTTCCGGTAATCCTGAAAAAAGCAAAGAAAGTTCCCATTTAAGTGCGAGCCATATCTATTGGGGGTTTACAGAAGCTCTGAAAAGTTATTATAACCCTTTAGTAAAAATGCACACAGGTGATATAAATGATTATTCAGGGTGGATAATTGTAATAACCGTAATAATATTAATTATGGTAGGGGTGAGTGGATAGTGAAATTAAATAAATATTTTGAAAGATCTCTATGGGTTTTTCATCTAAATACAGGTTCTTGTAATGGTTGTGATATTGAAATTGTAGCAGGATTAACTCCCCGGTACGATTTAGAAAGGTTTGGGATTAAATTGGTAGGCAGTCCTAAGCATGCAGATGTATTATTGGTAACCGGCCCAGTGACCGGTAAGATGCTCGACAGAGTAAAACGTGTGTATGAACAAACTCCCGATCCTAAAGCAGTAATAGCAGTCGGTGCATGTGGAACAAGCGGAGGAGTCTTTTTTAACTCCTACAATATCTCAGGCTCTATCGACAAAGTTATACCAGTAGATGTCTATGTTCCAGGATGTCCACCTCGACCGGAAGCGATAATAAATGGTGTGTTACAAGCCTGGATCAAACTGGAAAAGTTAAGAGAAAGTTTGAAAGTCGCTCCAGCAAGATAATATCGCGTATCGCTAAAAAATTAGTTAATTGGTTACTTAGTTAATGGATTAATAATAAACCAACTAACCAACTAACCAACTAACTAAACAACAGACGACTAATAAGGGAAAGGTGATAATAAATATGGAATATATGAAGCCAGAAGAAATTGTAGAATTATTTAAGGAAAAATTTAACGATTCAATTACAAATAGCAGAATAGAAATCAAAACAGCAGGATTAAAAAAGAATAGCTATAATTTAATATGGTTAGGAATAAAACCAGAGGACTTTAAAGAAGCAGTTACACTATTATGTGCTATCCAATTTCCTCATTTTGCTATTATTTCAGACAATGATGCAGGTGAAGAAATCAAATTAACCTATCATTTCTCCCTTTATTATGGAGAAAGTTTTAATGAGATATCTTTAAATATAACTACCTGCTTACCAAAAAATAATCTTAAGATCCCCACTATTACTGATTTAATACCAGGAGCTCAAACTGCCGAAAGAGAAGTAAAAGAGATGCTGGGAGTAACGGTGGAGGGACTGCCTGATTTAGAAAATATTTTCTTGCCCAAGGATTTTCCAAAAGATGTTCATCCTTTAAGAAAAGACGAAAAAGGAGCAGCAAAAATGGTTAACAAAGAAGAAGAGGTGAAAAAAGTTGAATAAACAGACTTACTCTATACCCATAGGTCCGGTCCACCCTTCCCTGGAAGAACCGATGACTTTTAATTTTGAAATATATGGAGAGCGCATTGAAAAGGTAAATTTAGCTCCCGGAGACAATCACAGAGGAATAGAATTTATGGGAAGACAGAGGAATCCGATTCAAATTATCTATTTAGCTGAAAGAATATGCGGCATATGTTCTGCTTCTCATCCTTTTGCTTTTTGTCAAGCGGTGGAGAATGCTGCTGGTATTGAAGTTCCCGAAAGAGGCCAATATATTCGGGTGATTATTGCCGAACTGGAAAGAATTCATTCACATATCTTATGGGCAGGTATAGCCGGCCATGAATTGGGATTTGATTCTGTTTTATATATTTCATGGAAAGCAAGAGAAAAGGTATTAGACCTTTTAGAAGATCTTACAGGAAACAGGATTAATTATGGCATCTATATGATAGGCGGAGTAAGAAGAGATATTAGTGAGGAGCAAATACCTCGAATTCGAGAGACTTTGGAATATTATAAAGATATCTATGGGAAAATAGAAGATATATTCTTAAAGGATCCGACTATTGCTTTGAGAACAAAGAAAGTCGGTGTTTTAACCAAAGAAGACGCTCTCCGCTTATGTGCAGTGGGACCTACTGCCAGAGCGTCGGGGATAAAAAAGGATATAAGGCAGGATCAACCTTATTCAGCCTATGCTGATTTGAAAGTAAAAGCCATTACTCCAGATGTATTTTCTGGAGAAGTAAATGGTGATGTTTATGATCGAATAATTGTTCGATTGTTGGAAATAGTACAATCAATACAAATTCTCGAGCAATGTTTAGAAAATATGCCTTCAGGAGAAATTATAGCTGAAAGGAAATTAGTTAGATTACTAAATCAATTAAAGAAAGCTAAAGGTGAAGGAATCGGAAGACATGAAGCCCCTCGCGGAGAATGTTTTCATTATGTAAAATTATCAGAAGCAGAAGTGCCGGAAATCTGGAAGGCTCGTGCCCCGACGTATAATAATTTGATGCCTTGGGCTCCTATGCTTTTGGGAGAACAAATAGCGGATATCCCAATTGTTATAGCATCTACCGACCCTTGTATAGCCTGTATGGATAGAGTTACTATTTTAAATAGGGCCAATGGTCAAAAAAACATATTAACCAAAAAAGAACTACATGAATTAAGTGTGCAAAAGACAAGGAGGATTACCCCATGACTGCTATAGGTTTATTTGGAATATTAGTAAAAGTAATAGGGGCAATTGCAATCGCCTTTTTTGGAATAGCATTAGGTTTATTTTATAAAGGTATTGACCGGAAATTAGCAGCCAGGATGCAGGCTCGAGTTGGCCCTCCCATAAGACAGCCTTTTATAGATTTCTTTAAGTTAATGATTAAAGAAAATATTGTACCGCAAAACGCAGTTCCCTGGATATTTAACGGAGCGCCAATTTTGGCTTTGGTATCTTCCATCACAATTTTATTTTATTTACCCATTGGGAATATTCCTCCTCTGTTAAGCGGATATGGAGATATTATCTTAATTGTTTATTTACTAACTCTTCCGGCTATCGGAATGGTGGTAGGCGGTTTTGCGTCCGGCTCTCCTTATGCCAGTGTGGGAGCACAGAGAGAGATGGTAATGATGATGAGTTACGAGCTTCCTTTGGTAACAGCAGTGATTGCTTTGGGATGGAAATTAAGCCAGGTTTACCCACAACTTAATATCTTTTCTTTAAGCATAATTAACGCTAATCCTATTTGGGGATTAGTGGGTCCATTGGGTTTCGTTGGCACAATTTTACTTTTTATTACTCTTGCAGCGGTTACACCGGGAGAACTCTCTAAAGTACCTTTTGATGCACCGGAAGCTGAAACTGAATTAGCGGGAGGAATATTAGTAGAATATTCGGGAAGAAATCTCGCTCTATTTGGCTTAACTGATGCTGTGAAAACAATAGTGATGATTTCCCTAACTGTTGCGTTATTTTTTCCGTACAACATATCTCACTTACTCGGTTTAAGTGGAGGAGCACTTGCTTTAATAGCTGATGTGCTGTTCTTTTTAGTAAAGATGCTTGTAGTAATGTTTTTCGAAGTAACTTTTGTAAGAATTGCTTTTGCACGTTTAAAAATAGACCAGGTTTCTTTTGCTTACTGGATTCCAGTAGCGATTATAGGTTTACTAGGTCTTACATTAATCGTTTTAGATACTATTATAGTTTGAGGTGATAAAATGGCAACACCAATGGGATTTGAATTGTTAAAACAGTTATTCAGGAAACCAGATACCAATGTATTTCCGGTTACTTATTGCCCTGATTCGACATTAAAATTATTGGAAAAAATCGAAAAGGGAGAAGCAAAAATGCATCCTCCCGTAGAAATTCCCCAAAAATTTAGAGGAAAGATTATTTACGGTAGAGATGAATGCATAGGATGCAAATTATGCATTAAAGTATGTCCTACTGAGGCTATAGAATTTATTCCAGATAGTAAGAAGATTAAAATCCATGTAGATCATTGTATTTTTTGTTCCCAATGCAATGATATATGTCCCAAAGATTGTCTGAATATGAGTGAAGAATTTCTTCTTGCGGATACAGATAGATCATCATCTAAATTAATTATAGAATAATTAGTGAAAATAAATAGCAAAAATCATTGTCTTATAGTTTTTCAAGGAGTTTAAAATATTTGCTTTTTAATATTTTTATTATTTTTCTAGAACTCTTTAAAACTTTAGGATTAATAGAATTAGAATAGTCAATAATTTCAGGTTGAATGCCAATAAAAATAAGTTCCTGGGTATATTCTTTCAAATAAGATATTAAAAAGGATAAAGGCATACTGTGAGTGGTAAGGTGTAGGGCGCTGATCATATCGGGAGAGATTATTCTAAATTCACCAGGTTCAAGGTCCATCTCCACTGCATCGATAAGCACTACGAGATTGGGCCTATTTTTTTTTATGACTGAGGTAAAATTTTCAGGAACAACCCCGCAGTCTATAGAAAGCCATTCACGGTCTTTGAAATTTTGGGCAATAATTGGTCCTATCCCATCATCTCCTCGAAGCGTGTTTCCAATGCCCATTAAAATGTATTTTTTAAAATCCATATTTTTTCCTTTAAATTAGCACTTAGTTTATAATATAGCGTTTAGCGTATAGTTATAGCGAAAAACGAAAAGCGCAAAATGCGAAACCATAGCTCAAAATATATAATTTAAACATGTATTACTATATATTAAATATAATCCATCTTATTTCACATACTCTATTGCAAAAATGAAAAGGAAAGAAATGATAAAAAAACTTAGAATTCAATATTAATAAAAAGTTTTTTAGTTTTGGATTATGATTTTTCGCTTTTAGTTTTAACTTTTTAGTTTAATGCTGGCGTAGTACGCGATACTATTTTATTTTGATTTCTATTTTCTTTGCAAGATACTGTTCACTAAAGACTAGCGACTATTCATTATTTATGTTATCATAATAAAAAATATTTAACAAATTGAATAATATATTTATATATAATAAAAAAAGAATTTTGAAAATTATTATAGAATAATTGGTGCATATTAGTATATAATATAAAAAATGTGATACTTACTTTTATCTATCCAAAAGTTAGTATAGGAGTATAGTTTATTATGAGAAAAGCGAGTAGGATTTATAAGAGGAAAAGCAGGAGTAATCTGGAAACCTTTATTATCTTGATAGGCGCGATAATAATATTGGGCGTGGCTTTTAATTTAGCCAGAGATAGGAGTTATATTCCCCCTGAAGAACCGGCAATTGTGCAAGAAGAAAAAGTGGAAACCTCTACCGTAAAAGTGCCTGTCGAGTTACCTAAAGCGGAAACAGTGGAAAAGGTCGAAGAAAAGGAGAAATTTACGGGGGAAGAAATAAAAAGAGAAGTTGTTCCGGAAGAGAAACCCCCACTTACTGAACCAATCGAAGCGAAAACTTTAAAAGTAGAACCAGAAGTAGAGGTGGCAAAGGAATCTGAAACAATTTCCGACAGGAAGACATTTACTGTTCAGGTAGGAGCTTTTTCAAAAGAAGAAAACGCCCAATCTTTAGCTAAAGAGATAAAGGACAAAGGATATCAAACTTTTGTAACCAAGGGAAAAACCCTTTTTAAAGTGCAGGTTGGGGAATTTAAAAGCTATGAGGAAGCCCAAAATATATCGCAAAAACTAAAGGAATTAGGTTACCCCATCTTTGTAACAAATAGATAACAAAAGGAAATATAAACTTGAAGAAAAAAAATATTCCGTCCATCACTATAAATCGGTTATCTATTTATCATAGGTGTTTGGAAAAAATTTTAGAAACAGGAAAGGGAGAAAAATTCAAAATCATTTCCTCGTTAAAAATTGCGGAAATGACCGGAATAAACTCAGCACAAATTCGCAAAGACTTGGCTTATTTTGGAGAATTCGGGAAAAGAGGACTCGGATATCCCTTAATAGAACTTAGTAGAGAAATAAAAAAGATATTAGGCTTAGATAAAAAGTGGCCAGTTATTATTGCCGGAGCAGGAAATTTAGGTAAAGCCTTAGTCAAGTATAAAGGCTTTCAGAAAAGGGGTTTTATAATCAAGGGAATTTTTGATAATAATACCTCAAAAATAGGCAAGAGACTTGGCCATATTTTTATTTATGATATAAAAGAGATAGAAAAATTTATCCAGGCGGAAAATGTAAATATTGGAATAGTAGTGGTACCGGCAGATTCAGCCCAGGAAGTGGCAGATAAAATGGTTGCAGGCGGGATTAAGGCTATTTTAAATTTTGCCCCCATTCATATCATTTTGCCCCCGGAAATTAAAATACACAATGTTGATTTATCTATCGAATTTGAAGGGTTGACATACTATTTAAACTTGTGATAAAATCCTCTTGTATTATTTGTGATTTATTTCACAATTAATTGATTAGAATAAAAATCGTACTTACTATAATATATAATGTTAAGAAAAATAATATAAAATGACATATAGATGCTTTTTGGAAAGTGAGCTATTATGAAAGTTAAAGATTTACTTCGTATTTTAGATGCGGAAGTTTTATGCGGTGAAGTTTTTTTAGATCAAGAAATTACAGACTTTGGGGCAAGTGATCTTTTAAGTGATATCTTAGCTTATTCCAAAGATGAATATGTACTCTTGACCGGTTTAACCTCCTCACAAGTTGTCCGTACAGCTGAATTAACCGGAGCTATTGCTATTGTTTTTGTGCGAGGGAAACTACCTCCTCAAGAAGCAATAGGTTTAGCCAAATCTCACCATATCCCCCTTTTAAAGACAGATAATTTGATGTTTACTTCCTGTAGAAAAATTACCGAGGAATTAATAAAAGAAGAGAAGAATAAATGAGTGCTGATTATTCCAAAGAGAAGTTAACCTTAGTCAATGAGCTGATTTACCAAATCAAAGTTAAAGAAGCTATGTCTAAAAAAGTAATCTTTTTTAAGGAAAATGCCACCTTCAGAGAAATTCAGTTAAAACTTAAAGAGAAAAAAATTTCCGGAGTTCCTATCCTCGATGAGGGAAAAAATATTATAGGAATCATAAGTATCGATGATGTTATCACTGCCTTTGACAAGGGTTATGTGGATAATAAAATTACTGATTATATGACTAGAGATGTAATTACTATACCTCAAAATTTTTCAGTGGTTTCAGCAATTCATAAGTTAGAAAAATTTGGGATAGGACGGCTTCCGGTTACCGATTCTTTAAAAAGTAAAAAAATTACAGGAATAATAACTCTGGGTGATATTTTAAATAGATTGCTGGTTGTAGTTCAGTCGATTGCCGAAAAAGTCGAAGATAAAGAAATAAAGAATACCCAAATTTCTCGTAATTTAATTAAAAGTGTTGAAAAAAAA
>RRYU01003602.1_pt1 | contig 50697 bp, 50 predicted proteins | sample 2162651 | NCBI WGS metagenome assembly RRYU01 (sample SAMN10267283, study PRJNA491782) | microbial mat metagenome | isolation source: biomat in the production well | place: Japan: Minami-Kanto gas field, natural gas well KTG3 | collected 2017-06
GATTAACGATTAACGATCATGCATCAGGAGGATGAGCGTTTTCAGGATTATTTCGGGCGTTCGGTAAGGGCGTTATCCGATTATCTTGGAATTGGGTTTCAGATTGCCGCAAGTTTTGCTTTTTTTGTGCTCATCGGGTACTGGGGTGATCAGCAGTTAGGAACCTCGCCTCTGCTTCTGCTTGCAGGAGTCGCAGTTGGTATGGTCGGCATGGTGCTGGTTTTGCTGAAAGTCGTCAACAGCGCGAACAGGGAATCCGGAAAGAAGAAAAGATAGCAGGGCCACTGCCTTGCTCATGTATCTGCAGAATACTCATAAGAGCGTGGGATATGAAACCTTTGTTTGATTTTCTTTTAAAGTTATGTATCTTGTCCGTCATTTTATGGGGGGTAACGATCTGGGGTTCCGGACAGTATACTGTCGATCTGGGCGCCGTATTTGTCGCCTGGGTAATGGTCGCGGCAAACACATTGATTGGTTATCTTCTTTTCGAATATGCTTTTGAAAAGGAGCAGGCTGTATTTACCAAGGTCGTTTTTGGAGGCCTTGTCCTCAGGCTCCTTGTTCTTATGATCCTTGTAGCGGTCATTATTGTTCAGCACGTAGTTACAGTGAGTGACTTTATTCTGTCGTTTTTCGCTTTTTACTGCATCTACGTGATCGTTGAAATTCTCGGATATCAAAACAGGAATAAACAGAAAAAGAAAGCTGCATGAAACGGGTAAAAGTTATCAGATCAGGAGTTTTTTCAAGGCTTTTCGCACTCCTTCTTCCCTTCCTGCTCGGGATCAATGGTCTTGTTTATGCTTCGGCTGAAGAGCATGCAGAGGCAGTTCATACTGAGGCGGCTGCACACGCCGATGGAGGCCATGAAAGCGCCGGCGATGTGATCATGCACCATATTCTTGATACCGGGGTTATGGCTTTCGAGCCATTTGGAGAGGTTCATCTCCCGAAAATCGTGATCGGCGGTTTCGATATTTCCATTACCAGGCATGTTGTCATGATGTGGATCGCTTCGGCAATTCTTCTGCTCGTGTTTCTGACTGTAGGAAATCGTTACAAAACGATGACCAGCCGCCAGGCTCCCGGCGGGTTGGCCAATGCGATGGAGGCTCTTGTGGAGTTCATCCGTCTGGATGTTGCAAAATCCAATATCGGTGAAGGCTATGAGAAGCATCTCCCGTATCTTCTTACCGTTTTTGCTTTTATCCTGCTGCTTAACCTTCTCGGCCTTGTTCCTTACGGCGCTACGGCAACCGGCAACATCAACGTGACGCTGACCCTTGCCGTGTTCACCTTTTTTATTACCCAGATCGCTGCACTGAAGGCTCATGGGATCAAGGGGTATCTTGCCCATCTGACGGCCGGCACCCACTGGGCGCTCTGGATTATCATGATTCCTATCGAGGTTATCGGTCTGTTCACCAAGCCTTTTGCGCTGACCGTACGACTTTTTGCCAACATGACAGCCGGTCACATTGTGATCCTGAGCCTTATCTTTATCAGCTTTATTCTTAAAAGCTATGTAGTGGCAATGTTCGTTTCTGTGCCGTTCTCGATATTTATCTATCTTCTCGAGATTTTTGTCGCATTCCTGCAGGCATTTATTTTCACGATGCTTTCAGCACTCTTTATCGGTCTTGCCACAGCGCATGAAGGCCATGAAGGCGAGGTTGCGCACTGATCCTCCCGGAGGATTTAGTTTATAGTTTTTTATTTAGTACTTTTGTCAAGGTTTTAAACCGCTTTTAGCATACAACACTTAACAAATCAACGGAGGTATTTTAAACATGGAAGGTTTGGGCAACGAATCCCTGGGTTATCTTGGTGCCGGTATCGGTGCTGGTCTTGCAGTCATTGGTGCAGGTCTTGGTATTGGTAATATTGCCAGCTCTGCTGCTGAAGGTACTGCCCGTCAGCCGGAGGCTACTTCTGATATCCGTACAACAATGATCATTGCTGCTGCTCTTATCGAGGGTGTCGCACTGTTCGGTGAGGTTATCTGCGTTCTTCTTGCATTGAAGTAAGCTATACGTCATCTATACCTAATTATCCGGTTGCTGAGCTCGCAGTTCTGCAACCGGGCTTTATTTAATCGATAAAGGAGAATAGTATTCCATGCTTACGTCAGGAATTTTCGTCCTCAGCGGAGGTCTGCTCGACCCTAATCCGGGATTGATTTTCTGGACAGCCGTCACTTTTGTTATCGTGCTCCTTATTCTTAAAAAGTTTGCATGGGGACCGATCCTTGGTGCTCTTGAAGAGCGCGAAAAGGCCATTCAGTCTTCAATTGACAGGGCGCATACCGCAAAAGATGAAGCAGAAGCTGCTCTGAGAAAAAACAAGGAACTGCTTGCCAAAGCGGATGCCGAGGCAGAAAAGATTCTGCGCGAAGGCAAAGAATACGGTGAGAAGCTCCGATCCGAACTGGTTGATAAAGCTCATTCGGAAGCATCGAAAATGATTTCATCGGCTAAAGAGGAAATTGAGCAGGAAAAACGCCGTGCACTGGATGAACTGAGAAACGAAGTCGCTGAACTTGCTGTGCTTGGTGCCGAGAAAATTATCAAGGCAAATCTCGACGCAGACAAGCAGAAAGCGATCGTCAACAGCATGATCCAGGATCTTTCAAAACATCGTAACTGAAAAACTGCGGAAAATGTCAAGTGCAATAGCTAGCAGGCGTTATGCCGCTGCCCTACTGGATGTCGCTGAAGAATGCGGTGTTGTTGAGAAGGTAGACGGCGATCTGGACCTCATCAGTGAAACGATTTCCGGATCTCATGATCTCGTTGTCATGCTTAAAAGTCCCCTTGTCAAAGGCGATTCCAAAGCAAAAGTACTCAAGGAGATTTTCAAAGGGCAGCTCGACGATAAAACGTTGCTGTTTATCGATCTGATCTGCAGAAAGAAACGGGCTGACCATTTGCCTCAGATCGTCGAGGAATACAAAGAACTTCGCGATGAACGCTCCGGCCTTATCAACGTCGATGTGAAAAGTGCCGTCAAGCTCGAAGAGGAACAGGCAAAGTCTCTTATCAACGCGCTGGCAGCATATACAGGAAAAAAAGTACGTGCGAGACTGGCTCTTGACGAGAATCTGCTTGGCGGAGTTACTGTCAAGATCGGCGATACGATTCTTGACGGCAGCGTAAGGCACCAGCTTGAAATGCTCAAAGTTTCACTTGCCGGCAACGCCTGAATTTTTTTCTCTGAAGAAATCTAAAAAAAAGCCTGCTGATCGATCAGTCAGGCTTTTTTTATGTGACCGTTTATCGGCATTGCAGGATTCAGGTGAAATGTGTAAATACAGGATAAGGAGGGGCTTTAGCTCAGTTGGTAGAGCGTCTCGTTCGCAATGAGAAGGTCAGGGGTTCGACTCCCCTAAGCTCCACACATCCTCTTTTTTAAAGCCCGTCTTTTCGATACGATGTACCGGAAAGACGGGCTTTTTCTCGTGTATATATTTTTCCTGAACCGTTGATCACTCTGTTTCTGTAGGGGCAACCCCTCGTGGTTGCCCTCAGGTTCGCGATATCGGTGGATCGGCTGTGAATTTCGGGAGATGATGACGGGCCGAGTTGAGCGCATTTAATTTGGATAGCGTGACTCTGACGTATATTATGTTGCTGTTTTTTCTTAACTTATTGGTCTGTTTTGCTTGTGAGTAACCTGCATATGATTATCGGCTTTGCATACAGGGAGATCTCCTGTAAGATGGATTGTATCGGTTATAGTTGAATATTTTACGCTATCTATGATCCCGAATCAGAATTCTGAATTCAGAGAGTGGCTACTATTGATGCCTCGTTCCTGGTCGGTTAGTTCCACCTGATACTGCACAGAAACGCTTTGGCAATTCGGTCAAACAAATCATTGATGTTCATCAGATTCTCCTGTATTCGGGTTTTTCTGCACCTTACTCGCCGCAGATACGGAGACGGTGTCGGAAGGCTGCATAATTTTGTCTGCTCCAACCGACAAATGCTTTCGGGTAAGCTATAGCAGATGTTGTATTTTGTTATGATTGATACCATGATTCTGCAGGCATAAGGTGATAAAGCATGGAAACCAAACCATTTTCAGAACAGGGGAAGGCAGTGCGTCCAGCATTGAATCTTAGTGATGAAGAGCTGGTCTATGTCCTCGGTGTCAGCTTCACCACTGTCAACCGCAGGGAGAATGGGAAGGCAGATGCGTCAAAGATGGCGCTTACACTGTTCAACGCATTTTTGTAAGGGGAATAATTTAGAGATTTCGGGAGTGCAACAATGAGCAAGAGTCACGAAATATCCAATTTTATCTGGTCCATTGCCGATTTGCTGCGCGGTCCGTACCGTCCGCCGCAATATGAGCGGGTCATGCTGCCGCTGGTCGTGTTGCGACGTTTTGACTGTGTATTGGAAAGTACCAAGGATGAGGTGCTTAAGAAATATGAGCAGTATAAAGGTAAGCTGGAAGGCGAAGCGCTGGACAGCGTATTGAATAAAGCCTCAGGCCAGCGTTTTCATAATCACTCGCCACTCGATTTTGAAAAACTGAAGGGAGACCCGCAACATATTCATTTGCACCTGACTTCCTACATTCAGGGCTTTTCGGAGAACGTGAAGAAGATTTTTGAGCGCTTCGATTTTACGGCTGAAATTGAGCGGATGCGGGAGCATGACATTCTGTTTCTGGTGGTTTCCCGTTTCTGTGATGTGGATCTGCATCCGGACAGAGTCGATAACATTGAAATGGGTTTGTTGTTTGAAGATCTGATCCGGCGCTTCAATGAACAGGCTAATGAGACGGCGGGTGATCACTTTACCCCGCGCGAAGTGATTCGGCTTATGGTGAATCTGCTGTTTATCAACGACGATGATCTGCTCTCAAAACCTGGTACCGTGCGCAAGATGCTCGACCCGACCTGCGGAACCGGCGGGATGCTTTCCGAAGCGCGAAACTATCTTCTGCAGCATGAAGCTAAGGCCAAGCTTTATGTTTACGGGCAAGACTTTAATCCACGCTCCTTTGCGGTGGCTGCATCCGACCTGCTGATGAAAGAAGATCCCAAAGAGTCGAGTTCATCCACTATTCGTTTTGGCGATACCCTGCTGGATGATCAGTTTATATACGATGAGACCAACCCCGACCGCAAAGCGACCTTTGACTATTTCTGCGCTAACCCGCCCTTCGGTGTCGATTGGAAGCGGCAATCAAAAGAGGTCAACCGGGAATCGGAGAAGGATGGTTTCAATGGCCGTTTCGGAGCCGGAACCCCACGCGTCAACGATGGAGCGTTGCTCTTTCTGCAACATATGATCAGCAAGTTTGAACCGGTCGATGCCAAGCACGATGGCTCACGACTTGCGATTGTGTTCAACGGCTCGCCGCTCTTTACCGGTGGAGCAGGTTCGGGCGAGAGTAATATCCGCAAATGGATTATCGAAAACGATTGGCTCGAAGCAATCGTCGCCATGCCGGAACAGATGTTCTACAACACCGGCATCGGTACCTACGTATGGATTGTCACTAACCGCAAAGCAGTGCAACGCAAAGGCAAAATCCAGCTGATCGATGCCCGCCAAAAATGGGAACCGTTGCGCCGCAGCCTGGGTGATAAACGTCGCCAGTTCAATGACGACCACATCAATGCAATCGTGCGGGAATATGGGCAGGCTATGGAGACTGAAACGAGCAAGCTGTTTGACAACGAGGACTTCGGTTATGCCCGTATCACGGTTGAACGGCCGCTGCGACTGACCTATCAGATGAGTCTCGAACGTAAAGAGGCCTTTCTCGAATACTGCCCAGAGCTGCTGCACGATATTCAGGCGATTGATACCTCACTCGGGCGCGAACCGTCCAGCGACTGGAACGCCATCTGGAAATCGATCCAAAAGCTGCTCAAACAGCGCGACAGTAAATGGAAGGCACCGCAGGTAAAAACCTTCCGCACCATCTTTACCGAAGTAGATGAAAACGCCGAGCCGGTCATCAAAAAGAAGAGCAAAGGCGTGGTGGAATATGAGCCCGATCCCAAACTGCGCGACTTTGAAAACGTACCGCTGAAGGAATCGATCGAGGAATATTTTCAGCGCGAAGTCATTCCCCATGTGCCCGACGCCTGGATCGACGACGCCAAAACCAAAATCGGTTATGAGATCAACTTTAATCGCCACTTTTACCAGTTTACTGAGCTGCGGGGTTTGAGTGAAATCGATGCCGACATCAAAGCGGCCGAGGAAGCGATTATCCGCCTGCTACGGGAGGTGACGGCGATATGAGCTATCTAAATTCATCAAGTCCCAGATTTAAATATGTTTCTCGTTTCCAAAAGGGGAGAATCCCTTCTGCTTTGTTTAAGGAAAAAGCCGAAGGTAGGCAGCCTTACCTATCAATGGAATATTTAAGAGGGCAAACGACGACACCTGAATATGCTGAAGCTCAAGGAGCGTTGTGTGCTGAAGATTCAGATATCTTACTTCTTTGGGACGGTTCAAATGCAGGAGAGTTTATTTGGGCAAAGCGTGGGGTCGTTTCTTCGACTGCAGCACTCGCGCGGCCCAAAGATATTCAACGGAGCTTTTTTTATTATCTGTGCAAGCATGTAGAGCCAACGATTAGGGCGGAAACCGTTGGGATGGGAATTCCTCATGTAAACGGGGAGTTTGTAGACAACATTGCGTTAAGTATTCCTCCCCTCGAAACGCAGACGAAGATTGCGGATTATCTGGATCGGAAGACGGCGGAGCTGGATCAGTTGATTGCGGCGAAAAAAAATCTGCTGAAACTGCTGGATGAGAAAAAGCGCGCCCTCATCGCCCGCGCTGCCACCCGCGGCCTGAATCCTGATGCCCCCCTTAAAGACTCCGGCATTCCCTGGCTCGGCATGATCCCCGAGCATTGGGAGGTGGAGAGAGTGACCAATTTATTCAGAGAACGTGATGAGCGAGGACGACCTGATTTACCATTGCTTGTTGTTTCTATTCATAGTGGAGTCACGTTGAGAGAATTCTCCACAGATAAGATTGAACAGCAAGCCGCAGACTCAAATACTTACAAAGTTGCGCTCAAAGACGACATTTCATTCAACAAAATGCGCATGTGGCAGGGAGCGGTAGGCTGCGTGCCATGCGACGGGCTGGTGAGTCCTGATTATGTTGTTGCAGCGCCTTCTGAAGGTGTTTGTTCAGACTATTACGGAATGTTATTCAAATGCCCTCGTTTTAGCGATGAGAGTGCATGCCGTTCGCATGGAATTGTCTGGGATCGACTTAGGCTTTATTGGGATGAATTCAAAGATATTTCTGTCCCTGTCCCTCCCATTTCAGAACAGCGCGATATTGTGGATGGTATCAACAAGCAGTTATCACAATTCAAAGAACTCAAATCCGTCACCGAAAAGACAATCACCCTATTGCAGGAGCGCCGAACGGCACTGATTTCGGCGGCGGTGACCGGGAAGTTGGGTGAGGAGGTGTTGAATGCAGGTTAAAGAGCTCAAACTGACGAATTGCCGCGGGTTGACCAATACGTCGATTCCGTTTCAGACCGGTATGAATCTGATTGTCGGGGTGAACGGCGCGGGTAAATCGACGGTGCTGGAATCGCTGAGCATTTTACTATCGCAGGCACTTTCCGATATGACTAAAGGCGTGGCACCGAAACCAGACGGCTTTGAGCTGGAAGACATCAGCCACGGACAGAACACGCTGGATGCGCGATTGCTGTTTGAAACGAACGCAGGCGATGCGCTGCAACTGAACTGCATCAAGCATCGCAAGCAAGTCGAGAGCGTGATTCATACTCGTGAACAAAAGTCGTTCCGCTCCGGTGAAGAGGTTGCCAGCTTCCGCGAAGAGTCGGAGTCGGTTAAAGAAGGAACCGAACTGGTGCAGGCGTCGGATGGCAAACCGGCCAAGATTAAACTCGATGAATTGCCCTTGCTCCTCTTGTTTTCAGTCGACCGCTCCCGCCCTACCTATGAAAAAGGCAAGAAGCTGAAACGGATTCATCCGGGGTATACCGGGGCCTTCAGCACGAAACGCGGATTTAACATCAACGATGTGGTGGAATGGTGGGAGAGCAAAGAAGCCATTGCTAAGGAAGCGCCAACGAGTAGCAGCGCCCGTCAGTTGAATTTGGTTCAGCAAACACTGAAAGAGCTTTGTCCCCTGTTTTCCAACTGGCGTTTAGCTGTTGATGCCGAATCCGGCAAGGATGAGTTGGATTTATGGGTCGACAAAACCGTTGCCAGTACGGAACTGGATGATACCGGAAATCTCATTGAAAGCACTAAACAACAGGCCCTGCGCGTTCGTCAGCTTTCCGATGGAGAACGTTCGATTATTGCCATGGCCTTTGATATTGCCCGTCGACTGATTCTGCTGAATGAGAAGGACGATAATCCGGTTACAAACGGTAAGGGCATTGTGCTGATTGATGAGATTGACCTGCATCTGCACCCGCAGTGGCAGCGAAAGATTGTGACCGATATGCCTCGCGTTTTCCAGAATGTGCAGTTTATTGCCACGACTCATTCACCACAGACTATTGGTGAGACAGCGCCCGGTCACGTGATTATTCTGGAAAAGGGCGGAAACGTAAAAGTTGAGTCTGAATCCCTGGGCCGTAGCAGTGGCTGGATTCTTCGCCATATCATGGGCAGTTCGGAACGGAATGATGAACTCAAGCGGGGCTTGGAGCAGATTGATAAGCATATCGATGATGACAAGTATAAAGAGGCTCGAGAACTGATAGCTAAATTGCGCGGAACGTTCGGCAATGATCCGGAATTGATTGGCGCTGAAGCCTGTGTCAACCGTTGGGAGTTTGCTGACGATGAAGAAGATAAATAAGCAAAATCAGCCCACCGAATTGCAGCAGTGGCGAGATAAGAATGGCAAAGTGCCGGAGAATCTGAAGTATGGTTGCGGCGGGTTTCCTAATGATGCGGTATTAAATGCCCTTTTGGCTGAACAGGGCTTTTTGTGTGCATACACGCTTCTTAAGATTTCCGCTGCCAAAGCACATATTGAACATGTAAAGCCACAGGCGCAGTGTCAAAACGGCGAGGATGTGGCTTGGAACAATATGGTAGCTTGCTTTCCGCAACCGTGTGCTCAAAATCCGGGCTATGGCGCGGTGCAGAAGGATTCGTGGTGGGATGAATCTGAATTTGTTTCGCCACTGGCTGAAACCTGTGAATCCCGTTTCAAATTCAAGAACGACGGATCCATCACGATTGCTGCAGCTGCGGATACTGCTGCAAAAACAACGATTAAAAAACTGAATCTGGATTGTGACCGTTTAAGGGAGGCTCGAAAGAATGCGATTTTGAAGGCGGGATTGCATAAAAAAGCGCAACATCCAATGACATCCGTTCCAACGGTTCGACGTTTTGCTGATGAATTGTCACAACGCCAATCAAATGAATTCGCAGAATTTTGTACAGTGTTGAAGCATGTGGCAGAGGACTACATTCAATCATTACAAAAGCGGGGCCAACGCAAACGATATCCTACGGCAGGAGGAAGATAGCTTATGACTGGCCGACCTCTAAAAACATCGGACTACCGCGACTGGCTGAAGGAGATCAAGCTGCGGGTGCGACAGGCGCAGGTGAAGGCGGCGGTGCAGGTGAATACGGCATTGCTGACGTTCTATTGGGAACTGGGCGCGGATATTGTGGAGCGGCAGATGGCAGCGAAATGGGGCAGCGGATTTCTGAAGCAGTTGAGCGTGGATCTGATGGCGGAGTTCCCGGATATGAAGGGGTTTTCATATAACAACATCCAGTACATAAGAAGATGGTATCTCTTTTATTCGGAGGGAGTTGCCAATTGTGGCGCAACCTGTAGCACAATTGGGCAAGAGGCTGTTGCCCAATTGTCGGATTTTGAGCCAAGTTCAAAAGTGGCACAACTTGCGCCACTTTTGAGGAATGGGGCCGTTAGAGCTCAAGAGGTAGCCCAATTGGTGCAAATTCCTTGGGGCCACAACCGCCTCATCATCTCCAAATGCAAGGATGTTAAAGAAGCGCTCTACTATGTGAATAAGACCATTGAGCACAACTGGAGTCGCAATGTACTGACGCATCAGATTGAGAGCGGGCTATATGAGCGCGAGGGCAAGGCGGTGACCAATTTTGCAGAAACGCTTCCCGCCCCGCAATCGGATTTGGCGCAACAGCTGATTAAGGACCCGTACAACTTTGATTTTCTGACGCTGACAAAGGACTACAACGAGCGGGAATTGGAAAAGGCATTAACAGATCATATTACCAAGTTTCTGTTGGAGCTTGGAGCCGGATTCGCCTATGTAGGACGGCAAAAGGGACTGCAGGTAGGCGAGCGGGATTTCTTTTTGGACCTGCTGTTTTATCACACCAAGCTGCATTGCTATGTGGTGATTGAACTGAAGACAGGCGAGTTTGAGCCGGAGTATGCGGGTAAGCTGAACTTTTACCTGAAGGCGGTGGATGAACAGTTGCGCGGGGATCGGGATGAACCGACCATCGGTATTCTGCTATGTAAATCCCATGACAAAGTGGTCGTGGAATATGCGCTGAGTGATATTCATAAGCCGATGGGCGTTTCAGAATATCAGCTGACTCGCGCGCTTCCTGATAACTTAAAACCGAGCCTGCCGTCCATTGAAGAGCTGGAAGCGGAGTTTGGCGAACCGGAGGACGAGGCATGAGCAAGATTCATACGGAAGAGCAGTTTGAAGCAACCATCGAAGCGTATCTGGTGGCAAATGGGTACAGCTCGTTGCACAAAGACGAATATGACATCGAACGGGCGTTTTTCCCAAAGCAGGTGTTGGGTTTTATCCGCGAAACGCAGTCCGCAGAGTTGGCACGCATCGAGGCGTTGCTGGGAGACAAGACCGATGAGACCTTGCTCAAAGATTTGAATTTCTGGCTGAATTCGCAGGGCATGCTGCCAGTATTGCGGAACGGCTTTAAATGTCATGGACGCACCTTTCGCGTTTGCTTTTTCAAACCTGCGCACGGGATGAATCCGGAGTTGCAACGGCAGTACGAGGGCAATCGACTCGCTGTTACCCGCCAATTGCGCTACAGCAGTAAAAACAATAATGAACTGGACTTGGTGCTGTCCATTAATGGTCTTCCCGTAATTACGGCGGAGTTGAAAAATCCGATGACCGGCCAGACGGTGGATAACGCTATGCGCCAGTACAAGAAGGATCGGGATCACCGGGAGTTGTTGTTTGAGTTTAAGAAGCGCGCGCTGGTTCATTTTGCGGTGGATACGGAACTCGCCTACATGACAACCCGTTTGTCTGGAACCATGACCTGTTTTCTGCCATTTAACCGGGGCGATGACGGAGGCGCGGGCAATCCGGTCAATGAAGGATGTTACCGCACGTCCTACCTGTGGGAACGGATTTGGCAGCGTGAGAGTCTGTTGGATATCTTTGCCCGCTTTCTGCATTTGCAGGTTGAGGATAAACGGACGGAAGATGGCAAACTGATCAAGAAAGAGACTATGATCTTTCCTCGTTATCACCAGTTATGTGCGGTACGGGATCTGGTGGAGGCAGCCAAGAAGGAAGGATCGGGCAATAATTATCTGATCGAGCATTCTGCCGGGAGCGGAAAGAGTAATACCATCGGTTGGCTGGCACATCGTTTGGCTTCATTACACAGCACCGATGATGAAAAGATTTTTGACTCGGTGATTGTCATTACCGATCGGCGTGTATTGGACAAGCAGTTGCAGGATACCATTTTCCAGTTTGATCATCGGCAGGGTGTGGTACAGAAGATCGATAAACATTCAGGGCAGTTGGCAGAAGCCCTTTATAACGGGGTGCCTATCATTATATCCACACTGCAGAAATTTCCCTTTGTAACGAAGCAGCTTTTGAAAATGGCCGAAGAGCGAGGCGATGAAGGCGAAAGCCTGCTGCCCCGTCGAAAATGTGCTGTGATTATCGATGAAGCGCACTCTTCACAGTCCGGCGAATCCGCAACGGACCTCAAAGAAGTACTCAGCGCATGGGAGATTCGAGAGGAAGCGGAACAGTTCGGGTCTGGCGATGAGGAGTTCGAATCACTGGAAGAGATGTACCGAAGCATGGCTAAGCGCGGTAAGCAGGCCAATCTGAGTTTCTTTGCCTTCACTGCCACGCCAAAGCATAAAACCCTGGCCGTCTTTGGGCGAAAGAGCGCAGGCAAGAGCGGACAGGCGTTTCATACCTACACCATGCGGCAGGCCATTGAAGAGGGCTTTATCATGGATGTCCTGCAAAACTACACAACCTACGCCACCTATTATAAGTTGGTTCAGGCGAGTACAGAGGATCCCGAAGTAGAACGAAAGAGCGCTGCTGAAGCGCTTGCCCGTTTCATGCGCCTACACCCTTACAATATTGCGCAGAAAACAGAGATCATGGTAGAGCATTTTAATGCCATGACCCGCCATAAAATCGGGGGAAAAGCTAAGGCCATGGTGGTGACTGGATCGCGCCTCGAAGCGGTTCGCTACAAACTGGCCTTTGATAAATATATCCGCGAAAAAAAGTACACCTGGATTAAAACAGTGGTGGCATTTTCCGGAGAAGTGGAAGATGACAAGTCATTCACAAAGAAATACACGGAAGTCGAAATGAATGGTGGCATTCGGGAGTCCGAGCTGCCGGAAAAGTTTGATTCTCCGGAATATCAGGTGCTGCTGGTGGCAGAGAAATATCAAACCGGATTCGATCAGCCGCTATTGCATACGATGTATGTGGATAAACGACTCGCAGGGATTCAGGCGGTTCAAACGCTTTCCCGACTGAATCGCATGCATCCGTTGAAAGAGGATACCTTTGTTTTGGACTTCGTTAATGATCGAGACGAAATTCGAGAAGCCTTCAAGCAATACTACGAGGGCTCCGAAATGGGTGAAGAAGCCGATCCCAATTCCATGTATACGATCAAGGCCGAGCTAGATGCTTCAGGTCTCTATACACCGGAAGATCTGTCAGGCTTTGTGCATATTTACTTTAAGAATAAGAAACGGCAAAGCCATGCGGATCATCAGGCATTGAATGCGGCCATTGATCCGGTTATACAACGGTTTGCAGAATTAAAAGAGGAAGATGAAGAGCAAGCCGAGCTCCTTCGAGGAAAAATGGCGGCACTGCGAAACCTGTACGTCTTTCTTTCACAGGTCATACCTTATCAGGATTCTGATTTGGAAAAGTTGTACACCTTTCTGCGCTATGTGTTGCCTAAACTTCCGAAACGGGAGTCCGGCCCAAGGTACAGCTTTGATGACGATATCCGGTTGGAGTATTACCGGATCCAAAAAATCAGCGAGGGGTCCATTCATCTGAAGGACGGCGATGAAAAAAAACTGGACGGCCCAGTCGAGGTCGGTTCAGGAAAACGCCACGAAGAAGAACTGCCACTATCCCAATTAGTAGATGTAATCAACGAGCGTTTCGGAACAGACTTTACGGAAGCCGACCAGCTCTTCTTTGATCAAATCATTGAAGCCGCTGTTGAAGAGGAGTCACTGAAAGAGGCTGCAGCAGCCAACCCCCAAGAAAAGTTCTCTCTTCTATTTTCTGGCATGCTGCAGTCCTTGTTCATTGAGCGTATGGAGCAAAATGAAGACATTTTTGGTAAATTCATGAACGAGAAAGAGTTTCAGAATGTTGTCAGCGAGTGGATCTCTGAAAAGGTATACACACGTTTGAAGCAGGCTGCAGATGTTTGAGTTTGGTTTTGACATCGCGACAACTTGCGACATCGCCGCTTTCAGACTCAGGTTTGCGGATTGATTGCAGGAGGTCTTCAAATGGGAATCGGACCTACGTCCGTCCTCTGTTTCGGGAAAATGTAGAGGATGAGAGTTCTCTCATCGTCCCGAGTGTTGTAGGGGCAACCCCCCGTGGTTGCCCGCAGGTTCAGGATATCGGCGGAATCGGCTGTGAACTTAGGGGGATGATGACGGTCTGGACGTGAGCCCTTGGTTGTGGAAAAAAATGATTAAAATCAACCAAGGAGGTTATACGCATGAAAACCAAGCGTTACAGCACGGAACAGATCATCGGCATCCTGAAAGAAGCCGATGCTGGCATGTCGGTCAAGGAACTCTGTCGCAAGTACGGCGTCAGCGATGCGACGATTTATAACTGGAAATCGAAGTATGGGGGCACGTCCGGAAAACTATCTCGTTGCTCTTGCAGACCGTGGCAAATACATCCTCCCCTGGACTGCCTTTCTGGTTGAACAGCCGCACCGGCAAAGGAAACTACAAAAAGAATACGAGGCATATCAACAGCAAAAGAGCAGAAAAAGCTGAAGCCGCCCCATAAGGACGGCCTCGTTACTCCTTCCACGCATGGTAGATGAGCTATTCGAATATAGCTCATTACAGGCAAAAAGTCAAGAGGCGTTAGGAGGTGCACTATAGAGTAGCGCAAAAGTATTCTGTTCGTTTTTATTTCTAAGTCCGGTTAAAGATCTTTGCGTGCAATGGGTTGTAGGAAGCGCGGCAACTGATGGTGCACGGCATCACTCCTGGCGGGTTTCAGATGAACTCCAGAAAAACGCCGTTCCTCAGGCATCGCCTTTGAATCCCTTGCTACGTCAAGCCCCAACGTATTTTCGACATGTTTCCTTATTCGTTCGTTAACTATTGTGAAGTGTTTCCTGCGCATTGGTTTTGTGGCAGGGATCGTTATATTGACTCACAGGAAGAGAGAGACCCCTTCTTTTTTTTCCTTCCTGCTCCGTTGTTCCGCTTTTCGGGGCTGTGATGCAATTCCAAATGAAACCTAAGGAGAAATGATATGATTCGTTCAATGAAATATGCTGCAGCATTCCTTGCTCTGCTGATGATGGTCGTGATGCCTCAGCAGTCTCATGCTGCCGATGATGAAACAAAAGGCCTTTTCGTTGTCGTCACGACTGCTGACGCACAGACGCAGATGATGGCGATGGTTCTGTCGACCCAGACGGTCAATCAGGGCAAGAGCGTTCGTATGCTGCTCTGCGGTCCTGCTGGCGAACTGGCTGTCAAAAACAGTAAGCAGACCATGCTCAAACCGCTCGACAAGTCGCCACAGATGCTGCTTCAGGGGTTGATCAAAAATGGTGTTACTGTTGAGGTGTGTCCTCTGTTTCTTCCAAATAAAGGTGCTGATGCCTCAGTCCTTATCGAAGGCGTGAGCGTTGCAAAACCTCCAGTCGTGGCCCAGAATCTTCGCGAAGAAGGCGTGAAGCTCTTTACGTTCTGATTTCGTACTTTTCCTGAGACTGAATGCCGGCCTGCAAGCAGGTCGGTGTACAGTCCTCTTCCGCCCTCCTCCTCTAATCCAGCTGCAACGCTCCCGTGTAAAAATATCTTCCCTTCTTTGATAATCAGGCTTCAGGGTTGTAATTTAAGGTTTAAACTGATTAGCATCCCATTTTATCAATCTGTAAATAAGGAGACGCTCAACATGGTGAAAAACGTCGGTTCTCTTGACAGGAATATTCGTTTTCTATTCGGTGCCATTCTGCTCATTGCAGGGGTTGTGTTTCAGAGCTGGTGGGGCCTTCTTGGTTTTGTCCTTATTTTTACGGCTGCTATCCGTTTCTGTCCGCTCTATGTGCCGCTCGGAATCAATACTGATGGCGAGGGGTACGGAACAACTGTCGGATATGTGGCTAAAGTGAAGCCAGGTAAGGACGGCGAAAATATCAGTGTATAAATGGGTACAATGAAGGGGGCCTCATGCGTTGTTTTCCTGAACAATGAGGCTCTCTGCCCGGAGCGTTTTTTCGCTGATTATCGTCATCGGGTTCTTTCGCTGCAGCCCGATGCCTCTTATGCTTTGTTTTTTTAATTATGTTACTTGTGAAATTATGGTGCCGGTTCTGCGATGTATGGTAAAACCCCGGTTTGTTGTTGCCGGAATCTGTGTTGCTTCATCTCTCTCTTTTTCTGCGTGTTCGTCAACGAAGCCACCTTCTGAAGGCGATCTTTCCAGCCGGTATGCCGCCGCCCGGCAGTTGGTTGACAATGAAAAGTATGATCGGGCGATTATCGAGCTTGAATCGCTGATGTTTGCCACCAGGGCAACGACGATGGAGGATGAGGTTCTGTTTTCTCTTGCAGGAAGCTATTATAAATCGAAACAGTATCTGCTGGCGATTGAAATTTATAAACGCCTTCTCGAACAGACTCCTGGATCGCGGTATGCGCCAGAGGCCCAGTTTATGCTGGCTAAATCCCATATGGAACTTTCACCTGATTACCCGCGTGATCAGGAGCATACCAGAAGAGCCATTCGTGAATTTCAGCTCTATCTTGATTTATATCCCCAGAGAAAAGACGCTTCGGAACTTGCCGATGATATAGAGATTCTCAAGGGGCTTGTTCAGCTCAATCCCGACAGTGCCGATTATCGTCGACGGCTTGCCGCGGCGCAGTCAGAATCCGAAAGGCTTGGGCGGATTCAGGAAAGTCAGAAAAATATCGCACTGTTGCGTGAAAAACTTGCTGAAAGCACCTATGCAATTGCTGAGCGGTATGTGAAGCTTGACAAGTACCGTGCGGCTGAGGTCTTTTATGAAGATGTTCTGCGTTCCTATCCGGATACGGTCTATTTCGAGAAAGCCTGGACAGGCAAGATCATGGCACTTGTCAAGCGAGGCAAGTGGTTTGAAGCCCGAGCCGCGTTAGAGGCCTATGATCGTCAGTTTCCGGAGAATATGAAGAATGTCGAGGATTACCGGGAGAAAATCATGAAACATTTCACAAACTCCTGATCACCGGTGCTCTGTGCGACTTGCTCTATTTGGCGGATCCTTTGATCCGCCGCATAATGCTCATCTGGCGCTCTGCCTCTGCGCCAGAGAGTTCCTCGATATCGACAGGCTTATTGTCTCGGTTTCCAACAACCCTTTGAAAGGTCAGCGCTCCGCTTCCGATGTTCAACGCAAGGCAATGGCCCGGCTTCTTGCCGATGAAATAAATGCTACGGGTGCTATTGCGGAAGTAAGTGGATGGGAACTTGAACGTTCCGGTCCATCCTATACCATTGACCTGTTGACGTGGATTGGACAGCTCTACCCGGGAGAGCCGATCACGTTACTGATTGGAGAGGATAATTTCAGGGGTTTTTATCAGTGGAAATCATGGGAGATGATTCTCGAGCGCTGTTATGTGGTCGTTTTCCGGCGTGCCTCGGAGCATGCTGCATTCGACGATGTCTATGGTCACCTGCCCGGTATTGCGGAGGATCATCAGGTTCGGTTTATCGATTTTGATTTCAGACTTTCTTCGACATCAATCCGTCAGGCTATCTGTGCGGGGGAACCCTATGCCCATCTCGTTCCCTCTTCCATAGCGCGTTATATTGCCTCACACGGCCTCTACGAGGAGCAATCATGAAACAGGGCAGTGGGAAGGATTTCCCTCCCGCCCTGCTCCCGATCAACCGTTTTTTTACATTGCTGTCGGTGCGGTGATACCAAGAATTCTGAAGCCGTTCTGAAGGACCTGGCGGGTTGCAAGCGAAAGGAACAGCCTTGCTTTACAGGTATCCGGTTCTGCCTTCAGAATGGGGCATTCCTGGTAGAAACGGTGGTAAAGCTCGGCAACCTGGTGCAGGTATTCAACCATTTTTTGCGGTTCCAGCAGCCGTGCCGCTGTCGAAATGACCTCCGGGAAGTCGAGCAGTGCCAGTCCAAGCTGCAGTTCGTGCGGTGAGGTAAGGTCCTGCATGAGATGGTATCCTGAGCTGGATGCGGTGAAGCCTGTTTCTTTTTCGGCGAGCCTCATCAGGCTGCATATCCGGGCATGGGCATATTGCAGATAAAAGACGGGGTTGTCTTTTGATTGTTTTTTTGCCAGTTCCACATCAAAATTGAGGTGGGAATCTTTGCTGCGCATGATAAAGAAGAGGCGGGTCGCGTCAGCTCCTACATCGTCGATAAGGTCGTCAAGAAGGTCCGCGTTGCCTTTTCTTGTTGACATTTTTACCGTTTCTCCATTGACGGTTGTGGTGACGAACTGATTGATGGCAACCTTGATGCGGTCGGGATCATAGCCGAGAATCCGCAGTGCTTCGATCACATCGGGATACTCGTCGATGTGGTCCGCACCGAAAACATTAACGATCTCGGAATAACGCCTTTCGTATTTGGTGATATGATAGGCAATATCGGGCAGCCTGTAACTTGGTTCGCCCGTGGATTTGACGAGTACCTTGTCCTTTTCCTGTCCAAGCTTTGTTGTCGTGAACCAGACCGCTCCGTCGTAGGTGCTGATATAGCCGGCTGCGTCCAGGGCGTCGATGACGTCCTGATTGGGCGACTTGCCGTTCTCTCCGGGAAGATAGAGCTTGTGCTCGTTAAAGAAGCTGTCGTGATGAATGTTGAGCCGGTGCAGCGTATTTTTGATGCTGGCGAAGATAACTGTTTCAGCCATCTGTTTGAATTCATCGAGGTTTGTGGCATTGCGGAGCCCGTCGCCGTGTTTCTCGAAAAGCCTGGCGGCTATGTCGGTGATGTAGTCCCCCTGATAATGGGTGTCGGGGAAGGCGATTTCTTCTCCGCAGCATTCGAGGTAGCGCAGTCTGACCGATTCGGCAAGAATGGTCATCTGGCGTCCGGCGTCATTGAAGTAATACTCTCTGGTTACCTTGTAGCCTTGTGCCTCGAGCAGATTGGCGATGCAGTCGCCCAGCACGCCGCCCCGGCCTCTGCCGATGGTCAGCGGTCCGGTAGGATTTGCGCTGACGTATTCGACAATGGCGCTTTTTCCTTTGCCGCGGCATATTTTACCAAAAGCGCTGGCTTCGTTCAGCACCTGTTCGACGGACTGCATGATGAACGACGGCGCCAGATAGAAATTAATGAATCCAGGACCGGCAATGGATGTTTTGTCGACAGTTCCCGGCAGGAAGGCGCAATGACCGGCAATCTCTTCAGCCAGCTGGCGCGGATTTTTTTTGTACTCTTTGGCCAGAGTCAGCGCGATATTGGTTGAAAAGTCTCCGAACTGCTTGTTCGAAGGTTTTTCAATGGTAATATCCTGCAATGGTTCTATGCCCGTTGCTTTCAGCGCCTTCTGTATGGTTTCTATCAGATATTCTTGCATGGTTCGCTCTGTGATGCTTTCAGCGGTGCCGTATTGCGGCTTCCGGAAAGCTTTTCAATGATAATGTCCGGTGTGATACCGGTAAAGTCGTCTATAACGTCGAGCAGTCCGGAGCACTGGCTCATCACTGCTGCAGGGTTGGTCGTTGTCAGGGCTACAGCCTGCATTCCTGCACGGTTTGCGGCTTCAATCCCGGGAAGAGCGTCTTCAAAGACGACGCAGTGCGCAGGATCTGCGCCGAGCATTTCCGCAACCCTCAGAAAAATTTCAGGGTGCGGCTTTCCCTGCCGCACCTGATGCGACCCGACGATAGCGCCGAAACGATCCCGAAGTCCCGGAATGCCAAGCGTATAGGCAATATTCCGGGCGCCCGCTCCGGTGCCTACTCCGAGAGCGATATCGAGGGATTTCGCCCGGTCCAGAAATGATTCAAGTCCCGGCATCGGGCACATCGTTTCCCGGTACATAACCCGGTACAGAAAATCCTTGAGTTCCGTGAGGCGTTCGGCATCCTCTTCCGTGATGTCGGGGTCAAGAAAATGGCGCAGGACATCGAGTCCTTTCATGCCCGCTGTTTCACGAAGGTAACGGTCGGGGTCCATTCCCTCGAGACCGAAGTCCATGAACAGTTCGACCCAGGAGCGCGCATGCAAATGCATGTTATCGACCAGGACGCCGTCCATATCAAAAATAAAGGCACATCTTGTGGTGTTCGACACGGTATAAATAACTTATCGTCAAATGTGGTTGATCATGCGGTCTCAGCCAAGCTTCATTGCCAGGCGGACCTCCTGCATGGTTGATTCAGCAACGGCTCTCGCGCGTTTTTCCCCGTCCTCGAGGATATCCCGCACCAGATCGGTCCTTCCGGAGAACTCTCTGCGTTTTTCAAGCATCGGGGCCATTTCTTCAGCAATAGCAGCAGCGCACATTTTCTTGCAGTCGACGCATCCCAGAGCGCCTGAGCGGCAGTCCTGCTCAATGGACTCGACCTGTTGCGGTGCCGAGAATTTCCTGTGGTAGCTGAAAATGGTGCATACTTCAGGCCTTCCCGGGTCGTTTTTCCTGACTTTCAGCGTATCGGTAATGGCTTTGCGGACTTTTTGCATGATCTCTTCAGCACTGTCGGAGAGCAGGATGGTGTTGCCGAGCGATTTCGACATTTTGGCTTTTCCGTCAAGTCCCATAAGCCTTGAGAATCTGGTGATTTTCGGCTCGGGTTCTTCGAAGACCGGCCTTGCTTCGGCCAGCAGGTAGTGCTTGTTGAATCGGCGTGCGATCTCCCGGGTTATTTCCACATGGGGAATCTGGTCCTCGCCTACGGGAACAATATTGCCTTTATAGAGCAGGATGTCGGCAGCCTGGAGCACCGGGTATCCGAGATGGCCGTAGGTAAGGGCATCCATGTTGAGATCTCTGATCTGGTCCTTGAGCGTCGGGTTTCGCTCCAGGCGCGAGGCGGTGATGAGCATCGCAAAAATCAGAAAAAGCTCGGCATGTTCTTTGACCATCGATTGACGGAACACCGGGCTTTTTTCCGGGTCGACGCCGGCAGCGAGCCAGTCGACAACCATATCGACGGTGTTTGTCGCGATATCACCGGTTTCAAGTGATGTGGTGAGATTATGGTAGTCGGCGATGAGAAAAAATGTGTCATAGGTCCGCTTTCCGTCGGGACCGGTCTCGTTCTGCCTGGCAACCCAGTTTTCCAGGGCTCCGGTATAATGACCAAGATGCAGCTTCCCGGTTGGGCGCATGCCGCTCAAAATTCTTTTATTGCTCATGTACTCTTCAATGTTAGCGCGAGACGGGCTCAAAAATGCATATGCAGCCTGAATATAACGAGGATTGCCTTCCGATTGCTTAGGAAGTTATAACAGTTCAAAGAAAGAAAAAAACAGTTTATTGGAATTATATTTGGTTAAAAGCTGGTGATTGCATTATATTCAATTCCTCCGACATAGATCGTAGAGATCTATACCAAGTTTTGGAGAGTAAGTCCTATACAACGTTCTGTTACCCAACCATGTCAGGTCCGGAAGGAAGCAGCATCCGGTAATGAGAGTGTGTGATATAGTCAGCTTGCTCTCCTTTTTTATTTTCCGGAAAAAATATCATCATCCCATACCATCACAGGAGATACTATGAACAACGAGATCAGAAGGGAAGAGCTGCTCAGGGAACCGGTGAAACATATCGACATCAAGGAACTCAATGTTGTTCCTCTCATCGAGCAAATGGGCAATACCGCTTTTCAGGCACGCAATCTTGCCAGAGCGGCATCGATTATGGACAGAATGCAGCGGGATGAAGAGTGTGCGGTAATCCTGACGCTTGCCGGGTCGCTGATCAGCGCCGGTTTGAAGCAGGCGATTATCGACATGCTCGATAACAATATGGTTGACGTCATTGTTTCGACAGGCGCGAACATTGTCGATCAGGACTTTTTCGAGGCCCTTGGTTTCAAACACTATAAAGGCGATCCGTTCGCTGATGACGCGACGCTTCGGGAGATGCACATAGACCGTATCTACGATACCTACATCGACGAGGACGATCTGAGAGTCTGCGACGATACCATGGCGATCATTGCCAATTCCATGAAGCCGGGAGCCTATTCATCGCGCGAGTTTATCATGGAGATGGGTCGCTACATCGAAGACAACAATCTTGATAAAAACTCGATTGTCTATAAAGCATACGAAAAAGGCGTTCCGATTTTTGTTCCGGCATTTTCCGACTGTTCGGCCGGTTTCGGTCTGGTCCATCATCAGTGGAACAATCCCGATCAGCATGTCGCAATCGATTCGGTCAAGGATTTCCGTGAACTGACCCGCGTCAAGATCGTCAATGATAAAACCGGTATTGTGATGCTCGGCGGAGGTGTTCCGAAAAACTTTACGCAGGATATCGTCGTTGCCGCTGAAGTACTCGGCTATGAAGATGTTTCCATGCATACCTATGCCGTGCAGGTAACCGTTGCCGACGAGCGTGATGGCGGTCTTTCGGGTTCAACCCTCAAAGAGGCCAGTTCCTGGGGCAAGGTCGATACCGTATTCGAGCAGATGGTCTTTTCCGAAGCGACCATCGCATTCCCGCTGCTTGCAGGCTACGCCTATCACAAGCGCGGCTGGGAAGGCCGCAAGGGGAAAAACTTCAACGCTATGCTTGCTGAACAGCCGGTCAACGTGTAATCGTCTATTGAACCATGAAATTTTTTATCGATACAGCAAATCTCGATGAGATCCGGGCTGCCGCTGAACTGGGGCTGCTTGACGGGGTGACGACCAATCCATCCCTCATTGCAAAAATCGTTGCCGATCCAGCCAACTTCACCTATGAGGACTTCAGGAAGCATATCGCAGCTATCTGCGAGATTGTCGATGGTCCGATCAGCGCGGAAGTGACCACCCTCGATGCTGACGAGATGATCAGGGAGGGCGAAGATCTGGCGTCGATTCATGAAAACGTCGTGGTCAAGTGCCCTTCAACCCTCGACGGGCTCAAGGCTATCCGTCATCTTTCGGCCGAGGGAATCCGGACCAATGCGACGCTTGTGTTTTCGCCTTCACAGGCACTGCTTGCCGCAAAAGCCGGAGCGACATACGTCAGTCCCTTTGTCGGACGTCTGGATGATGTCAGTACCGACGGCATGGCGCTTGTTGAGCAGATCGTGGGAATCTACGATACTTACGGTTATCATACGGAGGTGATCGTTGCAAGTGTCCGTCATCCGCAGCATGTGGTTGAGGCCGCTCTTGCCGGTGCCGATATCGCTACGATTCCGTTCGGCGTCATCAGGCAGCTGGTGCGTCATCCTCTGACCGATGCCGGCCTGCAGAAGTTTATGGAAGACGCGTCGGTGATGAAAAAATAACCGGGGCTTTTCCGGCGGTTACCCATCGAAGCGGAAGAGGTGGCGTTCAAGGTCGACGGTGTCGTCGTCAAGGAACGTTACCCCTTCCGCTTCAAGCATATGGCGCATTGTTGCAGGAGTAAGAAAATGCATCTTTCCCGTGAGGGCTCCGTATCGGTTGACGACCCTGTGAGCCGGCACTTTTTGAGTATCGGCAGAGGAGAGTGCCCATCCGACCATTCTTGCCGCTCCCCGAATGCTTAGTTTTTCTGCGATGATACCGTACGTGGTCACCCTGCCGGGAGGAATACAGGATACCAGCTCACAGACCTGTTGAAAGAAATCGCCGTTGTCTTTCATCTCCCTCTGTTCAGGGATTGGCGTCTGCGGTCAGCGAGACTACTTCCAGTTTGACCCGTGCGGTCCCGTAATCATAGAATCCCAGTTTTTTTGCCGCTCCGGCACTCAGGTCGATGACCCGCTCATGTGCGAACGGCCCCCGGTCGTTGACGCGTACAATCAGTGACTGGCGGTTTTCGAGATTGGTGACCCTCACATAGACCGGGAGAGGAAGGTACTTGTGGGCAGCGCTGATCCTGTCTGGATGGAACGATTCGCCGTTTGCCGTTATGGTCCCTCCTGGCTTGCATCGTGTTTCTTCGCCGTACCAGGACGCAATGCCCGTTTCGCTGTAGTTCTTTGCCTCCTCCATGCTCATGGGCACGTAGGTCTGTCCGTGAACGACATAGGGAGAGTTTTTTACCCGGCCCTGTCTGACTGCTTCTTCGGGGGTCAGCCCGTCGATGGATTCGATCTCGTCGCTGGTGAATGGTGATGCGACTGTCTTGACCGCGAATGACCCTACCGACACAGCGGTGTTTGCGGTGGTTTTAACTACGGAACAGGAGCTCAGTCCTATAACCGCTCCCAGGCAGAGCAAAGCTGTTTTTTTCATGATCAGGATGATCGTGTTGCGGATTTTTCTCAAAAATAGCGAAAACGCCGGAGAAAAACCATCATCAGGTTTCTTTGGGATCAGCTACGCTGAAAATTCGGTCGGACGGTATACGGGAATTGTATTTTTAGAGCATATTACGGTATCTTTCATGTCGAACTGAGGTTCATGTTTCATAATCTGTTTTTCAGGAGATCCACTGTCAATGCAGACTGTTTCTTCCGGAGTCTTGATTATTCACGGTTTTACTGCTACGCTGGATAGCGTGAACGCTCTGATCGGCCCATTGCGCGATCTGGGTGCCACGGTCAGTGTGCCCGTTCTCAAGGGACATTGCGCCGATTCTCCCGAAAAGCTCAGAGGGGTGACGTGGCAGGACTGGATGATGGATGCAGAGGAGGCCTTTCTCGATTTATCGTCATCGGTCGACAGGCTCTTTATCGTCGGGCACAGCATGGGCGGTTTGATCGCCTTGAATCTTGCGGCCAAATATCGGGACCGGATCGATGCGATTATCGTTGCAGCCCCGGCTATCCGGCTTGTGTCGATGCTTGCTCCCGACCGTCCGCTGCATTTTCTTACTCCGGTTCTTCAGTCGGTGGTGAAAAACTGGGATCTCAAGGTGGCGTTCAGCGATCCGGATTCGACAGGGGCCGGAGTGCATTACTCCTGGGCTCCTACCGACGCCATTCGTTCTTTTTTCGATCTCATATCCTTCACCCATTCCCGGCTCCACGACATTTCCTGTCCGGTACTTATCATGCATAACCGGACGGAGAAGACCGTTCTGCCTGAAAGCGCCTCTATCGTGTACGATAGTATTGCCACACCCGAGGAGAAGAAAGAGCTGGTCTGGCTCGAACGCTCCCAGCATCAGATGTTCTGTGACTGTGAAAAAGAGCGTGCTGTCGCGATTGTCGTTGACTATATCAGGAAGAATATCACGACATGACTATTGTCCGGTTTTTTTCAGCGGAAAAATTTTACTTTCCCTGAACGCAATATGTTTTGTCAACGTTAATCCTGATTTCGTATGCAACGGTTATTTTCTTCTGTTTTTCTTCTGCTTGTCCTGGCACTCGGCTCTTCCGATCTTATGGCCCGGGATGATGTACAGACCGATAGAGCGTCATTCCGGCTCAATGAGATCGGTATCGGAGGCGGTTATGCGGACGGACGCCTTATCGTCAGCAAGGATGATTTCAATGTCTACCCGTTCTATGTGCGCATCGGGTTCGATATGTCCGGGGCAGTAGGCCTTTCGGGGAACACAAGCTCTCTGCAACTCTCTTTCGACCCATTCGTCAACGCAATCAGCGCCCACGAATCGGGAATCGAAACCGGCGTCACCGTGTTTCTTCGTTATTTTTATCCTGTCCTTCAGGATCTTTCGCTTTATGGAGAAATAGGTTCCGGTCCTATGTACCTGAGTATAGAGACCGATGAACAGCGCGATCCCGGTTTTAATTTTCTTAACCAGATCGGTGTGGGAATGCAGTACATGATCAGCGAAAAAGTGGCGCTGAACACCGCATACCGCTATCGTCACCTTTCCCACGGCGGCCTTCGCGACAATCACAATCTCGGAATGGACAGCTTTGGTGTTGTCGGCGGCATTTCTATCCTCTACTGAAGCTCCGGGCGAACAGTTTGCAGTTTTGTAATAGAGCAAAACCCTATTTTGTTGCATGGCTCCCGGATCGGACTGCGCTTGACGGGAGCCGGACCTGTGATGCACCCTCCGGATACTGGAAATATGTTCATTCCCAATCAATACTCTCATGAGAAGGTTATGCCGGGCAATCGATGGCCTGCTTCTGCTTTTCATTCTAAGCGTTTTTTCCGGATGTCGCTCGACGGCTGATGGACTGCAGTACCAGTCAGAAGGACGCGCATTATTTCCCCGCTACATTTTTTATTTCATTGGCGACGGCATGGGCCCGGCTCAGGTTGCGCTTGCTGATGCACTTGCGGCAGAGGAGGGCGGTTTGACTATGCTTGCTATGCCGGTAACCGGAATGATCACGACGGCTGCGCAGGACCGTTATATCACGGACTCGGCTGCGGCGGGGACAGCCCTGGCGACCGGGGAAAAAACTTCTGTCGGTACGATTTCCCGGAATGCTTTGCATTCGGAGGATCTGAAAACGATAGCTGAAGCGGCACAGGAGCGGGGGCTTTCCATTGGCATCGTCAGCAGCGTGAGCATCGATCACGCAACACCGGCATGTTTCTATGCTCATGCCGACAGCCGCAACCAGTATGAGAAAATAGCCAGGCAGATGGCTTCGAGCGGGATCGATTATTTTGGCGGTGGCTATGCATTGTCGGCTCAGCGGGATGCTGCTGCGGCAGATACCCTGCGGTCGCTGATGCAGCAGAGCGGCTACGTGCTTGTCGGCAGACCGGAGGATCTCGAAAAGGTTGAGCCGGGAACAATGTGCTGGGCGTTCGGCGCTGTCGATGCCAAAGGTGCGCTTGCCTATGAGATCGATCGGGCAGACAGCGATAGCGATCTTGCGTTTTTTACCAGCCAGGGTATACGCCTTCTTGACAATCCCGAGGGTTTTTTTCTGATGGTCGAGGGGGGCAAAATCGACTGGGCGTGTCACGCCAATGACGGTGCCGCAGTGTCGGATGAGGTTCTGGCTTTCGATCGGGCTATCGGCGCAGCTATGGACTTCTTTCGCAGACACCCTGATGATACCCTCATCGTTGTCACTGCGGATCATGAGTGCGGCGGCCTCGCTCTTGGTAATGATGGCGCGGGGTATAGCGGTCAGCCGGGCCTTCTCCGCTATCAGCGTATCTCTCTCGACCGGTTTTCCGCTAAAGTCAGTCGATGGAGGGACCAGGGAGGCGTATCCTTTCCTATGGCCATGGACAGCGTGAGGACCTTTTTCGGTCTGGGCGACACCGCACTTGATACTCTGCTCGCTCTTTCCGGGGCGGACAGTCTCGATCTTGCCAGTGCCTTTCATGCAAGCCTCAGCGCTCAGCGCACCGGCGATCTCTATAGCAAGTCAGATCTCTTCGGTCGTGCGGCAGTGGGGATTCTGAACCGTAAAGCCGGAATTGGATGGACGAGCAGTCACCATACGGCGCTTCCCGTGCCGGTCTATGCTCTTGGTCAGGGAGCGGAACTTTTTTGCGGAAGCTATGATAATGCCATGCTTGCCAGGAAGATCATGGATCTGTGCGGTTTGAAATCATCTGCTTCGCAATGAGGATTTCGAGCGAAGAAGGCGCTTTGCTTTTTGATTTGCGCGAAAAAAGTATGAACTTTGTAAAGTGCGGTTCGATATGCGTATTACCGCAGAGCAAAACCATTCCTTTTTCCCCATGCAATCAGATGTTTTCGAGCGTTTCGGCGCAAAAGTAGAATTCGGACAGCAGGCACCAGGCCTGTTTATGGTGATTGCCGGGCATGGTGATCCGGCTTCTCTTATAGCGGCGTATGATGGTAGTGTGGTCATGAGACTTACCAGCCGGACGTCGGTGATCGCCCGCCTTTCGCTGACCAATGCCCTTGCCCTGCAGAAGGAGCCCGGCATCCGATCGGTCGGGGGGATCAATATGGATATCAACCGTTATAAAGCGTTTCTCGCCTCACTTGGCGTAAAAGATATCGCTGATCCTGTCAGGTGATCGGCAATGCTGTTCTTTTTTGTTTGCAGGATTGTAACAATTGTTGTTTTCTCATGGAACAGTTTCACTGAACCCAACGGTCACCGGTCATCCCGGCCGGAACCATAAATAACAGGAGAAATTCTTATGGCAAGCGTAGGAAGAGAATTGCTGGATGTCCCGCTACCGGAGATGGTTGCCAAGCTTGGTCTTGGCGTTGCTGAAGCCCAGCGGGCGCTCGACGAAAACTCCGTGGAGACGGCCAAGCAGCTCGCCGATACCACGGTGCCTATCGTGCTGGGGATTACCCAGACAATCAGTGCTGATGGAGAGGTCTCCTTTACCCAGGCGGACCCTGTAGAAGTGTCGCTGCTTCAGGTTGGTCTTATGCCGACCTTCTATCAGTTTTCCGAGGCAACGATCGAGGTAACGATGGATATCAAAACCACTACCTCAACGGAAACAAACATTAAAGTCAGCGCAAAGGCCAAAGTCGGGTTCGGCTGCTGGAGTGCGTCGGTTAAAACGGATGTATCGCATAACCGCAAGTTTGGAAAGGAAGTTCACGGGACAAGCAGGCTTATGACAAAAATGGTTCCGGTTCCGCCGCCGCCGAGGCTTGAGCCTGTTCTTACTATTGTCGATAACCGTCCTGCGCCAACCCCGTAACTTGACAGGAGACTTTACTGATGCCTACAGGCACAATCAAACCCCAGGTCTTTCGTGATTCCCTGCTTTCTCCATCGGTGAGAAAGCAGGAAACTCAGGATGCTTCGCTTGCCGATGTGATCCGGCTGGTTGCCGAGAGTGTCGCTGACGCCCAGACCGCGCTTGATCGCGCTTCTGCTGATCTTGTGACCGAACTTGCCGCTCAGAAGGTGGAGGTCATTCCTTCGATCACGGAATCGATCGACAGCGACGGCAACGTGAAATACGATCAGGCTAAACCCCGGCAGGTTTCGCTGCTCGATATCGGTATCATGCCGACGTTCTATCAGTTTTCACAGACCGTGATCGAGATACAGATGGATCTCAAGATCAGTGAAGAGCTGACCGAGTCAGGCAAAAAGTCAGGTCGGATGGCGCTTCTGGCCGATACGGCCGGAATCCGCTTTGAGCGCAAGCTGAACAGGGACGTGAGCGTGAGCTCGAAGGTAACCGCGACGCTTGTACCTGTGCCAATGCCGCTTCGTCTTGAGCCGGTCCGTACGACCGATGCAGGGTAGATGATGCCCATTTGTCTGATCCGGCATGCGAGTCCGCCAACAGGAGACAGGCCCTGTTCGTCATGAACAGGGGCCTTGTTTCCATTATTTCTAAACAGGAATCTACCGATGAGTGAACAGGAGATAGTTTTTGACGATTTTCTGGAGTCCGCTTCCAATTCCTTTGGTACGGCTCAGAAAGGGATGGGTCTGCCTGATGGGTTGCAGGCAGCGATGATGATTTCTGAAGCTGAACTGACGATCAAAACCGGTATGCGCATGGATAAAGGCAGGCTTGCTCTTGAACCGGTTTCATCGGCTTCATCGGTCAAGGGAGGTGTTCAGCCGGATGCGCTCTCGACGGTTACCATCCGCTATGTTGCGGCAAGGAGCGAAGGCTCTGCCGCATCGGCAGCTCCACGGAAAACCAGAGATGAGGTTCTCAGTGAAGTCTCAGGCCGAAAAGACCTCGAGCGCCTTCAGGGGATCCTCGGGAATCTGCATATGAAGGCTGATTATGTTACCGGGCTCGACGTGTGGACGGTCAAGGTGACCGACGACAGGAGCAGGGTTGTCCGGGTACTCAATATCGAGGACAAGAAGAAATAATAAAGGGTTATCCACATGCCTCAGGAACCATCGCTCAATCCATCCGACAGGCTTTTGCTGACAAAGCTGAAGCGGGAGAATACAGCATTGAAAAAGCAGCTCGCGACCAGAGAGACCGAGCTGAAAACGGCTGATCAGAAACTCTCTGCAATTCAGGAAGAACGCCGCCGTTCGGCAGAAACCCTTGTGTTGAAGGATCGTGAGATTACCGCTTTAAAGCAGCAGCTTGACGAAATCGGCACGGTCAGCGCAAACCACCGGGAGTTTGAGGAAAAGCTTCGGGAGCAGCAGACCGTCATTCAGCGTCTCGAGAGCCAGAAGAGCAGCCTTGAAGATGCGTTTACCTCCTTTCGCAAAGAGCGGGACATGGAGATCAAGCGTTACCAGGCCGATCAGGTCAAGGCGCTTGCTGAACGAACCGCTCTCGAAGTCTCGCTCAGAGATGTTCGAAAGGAGCTCGATGCATCGGCCAGTGCACTTGCCGTTAACACAGCGGCATTGCAGAAAGAGCGTGATGCGCAGAACCGGGTTATTGAACAATGCCGTGCAGAACTCCGCAAGGAGATGCAGCTGACCGCTGAATACAGGAAAAAAGACCAGGCATTCGCCGCCATTCTCGCCTCACTCAGGCAGTCGAGCCCTGTTTTCCGCGAGACGGCAGCTGAGCCGGCTGAGGTCATCAATGTTTTTTCCCGTCTTTTGTCGGAGTGCCGGAAAAAGCTCGAAACCGTCGAGGAGCTGGAAGACCGTCTTCGCGAGGCGCAACTGAAGACGACCGAAGCGGACAAGCTGGACAGCCGGATAGGAGAGCTGATCGCCTTGAACCGGGAGCTCAACGAGGAGCTGGAAAGTCGTGAAGAGACAATGAGGTCGATGGAAAGGGCCGTCAGCGAGGTGGATCTCCGCATCAAAAAAGCGAAGGAGGAGGCTGCAGCAAAAGCTGAAAGCGGTATCCTGGCGCTTCGGAAGCAGATTGACGGGCTCAAGTCCGAAAACGAATCGCTGCTCAGTCAGATCGAGCATTCCGGTAAAATAGCCTTTATTCCGCCGGAACGGGTATCGACCATGCTCGATACTTTTTATGGCGATCTGAAATCGAGCATGAAAGGGATGGATATCCGCGAAAGCGAGATACGTCTTAAAGTGGGCTTCGGCGCCGTATCGGACAAGCATTCAGGGATCGTGATCCCGACTGCCGGTAACACGGCCGAGATCCGCGACAGCCTGAGCGAGGTTGTCGTGAAGCTCGGCAGAAAAGAGTTTCCGGATAAGGAGTGAACATAGCCGGTACAGGTTGTTTGAATTTGCATCTGCAGGGTGATTTTCTGCTCATAGTTTTGTAATTTTTCTGCGATGACGTCCGGATGGCAGCATCCGGCGTTTATTTTTTCAATGTTTGCGCATACGCTATTTACCGGGAGTTTATTATGGCTGATCTATCGACGACATACATGGGCATGAAGCTTCGCAATCCCATCATTGCGGCAAGTTCAGGAATGACCGATTCTGTAGAAAAGGTTCAAAAGCTTGCAGCTGCAGGCGCAGGAGCAGTAGTCCTGAAATCACTTTTTGAAGAGCAGATTCGCAATGAATCGGAGTACGCTATCGGGGAAAATGAACAGTTGTACTATTACGGTGAAGCTGAGGAGTATATTCGTGATTACACCCGCGGCAATGATCTGCGGGAGTATCTTGATCTGATTTCCCGGAGCAAGGCTTCGGTGGATATTCCCGTTATTGCAAGTTTAAACTGTGTCTCCTCTTCAGAGTGGACCAGCTTTGCGCGCCAGATCCAGCGTGCAGGTGCCGATGCTCTTGAACTCAATCTGTTTATTCTGCCCTCCGATCCCCGGAAAAAGAGCGAGCAGAACGAGGCCGTCTATTTCGATATACTCGACAGGATCCGGGGAGAGGTCAGTATTCCCGTTTCAGCCAAGATCAGTTACTATTTTTCCGGACTTGCAAACATGGCGGGCCGGCTTGCATCGAGCGGTATCGACGGTCTTGTGCTCTTCAACCGTTTCTTTTCTCCTGATATCGATATCGAGACGTTTGAGATCACTAACTCGAATGTTTTCAGTTCTCCTGAAGACCTGTTTCTTTCTCTCCGATGGGTGGCAATGCTCTCTTCGGCGGTCCCGTGTGATGTTGCTGCGTCTACCGGCATTCATGATGCTTCGGCTCTGATCAAACAGCTTCTTGCCGGAGCGAAAGCCGGCCAGATCGCGTCGGTTCTCTATCGTCAGGGGCCGGGCGTTATCACGACCATGCTGCAGGAGCTCGATGCCTACATGCAGCGTCACGGCTTTTCTGATCTGACGCAGGTTATCGGGCGGATGAGCCTGCATAACGCAGAAAACCCTGCCGCATACGAACGGGTACAGTTCATGAAATATTTCAGCGATATCCGCTAATATGGAGGCCGGTTCCGCTATGGCCTTCTCTCTTCAGGATCTCAGCTATCCTGTCCAGGCCGGCATGCCGGTTTATCCCGGGACTCTTCCGGTCGTCATGGAGCCGCTCTGCACGATTGAGCAGGATGGTTTTTCTGAAAACCGTTTAGAGATATCGTCGCATACCGGAACTCATATCGATGCCCCGGCCCACATGCTTTCAGGAGGAAGAACCCTTGATGGTTATCCACTTTCCTCCTTTGACGGAAGAGCTCTTGTCATTGACTGCTCTTCTTTGCCGGGTCCCCGGATAACCCTTTCCGATCTGCTTCCTTCTGCGACAGGTATCAGGGGGGTCGATTTTGTGCTGCTGTCGACAGGGTGGGCCCGGTTCTGGGGTCATGAGCGCTATTTTCATGATTACCCCGTGCTGCACGAAGATGCAGCACGTTGGCTCGCCGGCTTTACTCTCAAGGGTATCGGTGTCGATGCAGTATCGGTCGATGCGTCTGATGCCGAAAACTTTCCGATTCATCACATTCTACTCGAAGCAGGCCTCCTTCTTATCGAAAATCTCGTCTCTCTTTCCTCACTGGCAGGCTGCTCCTTTCGTTTTACCTGTTTGCCTTTGCCCATCGAATCGGCAGAAGCAGCTCCTGTAAGGGCGGTAGCTTACCTCTGAACGCATAAAGCCTCCCTGATCGGGAGGCTTTATGCGTTTTTTATATTCAGTGTTTAGTTCGACGCGACCATGACCGGGCTCTGAAGCTGACCGATAACGTTATGGATGAAGCTTTCGAGTTCTGCAGGGAACCTTTTGACGGTTGTTCCGTATCCGGGAGCGGTGAAGTATGCGAAAGCTTCTGCCCAGTATTCTTCAAGATTGGTATTTGCATAGCTGCTCGGGCTGAATCCGTACTGTTCTTTCATCTGCTGGACCAGGTTTCTCCATGCACCGTTGGTGACATTGTAACGGCGGTCGATAACGTGTGCAAATTCGTGACGGAGGGTGTGCTCAAGTTTGTTGGTTGAGAAGACGATCTCATCTCTTGTGTAGTTGTAGAAGCCTCTGTTGGTATCGGTCAGATGAAGAACGTTGACGCGGGGAAGTTCGATTGCATAGGTTGCTTCAAGACGGCTGACCTCTTTGTTGATCTGGTTGAGGCGGGCAAGTCTGTTTTCTCTTGCAACGTTTTTTCCATAGTTTCTCGGGCTCTTGTAGGCGATGAAGTTGTAGGTCTCTTTCGCGATCAGTTCAGCTTCTTTCAGGGTTGCTGCGGGAGTGAAGTCTGCGGCTGCTGCATCGACACTGGCGGTAAAGAGTGTTGCGATGATTGCTGCTGCGGTGATCAGGTTATTGATGATTGTGCGTTTCATGATGACTCTCCCGTCTGGTTTCGATTGCGTTTCTACCTATGGTGTTCCAACTCCTGTGCCATAGTCGTACCGAGGGGGGGAGGTTTTCTTTTAAGTCTTTATTATAAAAGGAGATATGCTGTTGTTTCGGGGCTTTTTGTGTGCCGGGGGACGCGGGCTGAAGAGCTATGCAGAATGGGGCTGTAAGCGCGATAGTGAATCACATGTGTCAATAAAGGGCAGTGGGCGCCACCGGTCAGAGAGGGCAGTGTTTTCCGGGCAGAAATGGAAGTCGGTTCATTAATTACCCGACTCTGTGTACATTGTTACAGAGAGACAATGCCGGCTTTTGTCATGAGATGTGGCCGGTGAGGTGCGTTAATTCCAAAATTTGTGATCTATGGCTTCCACGGTTCCAGCGTGTCTTTTTTGCAGGATTGTCGAAGGAGAGGTTCCTGCCGACATCATCTACCGTGACGAGTATGTGATCGCGTTTCGCGATATTCAGCCCGTTGCGGACCAGCACATTCTCATTATTCCGAAAAAACATATCGCATCGCTCAGCCATTTTTCGGGTGAGGATATGGCCATTGCCGGTCATATCCTGCTTGCGGCCGGAAAGGTCGCTGAAGCTGCCGGAATCGATCAGTCAGGGTATCGGCTGGTTTTCAATACCGGGCCTGATTCACTGCAGAGCGTCATGCATATTCACGGCCATCTGATTGGCGGGCAGAAGATGGGTTGGCCGCCATTTCCCGCCGTTCCGGTTGAACACGGATAAGATTTTTTGATAATCTGGAACTGGTCACGCTATGAATCATCACGATCCTTTCGGCGCCTTGAAAGAGCTCACTGTTGAGGGAAAGGGGTTTCATTTCTACAGTGTGCAGGCTCTTGAAGAGAATGGTTTCGGGAAGGTCTCTTCTTTTCCTTTCAGCATAAAGATCCTGCTTGAGTCGGTTCTTCGTCACTGTGGCAACGGCATTGTGACAGAGGCCGATGTCCGGGCAGTTGCCGGATGGACACCTGACAATGCCGGCAGCGCTGAGATTCCCTTCAATCCTTCGAGGGTTGTGCTGCAGGATTTTACCGGGGTTCCTGCCGTCGTCGATCTTGCAGCGCTTCGCGATGCCTGCGTTGATCTTGGCGGGGACCCGTCGAGAATCAATCCTCTTGTGCCCTGCGATCTGGTGATCGATCACTCTTTGCAGGTGGACGAGTACGGGTCTTGCGATGCATTTCAGAAGAATCTGGTGCGGGAGTATGAGCGCAACGCGGAACGCTACGGATTTCTGAAATGGGGTCAGCAGGCTTTCAGTACGTTCAGTGTGGTTCCCCCGGGTACAGGGATCGTTCACCAGGTGAATCTGGAGTATCTTTCTCCGGTTGTGCATGAGGAGCAGGGTATTCTATGGCCAGACTCCCTTGTCGGGACAGACAGCCATACCACCATGATCAATGGTCTTGGGGTTCTGGGATGGGGCGTCGGCGGGATTGAGGCGGAGGCTGTTATGCTTGGTCAGCCCCTTTCCATGCTGCTTCCCGGAGTTGTCGGCGTCCGGCTGAGGGGCCGTCTTGCGTCGCAGGTAACGGCTACCGATCTTGTCCTGACGGTGACGCAGTTGTTGAGACAGGAGGGCGTTGTCGGGGATTTTGTCGAGTTTTTCGGCCCGGGTCTTTCCTCGCTTACCCTTCCTGACCGGGCGACCATCAGTAATATGTCTCCTGAGTATGGCGCGACAGTCGGCTATTGTCCGATTGATCGCATGAGCCTTGACTATCTTGCCATGACCAACCGTGCGTTTTTGTGTGAACGGGTTGAACGGTATGCAAAGGCTCAGGGGCTCTGGCATGAGGAGGGGGCCGAGCCTGTTTGCTCCAGGCTGCTCGACCTTGATCTCGGCTCAGTTGAACCGTCGCTTGCCGGACCCAGGCGTCCGCATGAACGGATTTCGCTCTCCCGGATGGCCGGGCAGTGGAGGAACGATCTCCAGGCAGTGTACGCAAAGGTGCCTGCCCGGTCGGCAGTTCCCGCCCGCTCCGCTGCCGACGGCGAGGTCGGGGCTCCTTTGCCTGATGCTTCCCGAGTCGACGATCAGGGGGTTTCTGTTATCATGGACGGCCGTGAGTTCAGGCTTCGTCACGGTGCTGTCGTGATTGCGGCGATTACCTCGTGCACCAATACCAGCAACCCTTTCGTGCTCGTCGCAGCCGCTCTTCTTGCTCGCAGGGCCAGGCAGAAAGGTCTTGTCGTCAAGCCATGGGTGAAAACGTCGTTTGCGCCCGGTTCACGTGTTGTGATTGATTATCTCGAGGCGGCAGGCCTGATGGAGGACCTTGAGGCACTTGGTTTTGCCAATGTAGGCTTCGGCTGCACGACATGTATCGGCAATTCGGGACCGCTTCCCGAACCGGTTGCCGATGCCGTAAGGCGGGGAGATCTTGTTGCGGCAGGCGTGCTTTCCGGCAACCGGAATTTCGAAGGTCGTATCAACCCGCTGGTGAAAGCCAATTATCTTGCCAGCCCGCTGCTTGTGGTCGCTTATGCCATAGCCGGGAGCGTCGAACGTGATCTCGTGAATGAGCCTCTGGGATATGATTGTAACGGGAACGGGATCTTTCTTCGCGAGATCTGGCCGACTGACGAGGAGGTCCGTGCCATTGTCCGTTCAGAGGTCAGAACCGGATATTTTGCCGGACGCTATGCGCAGGTTCATGACGGGACGCCGGAGTGGCAGGCAATCGATGCCGGGTCGGGGAGCCGCTATTCCTGGAGTAAATCCTCGACCTATATCCGCAGACCGCCCTTTTTCGATGGACTGAGTCTTGATCCCGAGCCCCCTGCAGCCATCAGAGGGGCCCGTTGCCTGGCACTGCTTGGCGATAGCGTGACCACTGATCATATCAGCCCAGCCGGAGCTATTCTGCCTGCGCAGCCGGCTGGACAGTATCTGCTTTCGTGCGGGGTCGATGTCCGGGATTTTAACAGTTTCGGGTCCAGGAGGGGGAATCACGAGGTGATGATACGAGGCACGTTCGACAACATTCGCCTCAGAAACATGCTTGCCCCCGGGACAGAGGGAGGATGGACAAGGCTGTTTCTCCGGGCTCCTGCAGCTGACGCCCCGGTGGTCACTATTTATGATGCTTCGACGCGGTACAGGGCAGAAGACGTTCCCCTGATCGTGATCGCCGGCAGAGACTACGGCATGGGCAGCAGTCGGGACTGGGCAGCCAAAGGGACGATGCTTCTGGGGGTCAGAGCTGTCATCGCCGGAAGTTTCGAGCGTATTCATCGATCCAATCTGGTCGGCATGGGCGTTCTTCCGTTGCAGTTTCTGGAGGGAGATTCAGCAGCTTCTCTCGGACTCACCGGTGAGGAGCACTTTGACATTATGTCAGGAGCGCTTCCTGCTCCCCGTGAGGAGATGACCGTGATTGCCCGGCACCCCGATACGGGAGACACGACGCTATTCAAGGTTCTTTGCCGGATCGATTCTCCGGTTGAGGCAGACTGCTACCGTAACGGGGGTATTCTTCCGATGGTGTTGCGCTCGATTGTTCTTTCCTGAAAAAAATACCAGGGAAAATTTTTTATATTAGTTTTTTGTTATTCATATTTGATCTAAATAAGTCTGGTTTTTTTTGATGGAAAGAAAGTGATATGCTGTTATCAGAGCTGAAGGTTGGAGACAAAGCTGTCGTTTCCGGCGTGCTGGCGGAGAGTTCCGTCAGGCGCAGGATTCTTGATATGGGGCTGATCAAAGGGACCCGTTTCAAGGTGCTCAGGGTTGCCCCTCTTGGCGATCCGGTAGAAATATTTTTCAAAGGAATGTACCTGACTCTGAGAAAATCAGAGGCAGCAGGTATCGTCGTGACCCTCACAGGTCATACCGGAGACGCAAAACCTCTTGGCGGGCAGAAGCGCCGGTGGCGATTCGGAGGGGCGGTATGAGTGTCTCCCGTGAGATTGTTGTTGCGCTTGCCGGGAATCCCAACTGTGGTAAATCATCCCTTTTCAATGCGCTCACCGGCGCACATCAGAAGGTTGGTAATTTTTCGGGTGTCACGATCGAAAAGCATGAGGGGTATGCCGACTACAAGGGGTATCGTATTCGCTTTGTCGACCTTCCCGGTACCTATTCGCTGACGGCCTACTCTCCCGAGGAACTTGTTACAAGACACTATCTGACAAAGGAGCGGCCGCATATTGTCGTGAATGTGCTGGAGGGGCCCAACCTTGAGCGTAATCTGCTTCTGACCACCCAGCTGATGGAAATGGAGGTCGATCTGCTCGTCGCTCTGAATATGTACGATGAAGTTCAGGAGCAGGGCATCGAGATTCACGAAAAGCAGCTTCAGACGCTTCTGGGCTGTCATATCGTTCCGACTTCGGCAAAGACGAAGCAGGGGCTTCAGACCCTTCTGGATCATGTTGTCAGGGTCTATGAAGGCGATATCGAGATTCGGAAGAACAAGCTGGCTTTTCGGCCCGAGCTTGAGCGCTCGATCGAAGAGATTTCGGGTGTGCTTCTGCATGAGCCGGATTTTGCAGATTGCAATACCCGCTGGCTCGCCATAAAGCTTCTCGAGAACGACAAGGAGATTTACGGCGTCGTCAATCGTTATCCCGTCTGGGTTAAAATAGAGCTTCTTTTGCAGCAGGCGCTTCAGGAGACGGAAAAGATGTATTCTGATGATCCCGAAGTGCTTATCACTGAAGATCGTCATGCCTTTATCCGCGGGGCCATGAAGGAGTGCGTGAGGCTGCCTGAGGTACGCAAAGCCTCTCTGACCGATTATATCGACCGCATTGTCCTGAACCGGGCGCTTGGGCTGCCGATCTTTTTCTTTGTGGTCTGGCTTATTTTTCACATGACCTTCACTCTCGGCACTCCTCTTATGGAGGGTATGGACTTCCTTTTCGGTGCCCTGGCCGCCGCTATCGAGCCCATGCTGGAGAACGAGACCGCACGGTCGATCATTGTCGATGGCGTTATTGCCGGAGTGGGCGGTGTACTGATATTTCTTCCCAACATCATTCTGCTTTTTATCGGGCTTTCATTTCTTGAGGCCTCGGGATATATGGCCCGTGCGGCGTTTGTCGTCGACAAGGTGATGCATCGTTTCGGCTTGCACGGCAAGTCATTTATTCCGATGATTACCGGGTTCGGCTGCTCTATTCCCGCCATCATGGCGACGCGTACCCTGAAAAGTCCTTCGGACCGCCTGGCGACCATTCTGATTATTCCGTTTATGAGCTGCGGGGCCAAGCTGCCGGTCTATGTCCTGCTTGCAGGCGCGTTTTTTCCTCCAGCCGCCGCCGCCAATGTGATGTTCGGTATCTATATGCTTGGCGTGCTTATCGGACTTCTGACGGCACTGCTTCTGCGGACAGCCGTTTTGCAGAAGGAGTCCGAGCCATTTGTTATGGAGCTTCCCCCATATCGCTGGCCGACCCTGTCGTCAGTGCTGTTTCAGGCAAGGATCAAGGCGATGATGTATGTCAAAAAGGCAGGAACGGTCATTTTATTTGCCGTCCTCCTGATCTGGGTTGTCAGTAACTTTCCTCGCAGTGCCGAACTTGACAGGGGGCTCGTTGCCGAGATCGAGAAGATCGAACGGAGTTCTCTGGACAGCGGGGAGATTGCCAGGGCCGTTGCTGCTGCGGAAAATCGCGTCAGTGCTGCCCAGCTCGAGTACTCTGTGGCGGGCCGTGCAGGACGGTTGATCGAACCGGTGATACGGCCGCTTGGTTTCGACTGGAGAATAGGGGTCGCGCTGGTTACCGGTCTGGCCGCCAAGGAGATCGTCGTGTCTACCATGGGCACGATTTATTCGCTGGGAGATGTCAGCGAGGATGCAACGGAGCTTAAAACCATACTCAGGAGCGACGCCTCCTTTGATCAGGCCACAGCATTGAGTCTGATGGTGTTCGTGCTGCTCTACATTCCGTGTGTCGCAGCCATAGGTGTTATGCAGAAAGAGATCGGCCGCTGGAAACCTGTCGTGCTCTACTCTGTCTATGCGATGACGGTGGCATGGATCGCCTCGTTCATTACCTATAACGCAGCGCGTTTTCTTATGAGCTGACCTCGCTTTCCTGCTCTTCCGTGGACAGAAGCAGCCCTTTCTCTTCGGCAAGGAGCATGATGTCGTCGACGGTAAGCTGCATATTCACCGGAGAGCCGTCGAGCATCAGAAGCTTCACTTCGGGATGAGCTGCAAGATGCTGCTCCATGACGTTTTGCCAGTGTTGCTGCAATGCCGGGTCAATCTGTCCCCATGCCTGACGGCCCCGGCATTTGGGAAATTTCGAACAGCCCAGCCACAGACCTCTTTTTCCCGTTCGCAGATAGAGCGGCGCGCCGCACTTCGGGCATGAAAGATCGGTTTCCAGTGGAGGTGTTTTGGGCGGCTGGATGCGCCGCTGCTTGTCGAGGTTGAGCAGCGTATTGCATTTCGGATAGTTGGAGCAGGCCAGAAAAGGGCCGAAACGCCCGTCGCGCAGGACCATATGGCCGTCTTCGCATCCCGGACAGGCGATGCCGGTACCTTTGGGTTTTGGTTTCGAATTGCTGAGCGGTTTGATGTTTTTGCATTTCGGATATTCGGAACATCCGAGAAACTTGCCGCTGCTGGTCCATTTCACCACCATTTTTCCCGTGCCGCACTTGTCGCACCGTTCCGCTTTGTCGTTCTGAGGAAGAATGGGATCGTTTTTACGGTCCGAGAGCGATGCTTCGAGCGGTTTGTAGAAACTGTCAAGCACCTTTTCATAGTCATCTTCACCGGCAGCGACTTTGTCGAGTTCATCCTCCATCTGCGCCGTGAATGTGACGTTGAACAGATCGGGGAAATTTGCGACGAGTATCATCGAAACATCTTTGCCGAGTTCGGTCGGAATGATTTTCCGTTTCTGGAGCTCAACATAACGCCGGTCCTGAAGGGTCGAGAAAATTGCGGCATAGGTCGACGGTCGGCCGATACCGTGGTTGTCGAGTTCCTTCACCAGGCTGGCTTCGGTATAGCGGGCCGGCGGTCGGGTGAAGCTCTGCTTTTTGTCAAGTGTCTTGAGTTCGAGTTTTTCATTCAGGTCGAGCTTTCTGGGGAGCTGAACCGTCTGTTCTTTTTCCTCGTCATCCCTTGTCGATGATTTTGCTTCGTAATCGAGTTCTTTCTGGTCGCTGTAAACCTGCAGAAAGCCGGGAAAGAGCACGTTGCTTCCGTTTGCCCGAAAGAGAAACTCCCCTTCATGGTCGGAGACCTCGACTTTTGTCTGCTCAATTTTTGCAGAGGCCATTCGAGACGCAAGAAATCGTTTCCAGATCAGCTCGTAGAGTTTGAACTGGTCCGGAGTAAGAAATGGTTTCATCGCATGGGGGGTCCGGAAAATCGATGTGGGCCGGATAGCTTCATGCGCATCCTGGGTTTTTTTGTCATTTTTCGTCGATCTTCCCTGTCCTGTGTATTCAGGTCCGAACTGCTGTTCAATATAGCTATGTGCCTGGCCGACAGCTTCTGCGCTGACCCTGATCGAATCGGTTCTCATATAGGTGATGAGGCCTGTCGCGCCTTCGGGCCCGAGTTCGATTCCCTCGTAGAGCTGCTGTGCGGCCCTCATGGTTTTTTTTGATCCGAAGCCGAGCTGGTTCGAAGCTGCCTGTTGCAGCAGCGATGTGGTGAAGGCAACGGGCGGTTTGCGCTGCTGGACCCGAGAAGCAATGTCCGTGACGCCATAGAGGCGGGAGAGGATTGTCTCCGCTGTAGCCGCAGCGTCTTTTTCATTGGAGATATCGACGTCGCTGCCGTTGATTTTCACCAGTTTTGCAGAGAACGTTTCCCCTGATCCGGTCGTAAAATCGGCAAAGAGCGTCCAGTACTCTCTGGCTTCGAATTTTCCGATCTCATGTTCGCGTTCGCAGATCAGACGAAGCGCAACCGACTGCACCCTTCCCGCCGACAGTCCCCTGAAGACAACGTTCCACAGAAAAGGGCTGATTTTGTAGCCGACGATTTTGTCGAGACCCTGACGGGTCTGCTGTGAGCGCACAAGCCGGTAGTCGATCTGGCGGGGATTGCTGATCGCATCGATGATGGCATTTTTCGTGATCTCATTGAACAGGACTCTCTGCACCGGTTTGCGAGCCCCTTCAACTTCATTGGCTATATGCCAAGCAATGGCTTCGCCTTCGCGGTCGGGGTCGGTGGCGATCATGATTTCGTTGGCTTCTCCGGCCAGTTTGCGAAGCTGACGGACTACTTTTTCTTTCCCTGCAATGACTTCATAGCGGGGTTCGTAGTGGTTGTCGAAGTCCAGACCGATCTCTTTTTTCGGAAGGTCCTTGATGTGGCCGACCGATGCGAAGACCTTGTAGGCTGTGCCGAGATATTTATTGATGGTTTTCGCTTTTGACGGAGATTCGACAACAATAAGCGTCTTGTTCTTTGCGGACGGAGTCGCTGAGGATGAAGCCATTGAAGAGCCTTGTTGGTGATAAAGAGTTTGCGAGAGTTTTGAAAAAGATAGGTGTTGCCTGTCAAAAAACAAATTCTCCTGCTTCCGGGGCGCGTCATTGCGTAAAAATGACCTTGTGCGTCAGAAGCAACTTATCTAATTTTATCTATATTTGTCTAACCTTCTCTCCGTATGCAAATTTGTGCAAACCATATCTGAGTATCTGTTCCATGATGAGGATTTTCTCTGCCGACCGGCAATTCCGGTCCGTTTTCTTTCGTCGTTATACCTGCATGCTGTTTATGCTGCTGACCGTTCTGTCGGTCGGAACAGCCGCAGCTGGCCCTCAGGCCCCTTCGCCGGCAGTCATTACCGTTCATGCGGTCAAGGGGTTCCAGCAGGAGTATTCGCTCAACGTGGCCGCTCTGGTTGAAGATGATGTCCTGTCGGTCGATATGGGATCGTTAGCCCGGGCACTGCGTCTCATTCACAGGATCGACGGTGCTCATATGGAGATAGAGAATACGCTCGACGGCAAAACCTCGAGCTGTCATATCTACCAGAAAAATAATTTTGTTCGCATCGATGCTTCCGGACCGTCGGGAGAGACCCGCGTGATCCATTTGAAATCGGCTCCTGTTCTCAGGGGCGAGGCATTGTATCTGCATGCCGCCGATGCGGCAAGGCTGTTTGCTCTCTGGCTTGACAGGGAAGTGGTGTATGACAGAAAGAACGCCCGTATCGATGCTTTTTTATGGAGTGCGCGCCCCGGTTCGGAGGTTGGCTCGCTCGGGGTGGTCAAACCTCAGGACCGTGACATTCGAGCAGTCAGCGCAGCAGCGCCCGCCGGGCCCACGGCACTGACAGAACTGAAAATCAATGAGCTGGTCAATGGTGTGGTCATTCGGATCAAGGCGTCAGGGGCTGAGTCAGTAGCATCCTTTATTAAGCCTGATGCCGGTGGTATGGCCTATCTCACCTTTCAGAATGCCAAGGGCGACCCTTCAGTGTTTGCCAGGTCCTTCAGTCGGGGACTTCTCAAAGAAATAAAAGCCATTCCTCTCGGCGGCGGGGCCATGCAGTTGAGCATGGCATTCAACAACACCCTCTTCAATCTCAAATCGACCCAGTATCGCTGGGACCCTAAGTCCAATACCTATGTTATTTCCGTGTTGACCGATGTCGATGTGCAGCAGGTATACCGCGATGAAAAAGAGAAGCGCATCCAGCAGGGGCTGATTCATGACCAGCAGAAATGGAAGTTCGATGCCATCGTGCTCGATGCAGGCCATGGGGGCAAGGACCCGGGGGCTGTCGGGCCGGCAGGTACACAGGAAAAACAGGTCGTGCTCAACATCGTCAGGGAACTTGGCCGGATCATTCGAAAAGAGTGGCCGGACGTGAACGTGATTTACACCCGTGAGGATGACCGGTTTATTCCGCTCAATCAACGGGGAAAAATAGCCAACCGCAACGACGCCAAGCTGTTTGTCAGCGTTCACTGCAACGCAGCGAAAAACCGGACTGCGCAGGGCGCAGAAGTCTATATTCTCGGTCCGCACAAGAATGACGCGGCACTCCAGGTGGCTATGCTCGAGAATGAGGCTATCAAGCAGGAAGATGGATACGAAGAGAAGTACAAGGGATTTTCCGAAGAGCACATGATTCTCAGCAGCCTTGCGCAGAGTGCCTTTACCCAGCAGTCGACCGCTCTTGCCCGACACGTGCTCGAAGGAATGGAGCAGAAAACCAGTATTAACGGCCGCGGTGTCCGGCAGGCCGGCTTCATGGTGCTATGGACTCCCTCTATGCCAAGTGTTCTTGTCGAAGCCGGTTATCTTTCAAATCCCCGGGAGGAAAAGCTGCTGCGCCAGCCAGGCGTCCAGCAGGACATCGCCATGGGGATATACAACGGTCTGTCCCGTTACCGTCAGTATTATGAGCAGCAGCAGATGGCTGCTATTGGAGAGCCTGCTTCACGATAAAACGGACGCTTTCCCGAGACGTTCTTCACTGATTGTGCCGTACACACTTCCTGTCCGGCCGGGTCCCTGACAGATGGAACCGCTCTCTTCTGAGAGTTTTCAGGCTTGTGACACAATGTTGCGGTGTCTGTTGCTACATTAGGTGCAGGAGCGGGGACTGCTTGTTGCCGCTTTGTCAGGCGCAGCGATGCAGGGCTTTCCCGCCTTTTTCAGTTTCAGGGCAGAAGAAAAACGGGACTTGCAATGAACAGAATCAACAGCGTGAAGCGGATAGGACTTGTTGCTCATGATAATCGCAAAAAAGATCTTATCGAATGGGTGGAATGGAATTATCTGATTCTTATCCATCACCATCTTATCTGTACCGGAACGACAGGCAGGCTGATAGAGACCGCAGTCCGTCAGAAGCTTCGTGCCGATGAAGCGGATCTTTTTTCAGTGAAGAAGCTAAAATCGGGACCGCTTGGCGGCGACCAGCAGCTTGGGGCGATGATCACAGAAGGCAAGATTGATTTTCTGATCTTTCTCTGGGACCCCATGCAGCCGCAGCCTCATGACGTTGATGTCAAGGCGCTGCTCAGGATAGCCGTTCTCTATAATATTCCAACGGCATGCAACCGTTCGACAGCTGATTTCATGATCTCTTCATCGCTCATGAATGAAGTCTATCAGCCGGTGTTGAAGGATTATTCTGAATATATCGATCGACGGGTGATCGATGCCGGTGATCAGCTGGCCGATCCCGACATCGCTCCCTTTGTTCCCTGACAGTCAGCCGTATCGTCACCTGTCGGTAAGGAACAGTCCGTGGCGCATTGAACACGCGTCAGGGTGGGGCTGTTACCGACTCTTTACGGTACAGCATCCTGAGCTGCATGCTGCAGCCACTGTTTGGCCACGGAGGCCGACTCGTGCAGCAGCAGTCCGGTAAACTGCATCGATACGGCAAGTTCGGCAAGCAGCAGCGGGGTAATGCTCCGGCTGCTGCAGAGGCTGACCGGTCGCCACTCCGGTCTGAATTTGTTTTTGAAGCGGTAAAGTCCTTCAAAGTCGTAAGCATGCTGCCATAGCGACGCAATCGACGCCATCATTTGTTCCAGGCTGTTGAGTTCGTTTGGCGGTTGTTCGCGCAGCAGGCGGAACGGCACCTCTCCCAGGCTCCATTCCCGCATTCCCTCACAAGCAAGGATGTTGAAAATGCCGCTGATCAGTCCGGTCATCACATCTGCCTGGGCCCCGGTGCGTTTCAACATCAGTTCTGTATGCAGGGCCGCCGTTCCGCGTTGCGACAGTGTAATGGCTGCAAGCCATGTTCCGGTTTTTGTGACGAACGCAAAACAGCGGCACGAGCGTGACGGCGTTGTTCTGAAAAGATGGTGCAGCTGGGGTTTCGAGGCATGGCGCGTTTCGCCATGAAATCGTTCGAGGAGCTCCCGGCCCTTGTCGTTCAGGGAATACTCTTTAACGCATCCTTCTTTGCCGGCGCGGGCCACAGCCGTCAGGACCGATTTTCTCTGCAGATGCTTTCCCCGTTGAAGATCGAGGACCGCTTCGGCGCCGGTCGTTACCGTTGCGGAAGGGATTGCTTCAAAACAGGCAGCAAGAGTATCGGTACAACCCCGGACAACGAATCCTCCGGGCCAGGTTGCCAGAAGGTCTTCCTGGATCATGAGCGGAGAGTATCCTTCTGGAATATCTCCGAACGTCACCCAGTGCAGGCGGGATAACGGCAGGTACACTGCACGGTATTCCGGCCGGATCCCTACGGTTTCAATCCAGCTCAGCGGTAAACGCTCACGCATGGCATTGCAATCATCGTTGACGGTTTCTGGTACTCATACGACAGTATCGTACCGCACAGGCAGGGTACTCCTTTTTTGTGTGATGGACGCTGTCTCTGACAAAGATACGCATCGAAGCTGCCAATAACGGCATGTCGATAGCTGCGTTCCGGAACGTTAGTATCATACACTCAATACAGGGTCGGTCATGTGATGGGGTCTGTGAATTTTTGTACCTTTTCTTTATGGTTTTATTGTTTTCGTATAACCAGTACTCACATGGTTGGCGTAATCAGGGGACCGGATGATGAAATGGTGCCGGTCGCCTTTCACAAATACAATTCTCTGCGAGGATGTCGTCGTGACTGCGCTGCCAGCGGGCATACAGAGAAAGGATTTCCGGTAAAACCGTCAGATTCGCGTAACGTACTCAAGAAAAGGGAGATTTATCATGGGTAAAGAACATTCTCCAGCCCGCAGGGCAAAGCTGTCCTGTTGGCTGCTGCTCCTCCTGCTTGTTATCGCATTGCATCCCGCAGATCTTGCGGCTGTCGATCGCTGGGAGGGGGGGTATGTGGGAAGCAAAACAGAAGGCGATGCGACCACTCCGGTCTGGAACTTTATCAGGCATTTTACGTATAATCAGTATTACTGGGCGGAAACATTTCAGTTTGATTCCTCTAACAACGAGCGGGTCGATAAAATGGACTTTTCCTACTTTGTCGGTCACGGAAGCCCATGGCATATCAAATGCCAGTCAACATGGCTGGATCTTCAGACTGCAGGCAGTTCACCAGCCAGAGGGTGGGGGAACTACAATGCGGAATTCGTGACGCTGCATGCCTGTCAGGTGGTGGCGAGTCCTCTCGAAGCCGGCAATAACTGGGCTGCTCCCTGGACAAACAATAGCGGCGTTTTCGACGGGGTGCACCAGGTGTGCGGTTTCCGTACCAACGCCTCCCAGTCCTGCGATCAGGATATTTCGAGCTATTTCGGCAGCAGAATGAAGGCGGGTGGCGCTGTCTGGCAGTCCTGGTTCGACGCAATCTGGATGTATGGCAACGGTACCGAGCGCGGGGCTGCGGTGATGTATCCTCCGTGCGACGGTGATTCCTATGCTGCTTTCAGCGCCGATCCTCCGGCCGACCACACCTGGTTGAGAATCTGGTATCAATATTAACCTGCCGTCAGGAGACCCATCATGAAAAGAATAGTATCCATCGTTACGCTTGCGGCAGTCGCGCTTGTCGGGATTCCGGGATCGTTTTCCGATGCCCTGTCGCAGAACATCATCCGTCCCGGGCAGAAGCTTCTTCAGGTCGCGCCCCGAAAACCGCTGGTAATGCAGCGTTCCATGATGCGCTACGAAGCGGTTCGGGTTAAAACGCTTGACCGGAACGGGGCGCGCGGGGTGTTGTGGAACCTGCAGAAATTTGCCGCCCAGCCGCCCGGCTTTGAAAAGGTTGAAGAGATTGACGGCCGTTATATCTTTTCGGCGACAAAGGACCCGTCGGCCGTATTCGATATCGATGCCAGGACCGGCAGTTTTCTTGTCAATTACGGTCTGAAGCGTTATTCGACCGAGGGTTCGACAAGAAATCTTCCATCAGCCGGAGCGGCGGAGGATCTTGCCCGATCATATCTTGCCAAAGCAGGGTATCTGCCGCAGAATGAACAGGAAATGGTGCTTGCCGGAGTCGGCGGTATGGATATGGCCGTGGCAAAAGACGGCAAAACCAGAGGGCCCTATAAAAAGCTTGTCACTGTCCGGTTCAGCAGGGTTCTTAACGGTATGCAGGTGCAGGGGCCGGGTTCGAGACTGGTTGTCCATCTCGGAGAAAACGGCGAAATGACCGGTATGATATGGAACTGGCCCGAGGTGAAGGCTATAGCCGTTTCAGCGAAACAGCAGAAAAACAGCGAGGTGATCCGTCAGGAAACCGCTGAGCGTTTGCGTTTGCTCGCTGGCGAGGCAAAGGAGATTCTTGGCCGGAAATCCGTGCAGGTCCTCTATGACGATGGCCAAGGCCATATCGAGCCCGCGATCTATGTCACCGCAGTCGCACGCTACGAGGGGCCTGTCAATGAGGGGTTCGTCGATATACCGGTTGATTTTTACATACCTCTTCTCAGGTCCTCGAAAGCTGTATTTCCTTTTATGAAGGACCGCGATATCAGAAAGCCTGACGACGAAAAACCGCAGAAGAGGGGCAGCGTGATTGCTCCCATGCGGACGGGAGACGATGAGCAGTCCGATCTGCATTGATGCGCAGGTTGCGCCATATTCTCACGGGCAGATGATCGGAAAAACAGCGTACGCCTATCGGTAAGAGGTCGGTTGCGTAACTTTGAGTGAAGGGGGGTGGTCAATGCAAATTCCTGTAAGACGCTCAAGGCTTGAGCGGGATGCGCTGTTTGGCTTTTCGTGCAGTCGCTGTCTTCGATGCTGCCGACACAAACGCATTCAGGTCAATCCTTATGAAAGTGCCCGTCTTGCGAGCAACCTGGGCATAAGTACGACGGAATTTCTCGAACGATATACCACAGGTCACGGAGCATATTTGCACTTTCTGCATGACGGCCGTTGCTGTTTTCTCGGTCCGGTCGGGTGCGGCGTTCATGCTGACAGGCCTCTTGTCTGCAGGCTGTATCCCCTTTCACGTCATGTCAACGATATGGGCGACGAATGGTTTTCCGAATTGCAGCCTGAAGACGGGTGTTCCGGCATGTATCAGGATTCGGGCACTGTCGGAGAGTATCTGCAGCAGGAAGGGGCAGCGCGGTACATGGACGCTGCAGATCGTTACCTTGATGTGCTCTGGGAGATGATGGGCAGGCTCGCGGGGCAATCGCAGGAGTGCGTTGCCGATGGCTGCAGGGGACAGGATGAACCAATCGCATGCCTTTTTCCGGCAGAGGTTAACTGGATGGATATGGATGCAGTTGTCTCGGAGTACTGCAAGCGTCGGCATCTGCCGCATCCCGACGATATCGATGAAAAAATGCGCATGCATATCGCTGCATTGCGTTGCTTGATTAACCCAACCACGACAGGAGGACGAGATCATGAAGATGCATAACAGAAAAGCATTGTCAATCGCTGCCGTCGCAGCGTCACTGGGCGCCTCCCTCGGCGTTGCTCCGGTTGATGCTCACGCCGCGGTCGATATGTTCCTTCAGGGTGGCACGAAAGATTCACTGAGGGAATCGACGCAGGGGAAGGTTGAATCCAACCAGGGCAAGATCGAATCCAGCCAGGGCAAGATTTCAACGCAAAGCAAGATTTCCGACCAGATGAAGTGGCCGATGATCGACAAGTAATGTTTTGTATCCGCAGGACCGGGGCCGTGCCATCCGGTTCTGCGGATAGTGATGAACCGCTCAATCGCTCGCTTTTTGCCGAATCCCCGTTCATGATTTTTGCTGTCTTACCGTTGCTGTCCATGCTCCGATAGCGCCGTTGTTTTTTGTCGCGAACATTCCCTTTTCATCCGTCTGCCCGCTGCGGCCATTACCCGTTTTCAAATTTGCGCAGCTGTAACACTCTTGTTGCCGAGCTGTAATAAAAGATTTTCGGCTGTCATGTAGATTCATGTCAGGATAATCAGGTTACGGCCAGCAGTATCGGTCGATGGACACAATAATCAAAAACGAGGGCCCTCAATCATGCCGGATAGCATAGCAGTACATCTCGATTCATTCTCTGTCGGAGGTGAAGGAGCTGCGGAGATTTCAGCGTATGATCCGCTGACCCAGCAGCTGTTTGTGACCAACGCGGAAAGCAACTGCGTTGATGTGTTCGATCTTTCAAATCCTGCCGCTATTGTCAAGCGCACATCGATCGATATCTCGTCCTATGGTGGTGGCGTCAACAGTGTGGCGGTATCACAGGGTAAGCTTGCCATGGCAATCGAGGCGGACAACAAGCAGGATAACGGCAGTGTTGTGGTGCTTGCAACCGCGACGCTCAGCGAAATTGCGGTTGTCGAGGTTGGCGCTCTTCCTGATATGGTGACGTTTTCGCCCGATGGCCGTTATATCCTGAGCGCCAACGAGGGCGAGCCGAATGATGACTACACCGTCGATCCTGATGGGACAGTCAGTATTATCGATATCTCTAATGGCTATACGGTCAGGACGCTTGATTTCAGCGGATTCAATGGCCAGGAAGCGGCTCTTGAAGCAGACGGATTCAGGGTGTTCGGACCGGGAGCAGATCTTGCCGCAGATGTCGAGCCGGAATATATCACGGTATCGGATGATTCCACGACGGCATATGTGACACTGCAGGAGAACAATGGTATCGCTGAAATCGATCTTTTGACCCAGACCATTACCGCAATTCACCCGCTTGGCTTCAAAGACCACTCGGAGCCGGACAATGCGCTGGATGCGAGCAACAAGGACGACGGGATTGAAATTACCACCTGGCCGGTCAAAGGTATCTATATGCCTGATTCTCTGGCATCCTATACCGTTGACGGCAAAACCTATCTCGTGACGGCAAACGAGGGTGATTCCCGTGACTACGACGGGTTCAGCGAGGAGGCGCGCGTGGCGGATATCGATCTTGATCCAACAGCATTCCCGGATGCGGCAACCCTGCAGGATGACGAGAATCTCGGCCGGTTGAAGATTACGACAACGCTTGGCGATAGTGACGGTGACGGTGATTACGATGCGCTTTACTCCTACGGCGGGCGATCATTCAGCATCTGGAGCGAGGAGGGCGAGCTGGTGTATGATTCAGGCGACGATATCGCTCGTATTACCGCTTTGCTGGATCAGGATCTGTTTAATCAGGATGAGGGTAAGGCTGACGGTCGCAGTGACGACAAGGGCGCGGAGCCTGAAGGGGTCACTATCGGTGAGGTGAACGGAAAGGTGTATGCGTTTGTCGGTCTTGAACGGACCGGCGGTGTCATGGCGTTTGATATTTCCGATCCCGAGCAGCCGGAGTTCGTGCAGTGGATCTATACCGAGGGCGATGTAGCCCCGGAGGGTCTGCTCTTCATCGACGATACCGAGAGCCCGAACGGCGACGACCTGCTTGTCGTCTCCAACGAAGTGAGCGGAACGGTCAGCGTCTACTCGCTGGGCAACGAGGATGCGCTGTCGAGAGATGATATTGACCGATACTTCCTTGAAGAGACGATAGCGACCGATTCGGCATCAGCGGCGACGGCGATGTCGACCGGCCAGAAAACCGATGCCGGCAATATCGCCTGGGAAAGCGGGGATCCTGAGGGCGGGGAACTTACCACTATTGCCGAAACACTGAGGGATGACTACGATTTTGCGATCGGTGTTGCCAGTACGGTGCCGTTCTCGCATGCGACGCCGGCGGCCTTTGTCAGTCATGACGTTGCCCG
>RRYU01022103.1_pt1 | contig 50602 bp, 42 predicted proteins | sample 2162651 | NCBI WGS metagenome assembly RRYU01 (sample SAMN10267283, study PRJNA491782) | microbial mat metagenome | isolation source: biomat in the production well | place: Japan: Minami-Kanto gas field, natural gas well KTG3 | collected 2017-06
AAAAAAAAGGTGCTCGTCAACGCCACAAGCGGCGATGTCGTAAGACTGCTTCCGCCCCTGACCACAAGCCGTGAAGAAGCGCAACAATGTATCGACTGTCTCGATGAAATCTTCAGCGAAGAAACATAAGGCCAGCAAGAACGTTAAAAAACAGATGCCGCTGGAAAGGATCAACTACCTTTTCATCGGCATCGGGGTTGCCGTTATCGTCTTCAGCTACAGCACCATGTATCTTGAAAACCTTGCGGACGGCTTTTTCTCCCTCTATGTCAGCCCGGTGTTACTGGTCGGAGCCTATGCGTGGATTCTTTTCGCGCTGCTTTACCGGAAAAAGGCTTGATCGCTGGGTGGTAAAACCGTCGCGAACGGCTCTTTTGACCTTTGCTTTTTTACTTTTTACTTTATCTCAGCGTGAAGCGTATCGGCACTGTCAACCACACCTTTATCGGAGAACCGTTCTGGATACCCGGAGAGTATGATGAATGCATAACGCACTCTATCGCCGACTCGTCAAAAATCTTCTGATCGGACGGCGCACGTTTTACAATCTGCGCTTTTATCGGCCTGCCGTTTTCCGAAATGAGCACACTGACAGTTACCTTGCCCTCGATGCCTGCACGGCGAGCCATATCAGGGTATCTCGGTTTCTTCTGTTTGATAAATGAAGGCATAACTTCACAGGGAACAAACACCGGTCCGCTGAGCACTCCTGCCGAACCGCCCCCGTCTGCACCTCCCTGCTGTATAGCCTGCTTGATCTCTTTCTGGGTTGCGAGTGTCTGCTCGGGAGGAGCCTCTTCCTTTTTAACTTTTTTGATCTTGCCGACATTGGAAGGTGCCTCCACTTTGGGAGGCGCAACTTTCTGGACCGGCTTGGGAGGTTCCGGCCTGGCGATCGGAGGCGGTGGCGGCAGTTGCGTAACACTGGTTATAACCGTGTAATTCACAACACGTTTCTCTTCCTTGTCGAAGATACCGGTCCAACCGGTCAATGCCTCCCAGTTGGCACTCATCAGCCAGAAAAAGACAAGGAGAAGAACCGCAACAATAACGCCGTGACCAAGATAAAGATGGCTCTGCTTCCGGAGAAACAGGTTGCCGTAGGCTATGCCCCTTATGGTTTCCGTATCGAGAAAGTCTTCACCGAACGACCACCTCCTGGCTTTGTCAGATGCACTTTCATGGAATTTGTCAATTTGAGAGGACACTTCTTTACACTCCGTTTTTTAACACTCCCCGAACATCAGTTCTGCTTCGGGCTCTTCGTTCCTGCCGATGTGAGCATGCCGACGGCTTCAGCGTCCGCATCGGTAAAATCATCCAGGCTGAAACGGTCGATCTTCATCATATTGAATTCATCGATCAGATCGACCAGATACTTGTATTTGGCCTTGTCACTGATTTTTACAACGATAACAAGCTTGCTGTTGGCTTTCGTCTGCTGCAGCAACATGTGACGAACCTCGTTGCCCAGTGACATTGCCTCCCCGTCGTCATACAGCCGTATCTTGCTCGGGACTCCCTCACCTATCGACCAGAAAACATAGCCGTCCTCGACAATACGAAACGTCATCACGTTGGTCTCGGCTATCTTCACCTCCGAACTCTCGGGAGGAATATTGATCTCCATGGTGTTCGCCTTGCTGAACGTTGTCGTGAGCATGAAAAAGGTAAGCAGCAGAAAAGCCACGTCCACCATCGGCGTCATGTCGATATGAAACCCGAGGCGCTTCCTCTTGCGCTTTGCCCGACGACCTCTCTGCTCGCCATTCGGTGAATCGACAAGTCCCATATCAACGCACCTCCTTTTCGAGCACGGTTACCAGGTTGAAGGTGAGTATATTCGATTCCTTGAACAGTTTCAGCACATGATTGACCGCTTCGAAGTCCGCATCGACATCGGCCTTGACTACCGGGCGTAGACGCTGATTGGCAAACCGTGCCGAAGCAATAAAATGATTCAGTTCGTTTTTTCTTACCGGAAAAACCTCTGTGAGCTTGAAACGCTGCAGTGAATCTGCTACCACCGGCCTGCTCATACCTGCAGCTTCGAGTTTAGGCTGAATAACTCTCTCGAATATCCTTACCCGCGAAGGCTGAGACGATACCCCCATAAAATAGCGGTTATCCCCGCTGACACTTACCGTCAAAATATCCGATTCCGGCACCTTCTGCTCTGCATGTGCCGAGGGAAGATCGATCTGTACCGGTTCGGGCGGACGGAACTTGGTCGTCAGCATGAAAAAGGTCAACAACAGAAACGCCACGTCTACCATCGGCGTCATGTCGATCCTGAACCCTATTCGCCTGGATTTAACTTTCGACATACAATAACCCTATTCCGTTTTTTCGGTGCCAAGCGTCTGAATAATGTAAAATGCAGCTTCATCGATCATGTACGTAAATCGGTCGACTTTGTTCGTAAACACATTATAGGTTACTATGCCCATTATTCCTCCCAGAATACCCAGCGCCGTGTTGACCAGCGCTTCGGATATACCTTTTGACAGCTCGACGGCATCCGGCGCTCCACCCGTAGCCAGGGCATTGAAGGCCGTTATCATTCCCAGTGTGGTGCCGAACAGGCCCACCATGGTCGAGATCGAGGCGATGGTCGAGATCGCCACCAGGTTTTTTTCCAGCAGCGGCATCTCCATCGTGGTCGCTTCTTCTACTGCTTTTTCCATCTCACTGACTTTCTTTTCACGGTCGCTGACGTTCTGCAAGCCCAGATTCTGGTATCGCTGAAACACTGCCCGCAATACCGCAGCCACAGAGCTTTGATGCTCGTCACACTTGGCTATCGCCTGATCCACTGCGCCAGCATCGACATCTTGTTTGAGCGCCCGGACAAACTCAGGCATGTTTCCTTTCCCTGCTGCCTTGTTCAGCGCAATAAGACGCTCAACGATGTAGGCGACCACCATTATGATCAGCGCGATCAGCACCGTTACGACCAGGCCTCCTTTATAAACGTCGTGGAATCTCGACTCTTCCGGGGTTGTCCCCATCCAACTGTAAAAGGCGAACGACACTGCATAGGCAAAAACGATCAGGATCGTTGTGAATAAACCCTGTTTCATAGCATGAATAATTTTAAACCGTATTGTGGATATACTGCCGACTGCGGAACCTGATTATTTCTGAATATGAAAAGTATACAAATAAAAACAACCAGGGAAAACCGGTTTTCAACCATATCCGATAAGCGTTTTTTCAGTAGTATCGGTAAAATTTAGAAAAAAGGGTGCTTTAAGGAAAAATCTTTTTTTAAACCTGCCGAATTTTCCTGCCGGCGCGTGTAACAATCCATGGCAGGCCGCGAACAATTGCCGGAATGCAGACCTCCCGGACAACCTTCTTGCTCAGGAAACTGTAATCGTTACGACCGAAGGATTGCGATTTGCTGTTTTTCACGCTATCATATGGTCTGAAGCGCAAAACCGATTACGGCTTGCGATGTCCCGGCAAGTCGGGATTGATGGTGAAAAATGACGAGAGTATACAGAAAAGAAAGATTCAGAGCCGGAAAATGATTCCCCAGAATAAAATCGATGAAATACGCGAAAGCTGTGATATCGTTGATGTGATATCGGACTATGTGAAACTTCAGCCTTCGGGAAGAAATTTCAAGGCACTCTCACCATTCACAAGGGAAAAAACCCCCTCCTTTGTCGTCTCGCCGGACAAGCAGATCTACAAGTGTTTTTCCAGCGGGAAGGGCGGAAACGTTTTTACCTTCATCATGGAAATGGAAAAGGTCTCTTTTCCCGAAGCGGTAGAAATATCCGCCAAACGGTGCGGCGTCGATATCAGCAAGTACGTGAAAGGTCTGGCGGCCCCGGACCCGGCTGATCACACCGCACATGAAACCCTTAAATGGGCTGCAAGACTCTTTAACCGCCTGCTGAACTCTTCGGACGGGAAAGAAGGGCTTGGCTACCTCGTGACAAAGAGAGAACTCACACAGAAAACCATAACAGCTTTTGGCCTTGGCTACGCTCCCGATCAGTGGGAGTACCTGCTTTCTCATGCAAAACGTTCCGACATACCGCTCGAACATCTCGTCACAACCGGCCTCGTGTATCACAACCAGAAAAAAAACTCTCACTACGACTACTTCCGTAACCGGATCATGTTTCCGATTTTTTCCATTGGCGGCCAGGTAATCGGTTTTGGAGGCAGAACGCTCAGCAGCGACAAAAGCGTTCCGAAATATCTCAACTCACCCGAAAGCAAGGTCTTCGATAAATCAAAAGTCCTCTACGGCCTGCACGCCGCGAAAGACTCCATCCGGAAGCAAAATCTCGCCATTCTTGTTGAAGGTTATATGGATGTACTGGCCCTTCACCAGGCAGGGCTGCACAATATGGTGGCATCCTGCGGCACGGCATTGACCCGCGACCAGGCAAAAATTCTGCGCAGATATACAGAAGAGGTTCTTTTCATCTATGACGGCGATGAAGCCGGCTCCAAATCCATGCTCTCCGGTATAGACATACTGGTGGGGTGCGGCCTTACACCCTGGATAACCTCTCTTCCGGCCGAAGAGGATCCGGACAGCCTGGTGCGAAAGAAGGGAAAAGAGGGTTTTCTGCAGTTCATTGAAAACTCTCGGCAGTCATTTACCGACTTCCAGATCTCTTTCTATCGCGGACAGGGATCATTCGACCAGCCGGAGAATAAATCGCGGGCTGTCAGGGAGATGCTGAAAACCGTTTCGCTTGTTCCCGATACCGCAAGAAAAGAGTTCTACGTGCAGGAACTCGAACAAAAAACAGGTATAAGCGTGACGGTTCTGAAGGAACTCATGGCGGAGTTACAATCAAGCAAACGCCATCCCCGACGCCCTGCACATGAAGACGAAGCCGGAGAAAAAGTATCCGGGCAAAACATTTCGCTTTCGGTACTTGAAAAAACGTTTATCAAAGCATTGCTTGAAAGCACATGGTACGGAAACGAAGTACTCGAATTCTGTGCTTCCCATGAAGCTCTGCTGAAATTATCCCACCCCGTTGCAACCCATATACTTCGGCACCTTGTCAAACGGCATCGGGAAAAGCAGGAAAGTCCCTCCGGTTACCTTGACATAACCACCGAGATCAGCGCAATGTCGCTTCCGGAAGCACGCGACCTCGCATCGGGCCTTCTTATAGACCAGCCGGTCAGCAACCGGTGGTATGAATCATTCGATGAACAGCAGCAAAAAGCCAAACGATGCCTGACCGCCTTTCTCGACTCGGTGAGAAGCCTTATCCTTGAAAATTTCCGTACAAAAAGAAAACAGGTAACCGAAAAACTTCGTACCGCACCCGACCTCGACACGGAAAAAAAACTTGCGTCGGAACTGAACATGCTGCGCAAGGAAGAACAGACAACCGAAACGGAGGTCAACAACATGATCAAGGCTATACTGCAAAGCCGCTGAGTATTGCATTCAAAAAAAACAAAAATCGATGTAACTATCCTGTATTATATGCCGGTATTTTTTCGTATAATAGGCTGAATGATCACGTCAACCCTCAATCGAAACATTTCATGCTTTTTGAGTTAATACCGTCACATATTTTTTTCGAAATATTGATTTTCCTTTCGGTGTATCTGGTTGCAGGACTTTTGTGGCTTCTCCTCAAGCGCAGATAAAACCGGACAGTAACATTCTCCCCGCCTCAGCATTGACGCCGCAAGGTAAAATAATAGATGGCGTACACAAGAAGATTAACGACAATCACCAGCCCCCCAAGAATAATTTGTATCTGCGGAGTCAAACCTCCAGGGTAGATAACCGGAAGCAGGTAGTGTCCTATAAAACCTCCTTCGTAAGAGATAAGCTGCGCTTTGTGACGAAAATAATTCTCCAACGGAGTCAGGGGACAAATCCATCCTTTCCACTCTATCAGTACAGCCCAGACAACCGCCGGAAGATGCAGCCATACAATCCACTGTCTCAGAAAAAGCAGCAGCCCACCGGCAACGGCAAAGATGATAAACAGAAGATGGATAACCACGACGGCATCCGCCGCAAGCTTGTAGAGCATCTTATTGAGTGACGTGTGACGATTTGGGATAGAATACATCCACCTTGAGCCCCCCAAAGTCATGCCGCACTTGATGCGGCATCCATAAGGTTTTTCAGATCAAGGAATGGATTCCCGTGTCAAGCACGGGAATGACTTTTCGGAAATATTTCTTCTTCCAGCTCCTGGATTCTCGTCTTACGGCGTCGGTCCGAAATCATTGAGGGGCAAATCCTTGCACATCGCCTTGACGTCGGCTCTCACCTCGGCACAAACCTTTTCGATCTGACCGCTGTCAGCCGCACTGATAACCCGGTCGATAAGTCCGACAATGCTTTCCGCATGAGATTCGTTCATACCTCTTGTTGTCATCGCAGGCGTACCGATTCGGATTCCGCTCGTCACGAAAGGCGACTTGTCATCGAAAGGCACCATGTTCTTGTTGACCGTAATACCTGCCTCATGCAGAAGATTCTCGGCCAGTTTACCGTTAACATCCTTGTTGCGCAGATCGATCAGCATGAGATGGTTTTTGGTGCCGCCACTGACGATATGATAATCGAGACCGATAAATTTTTCCGCCATAACAGCAGCGTTCCTGCGAACCCGTAGGGCATAATCGCGGAACTCGGGCTGCAACGCTTCACCGAATGCGACACCCTTGGCCGCAATAATATGCATGAGCGGGCCGCCCTGAATTCCCGGCATGATCTCGGCATCGATCACTTCGGACATCATTTTGGTACGTATCCCTTTTTTCGTCTTTACAGTGATTCCCAGAGGATTCTCGAAATCCTGACCCATCATGATCATACCCCCGCGGGGACCGCGAAGTGTCTTGTGGGTTGTCGTGGTAACAAAATGACAATGCGGCATGGGATCGTTGAGCAGCCCTGACGCAATAAGACCGGCAGGATGAGCGATATCGGCCATAAGAAATGCCCCAACCCTATCAGCCACTTCCCTGAACGCCTTGAAGTCGAATCCCTGAGAATAGGCACTTGCACCGCAGATAATAAGCTTCGGACGAACCTGCAAAGCCATTTCCTCGACCTTGTTCATATCGATACAACCGGAATCCTTGTCCACTCCGTAGGTATGCGCATCAAAAAACTGACCGGAAAAGTTGACCTTGCTGCCATGAGTCAAGTGGCCGCCATGAGAAAGATCAAGCCCCATAATCCTGTCCCCGGGCTTCAGCACGGCAAAAAGCACACCCATGTTCGCACTTGAACCCGAATGGGGCTGAACATTGACATACGCACAGCCAAACAGCTTTTTCGCACGTTCTCGTGCGAGATTTTCCGCAACATCGACAAATTCGCAACCGCCGTAATACCGCTTGCCGGGATACCCTTCGGCGTATTTGTTTGTCATAACCGAACCGCAAGCTTCCATAACAGCCCTGCTGGCAAAATTCTCCGAAGCTATCAGTTCAAGGGTTTCTGTCTGGCGGCGAACCTCTCCGCTTATTGCGTCAAAAATTTCTTTATCCTGTTGCTGAAGCACATCCATGTTCATGCGTTGTTTATTTATTACCTATGTATTGTTATAATTTTTTACGCTCCCCACCACGCTCATGCTGGCGAAAGATCTTTCGCCCCTACAGACCCCTTGCAGTTTCAACGATTCAACAAATAAACAGACCAACAATCCTCTACTTCCAGGTTCTGTTCCGTCTGGCAGCATTTCATTTACACGTTCAGGGCTTAACCGCCCCCCTTTCGTTTAATTCCGGTTTCCGGCTGCTGACTCTTCCTCCGTTTCCTTGTCCGTGCATGCACAGGAGCACTTGATCATGTGTCCCATTTTATCCCGCTTGGTTTCAAGGTATACCTGATTCAATGGATTGGGAGCGATTTCGATAGAAACCCTCTCTACTATTTCAAGGCCGTAGCCTTCAAGACCGATAATCTTTTTAGGATTATTGGTCATCAGGCGCATCTGCTTCACGCCGAGATCCTGTAGAATCTGCGCGCCGATACCGTAATCCCTGAGATCCGCCTTGAACCCGAGCTTTTCATTGGCCTCGACCGTATCGAAACCTTCATCCTGAAGGTTATATGCTTTCAGCTTGTTGATGAGACCGATGCCGCGCCCTTCCTGCATCAGGTAGACAAGAACCCCCCGGCCTTCGTTGTCGATCTGCTGCATCGCAGCCGCAAGCTGGTTTCCGCAGTCACAGCGCAACGATGCGAAAACATCTCCGGTAGCACACTGTGAATGGACACGAACCAGCACCGGTTCGTTCGTATCCACGTCACCTTTTACAAATGCGAGATGGTTCTGCTGCTTATCGTCGCAGCATGTTTCATAGGCGATCAACCTGAAATCACCGTGCCGTGTCGGCAGCTTTGTTTCCACTGAACGGGAAACCAGCTTCTTGCGCTTCATCTGGTACGCGACAAGATCCTTTATGGTAATCAGTTTCAGTCCGAACTTCTTCTTGATCTTCAGCAGCTCGGGCAGCCTCGCCATACTCCCGTCATCGTGGAGAATTTCACAAAGCAGTCCTGCAGGCGAACATCCGGCAAGTTCCGCCAGATCGACGGCTGCCTCCGTGTGCCCCACTCTTCTGAGAACTCCGCCCTCCATTGCCCGCAAGGGGAAAATGTGGCCGGGTCTTGAAAAATCATCGGCGTGGGAATCGAGGTCTCCCAGCATCTTTATTGTTATATACCGGTCATACGCTGAAATACCGGTTGTCACCCCTTCTGCAAGCGCATCCACAGATACGGTAAAATTCGTTTCATGCTGAGAGGTGTTCCGCTGAACCATGGGATCGAGCTGCAACTCCCTGGAACGCTCCATGGTTATAGCGACACAGAGCAGCCCCCTTGCTTCCTTGGTGATAAAGTTCACCATTTCAGGCGTTACTTTATCGGCAGCGGCAATAAAGTCACCTTCATCCTCACGATCCTCGTCGTCGATAACAATGACAAGTTTCCCTGCTTGTATATCCTCTATTGCAGATTCGATCGAATCAATCCTTGCTTGTTCCATACTGATAGTTCCCAAATGTTACTGACCCCTGTACCTGTGCGACGCGTAAGGCATGCCGTTTTTCAACGAAACGATTATAGTACTGGCAACACAGGTGGTCCAAAACTCCTTATAAGGTACAGTAATGTAAAAAATCTTCGGATACAATCCCCCCACTTTGATAACCCTTTGCATTTTTGTATACTTCACGAATTTTCGACTACCAGGGTATTTTTTGTTATCTTTGTATCAGTTCAAGCTTTTCCTGTAAGCTCCTCAAAACTCATCGACACTGCATGACCACAGCAGCTTCAGACCTTTCCGAAGAAGTCCTCAGCCTGACTCGTAAAATATCCAGAGAACATCTGTTACAGGCAAAAGAACACGGTTTTTCCGATTGTCAGCTTGGTTACATCTTCAATGTTTCCGACCATGCAATTCGCAACCTGAGGAAACATTACCGCCTCGACTCGGTATTTAAAACCGTCGATACCTGCGCAGCTGAATTTGACGCGAAAACACCCTATCATTACTCGACCTACGACGAGGAGAACGAATCGGTCAGTTCCAACCGCAAAAAAGTCGTGATTCTGGGAGGCGGACCAAACCGCATTGGACAGGGAATAGAATTCGATTACTGTTGCGTTCAGGCCGTCTTCGCAATCAGGGAAGCCGGTTATGAGTCTATCATGATCAATTGCAACCCTGAAACAGTCTCCACCGACTACGATATTGCCGACAAACTCTACTTCGAACCTCTTACGTTCGAAGACACCATTCGCATCCTTGAACATGAACAGCCGCTCGGCGTCATTGTAAGCTTTGGAGGCCAGACCCCTCTCAAACTCTCCACGAAGCTTGAAGAGGCCGGTATTACCATTCTGGGAACTTCATCGAAAGGCATCGACCTTGCCGAAGACAGGAAAAAGTTCGGCGCACTTCTCCGCAAACTCGATATTCCCCATCCGGATTACGATACTGCGATTTCGTTTGAAGAAGCACAGGAAATCACCGGCAGAATCGGTTATCCTGTTCTGGTACGGCCCAGCTATGTTCTTGGTGGCCGTGCGATGAAAATCATATACAGTGATGACTCGCTCAAAGAGTATGTCGATCAGGCGTTGTTCATAACCGAGAAATATCCACTCCTGATCGACCGCTTTCTGGAAACCGCGGTTGAATTCGACATCGATGCATTGGCGGACAGTACCGACTGCGTTGTCAGCGGCATGATGCAGCATGTCGAAGCTGCAGGCATTCACAGCGGCGACTCGACATCCATTCTTCCCTATCACAATATCTCGCCCGATGTTATCGCAACCATGAAAGAGTATACACGCAGGCTTGCCGAAAGCCTGAACGTGGTCGGGTTGATGAACGTTCAATATGCCGTACAGAACAACAAGGTATACGTCATCGAGGTAAATCCCCGAGCGAGCCGTACCGTTCCGTTTGTCGGAAAGGCAACCGCGGTTCCTCTCGTCAAAATCGCGACACGAGTCATGCTCGGCGAAAAACTTTCGGACCTGCGCAAGGAATACCGCCTGGCGGACTGCGACGAACTCGGCATGAGTCACCTCGCCATCAAGGAACCGGTATTTCCTTTCTCGAAATTCCTCAGATCAGGAGTCTACCTCGGTCCGGAAATGCGCTCCACCGGTGAAGCCATGAGCCTTGCCTATGATTTCCCCGAAGCTTTTGCAAAAGCCTACCAGGCCGCAAATATGGAGCTGCCGTCATCCGGTTCGGTGTTCATCAGTGTCAACAACCACGACAAAGACGAGAGAATTATAAGGATCGCTAAAAAGCTCTATGAGATAGGATTCGACCTTGTAGCGACCGCAGGAACGCAACAGTTTCTTGACGATAACGGCATCGAATGCAAAAAAGTGTTCAAGGTGGGCGAAGAGGGTCGTCCCAATGTTTTCGACACCATAAGACTCGGCAAAATAGACCTCGTCATCAACACCCCCCTGGGCGAACGAGCGTTGCACGACGAAGAAGCTATCGGGGCTGCATCGGTCATGAACAACGTACCCTTTGTCACCACCATTGAAGCTGCGGAAGCATCGGTCCAGGCCATCGCATGTCTTCGCCGTCAGGAGTTCGGCGTAAAAAGCCTGCAGGAATACGCAGCTTACCGCAACCGGTAAATTTTCTCCAGAAGCTCCAGCGTCACGGCATAGATATCCGGCTCGGAACTCGCTCTAGGGCCGGCAACATTCAATACCACCACATCGCTGTTTTCCAGCCAGTCACATACATCGTTTTCTTTTCCGCCACCTCCCCTATCAGCAATAATAAGCGGCTTATCCAGTTTCCGGGCAACCTCACAGGTGTAAAGAGTGCCCCCGGACAACGCACTGTTGATGACAACGAGCGTGCCGTCGGAGTCTCTGACGTTCCACTCGGTCCGCTGACGGTACTGTCTCCGGGGCGTCTCTTGCAGGTTATATTTTCCCGGCAGTGTTCCATCCTCGGCACGCCTGCCTTTCGGACACCAGCCTCCGTGTTCGACCCCGTTGGCAAGAGCGAAGTCGAGCGCTGCGCGGTCAGCACCGGTCTGCCCACCAGAAACAATTTTCCGAAACATGAATCGGCTGTTACAGCGTTATACGCAGAGTATCGCCCGCACGATCTGCCGGGTACACCGTCAACGGCCCCTTTGCAGGCCCCTCGATCAGCGTACCGTCATAGCCGAAAGTCGATGTCCCCACACTGCAGCACTGAACCGTTTTTGTTCCCGGAACCGGGTCGAGCCCCCTCTTACCGTGTGTACACCGATTTTTAAATGCCCGATACTCACCATCGTCACCATGCACAACAAGCACCGGCACCTCGAGCCCCTTGCCGTCGAGCCGTACCGCAGAACCTTTCGTGTTCAGTTCAGGCATTGCATTGAGATCAACAATGATCTTTCCTTCCATGATTTTCCAGCCGTCCTTCCGCGCGGGCCTGCGCGTTGCAGGAATACCGAGCAAGCGCTGGAAAAAATTCCTGTCAAGTTTTTGAATGCTCATCTTTTTTATTGCGATTGGTGTTTGTCATTTGAAACAATCCTGTGGAAATTTACATTAAAAAACAACCATAGCCGTAATAACAACAATCATTATATATGGACGAATCCTTATCGGAACTTCTGGACCTCTCTATTGCCCATGAAATCAACATAAGCAGGCTCTACACACTGTTTCATGAGCTCTTCGAGGAAGACGAGGACTTCTGGTGGCAACTCTCAATCGAAGAAAGAAGCCATGCAGCTCTCCTCCGTAACGAAAAAAAACTCAACAGGCCTTCATCAGGAGCACTTCCGGAAAATCTGCTCTCTTCCGATCTCGAGGCGCTTACGTCCTCAAATACCAGAATTGAGTCCCTTATAGAAGAGTACACTGCCAATCCACCGACACGTGGAGAAGCTCTTCAGGCGGCACACGATCTGGAACAATCCGTAGGGGAAATTCATTACCAGGAATTCATGACCAGAAAATCCTGCTCTCTTTCCGACGAACTGTTCAAGCAACTCAACATGGAAGACAAGGACCATGCAGACAGGATACAATCATACATGCAGGCTAACGGTTTTTCTCTGCAGGAAAGACACTGAAACCCGGGACATAAAAAAATCTTAACTTTTCTTATTTTTATTTTGTCCAAATAAAAAATTTTACCATATTACAGTCAACACTGGTTCTCCTACCACTGTTGATTCTCCTTAACAGCACCCCTCTGTGGCATTTTCAGAGGGGTGTTTTTTACTGTTCTGAAAATTGTCTGTGCAGATACTATGCTTAGTGAGTCCAGTGAAATGTACCTGCAAACGGTTTTCCGTTTGTCCGAGAAAAACAGTGATGTAACCATCGGTCAAATTGCAGAAGCAATGGGTCACAGCCTCTCAACCGTATCGGAGAAAGTGCGAAAGCTGACTGATCAGGGTCTTCTTCTCCACGAATGGCGAGAAGGGGTCGCACTGAGTGAAAACGGTGAACGGTTGGCTGGAAAGTTGCTGTAGCCTCGTCTTTGGCATCATTGATCGAGGTCGAAACGTTGTTTGACAACAGCTAAAAAAACAACTTCGTCATCATGAATACCGATTCACTGAAATTTCAAAAACCTGTTTTTCTGAAATGGAAGAACAAACTCGGATCGACTGATGTTTCACAGGATTCTTTTGAACGATGGCTGTTTGTTCAGGTATCGGGAGTGATTTTTGGCGGGAAAACCGGTGAACTGCTTATCCTGAAAAAAGACTTTTTCAACATCCCTTTCGACAATTGCCGGAAACATATCGGCTCTTTCTGCAAGTCGTGGCAACTGAACTATTCAATACTGGTTGTGACTGGCGGCTCCATTAAAATCATCATCTACAGGGAAGAGGCTGTCAACCTCCGCCTGAAAAGGGCGTCAAAGAAAATTCTGCACTGTCATCTCAACTATCCGTTCGGGCTGAGTGCACGATCCTTTCTTTACGAGATATCCGAACGCTGGCAAAAGAACGGTCGTATTCCACATGAAATAGGTATAGCGCTCGGTTATCCTCTCAAGGATGTCTGGGGTTTTATGGGGCTGAATAATTTCAGATGCAACGGCAGTTGCGGCTGGCAGATTTTTGGCAATCCGGAACCTTCGATAAAAGCCAGGGCCCGATATGAAAACGCCCGCAGAAGAGCTGAGCTGCTTCTACAGGCAGCTTGACAACTGAAGACAACCCCCCGACAGTGTGCCTCCATGTATTGTTATGAGCGGTTCCGGTGCAAGGCGAAAGGAGCTTAGAAACCGGAGCCCCGATTGCATCGGAATGAGTATTTCGATCCCCACAGGCCGGGATCAACGAAGCAATCGAACCGCGGAATAAATACATAGAGGCATCCGGTAGTCAGCCTTGTACGATACACTCTTCCGGACAGACTGAAACACATGCCTGAGCATCGAGACCCTCGCACTCGTTGCATGCATCCGGGTCAATAACATATAGGTCATCACCCGCAGAGATTGCATTCACCGGACATTCCGGCTCACATGCTGCACAGTAGGTGCACGTTTCTGTAATGTAGAGTGCCATAATTTCCTCCTCGATTGACGTTTTATAAGGCTAAGAAGTTTTTCTGCTCACCGCTGAACACAGCATGAGAAGTATCTTCATGTATAAATATAGAGGAGAAAGTGGGGTTCGTCAATAAAGAAGATTACAAAGAGGTCGACCGAAGTACTACCCTATCCACTGATACCATATCTGTTTGCTTTCACCGCAGGAACAGGTGCTGTGCTTGCCGCCACAGGAACCTCCGGAGCTTTCCCGGCGCAGCTTTCCCTTATGTATCCATTGCTCCAGCATCGGTTCCAGCGTTTCCGGTGATGCTCTGAAATGTATACAGAGGTCGTTTATCGAAACGATATTCCTGTTCTTCAGATACTCTTTCAGTTCAAGAAGTGACATGATTGCTGTTTTTTTTCGAGGTTCTCTGTAAAACATACGGGAGTATTCCAAAGGATACTCCCGCAGTGAGCCACTTGGTCAGATCTCTTCGGACCGCCTTCCCTTGAGCCACATACCGGCGACAGCCGCCGCAAAAACAGCAAGCATCGCCCCTGTCCAGATCAGGGCTCCGGCAGGATTCGCGGAAAAGGTACCGAGCTGATAAAATACGACCGCCACGATATAGGCCAGACCGGTCGTCCACAATCCCGCAAAAACCGTCCATCCAAGGTTTGTCTCCCGATACACCGCCGCAATGGCAGCGACGCAGGGGAAGTAAAGCAGGACAAACAGCAGGTAGGCAAACGCGCCGATCTTGCCGTCGAAAAGGCTCACCATCGACCCGAAGATATTCGCATCGACCTCAAGATCTTCACCGGCAGCCTCAGGATCGGAGACATCTCCGATAGAAATGCCGAGCGGATCGAGCGCCGTTCCGGCAAGATCACCCAGGTTCGCTGGAATTGTTTCAAAGGACTCACTGATGCCTGCCCAGAAGTCGAAACCTTCTTCACCGGCACCTTCTTCCTCTTCACCGGAGCCGATCTGAGCATACATTGCATCGAGCGTACCCACAACGGCTTCCTTGGCGAAAATACCGGTAAAAATACCGACGGTTGCCGGCCAGTTATCCTCAGTCACACCCATCGGCTCAAACACAGGCGAAATGGTTTTACTGATCGAGGAAAGTACAGACTCTTCAGTATCCTCATTGCCGAACGAACCGTCAGTTCCGAGCGAATTCAGGAAGCTCAGTACCACGATAACCGGTACAAGCACTTTACCGGCACGAATCAGAAATGATTTCAGCCGGTCCCATGTCCGTATCAAAATACCTTTCAAGGAAGGAACATGGTAGGGAGGAAGCTCCATCAGAAAATGACCGGCCTCACCTTTCAGGACGGTATACTTTAAAACAAGCCCCGTAACAACGGCAAATGCTATACCGATGATGTAGAGCAAAAAAACAATATTCTGCCCGCCAACCGGAAAAAATGCCGCAGCGAACAGTGCGTAGACCGGAAGCCTTGCACCACATGACATAAAAGGACTCATCATGATCGTCATGATCCTGTCACGCTGACTCTCTATAGTCCGGGCACCCATAATGGCCGGAACATTACAGCCGAACCCGACCAGCAAAGGGATAAACGCTTTTCCGGGAAGACCGAGAAAACGCATTCCCCTGTCCATGACAAATGCCGCCCTTGCCATATAACCCGAATCTTCGAGAAAAGAAAGAAACAGAAACATGAAGCCGATAGGCGGGATAAAGGTCGCCATGGTCTGAATACTGCCGCCAAGACCGGATGCCAGAAGTGTAACCAGCCATTCAGGAGTCCCAAGCGGTGTCAGCAACTCGCTGAAGCCGTCCACGAAAATCGTTCCTGTGAAAATATCGAAAAAATCGATAAACGCGCCGCCGAGATTGATGGTGAACATGAACATCGCATACACGGCAAGCAGGAAAACCGGAATTCCCCAGACACGACTGAGAACAACCTTGTCGATTTTATCGGAAATCGACTCCGAGATTTCCTGTTTTCTCTGAACAACCGCATTGATGACCGAATTGAGCGCACGATAATGATTATCAGCCACTATGATATCGAGATCCTCATCGAGTTCCGCTGACAGCTTTTCCCTCGCCAGGGATATCTCTGCTCTCAGATCCGGCCCGACGAGTTTTTCAAGTCGCGAATCACCCTCGAGAAGCTTGACCGCAAGCCATTTCGGATCAGGCCGGCCCGCAATTCCTGAAGAGGCAACCTTTTCAGCAAAAACATTGATTGCCCCATCGAGATTTTCAGGGTAACTGACCGGCGAACGGAACTCTTTTCCGCTGCCGATCTCCTGATAGATCGCTATTTTCAGGGCGTCTACTCCTTTTTTCTTTGATGCGATAATCGGAATAACCCTGCACCCGAGTTTTGATTCCAGACCATTCACATCGATCTCGAGACCGCGCTCATCCGCCACATCCATCATGTTCAGGGCAACCAGCACCGGAACGTTCATCTCAAGCATCCTGCTCGTGAGATAAAGGTTTCTCTCGAGGTTCGACGCATCGACAATATTGACAATCAATTGCGCTTCTCTCGAGAGAATATACTCCCGAGCTATCTCCTCATCGACCGAAGAAGCCGTCGTCGAATAGACACCGGGCAGATCGACCAGCTCTATTTCGAGATCTTCGTGAACAAACGAACCGGTTTTCCGGTCAACGGTCACGCCTGGCCAGTTACCTGTTTTCTGGTTGAGGCCGGTCAATGCGTTAAACAACGTTGTTTTGCCGCAGTTGGGGTTCCCTGCAAGGGCTATGACCGTTTTTTTCGTCCCGCTTTTCCCCTGCACAACCCGCTCATTCATCGTCATGGTATCAGGCATTATCACACCACCTCTACGGTTATCCCCTCGGCATCCTTTTTGCGTAGCGAGAGCTTGTATTGTTTGATCAATACCTCGACCGGATCACCAAGCGGTGCAATACGGACCATCTGTATCCGCTCCCCGTTAAGTACACCCATTTCGATCAGTTTTGATTTAAGAGATCCGGAACAGGAAAGCTTTCTAATTCGGGCATTTTGCCCCGTTTTGAGCTCGGAAAGTTTCATGTGTGATTGTTCCTGATTAAGATTTTCATAGCCAGTCCACGCCCCAGAACCATTCTGCTGTCCTGAAGCTTGACGACAAGCGGCCCTTTTCCCCTGTTCTGGACTACAGTTATCTGCTGCCCCTCGTAAAACCCCATTTCGCGCAACCTTGCCGCTCCGTTATGATGCAACCCGGTTTTTCTGCCCTTCTGATGGTGACCTTCGTTAACCACACCGCTGATTTCAGCGGTGATACCCTCATGCATATCAGATAACGTTATCATGGCAGCAGATTTGTATGGTAAGCTTATAAAACTCGGCATCCTCGTACAGATCATATGAATCACCATCTGCTTTACTATACGATGCTTCCGCTTCGACAAGACAGCTCGGCTCGATGTTTTCGGCGACCATCTGACCGCCATGAGCAAACAAAACAGGCATTGCAGCAATACATACAAGGAGAACAAGAACCCTTTTCAAGGCTTGCTTTTTCATAGTATGCAACCTGGATAATAATTTAGACTCATTATAAATAAACCCAACAAATATACACTCGCTAAAATTTAATCCAAAGAAAGGCAGCTTAGGGGCGACAGAAACAGCCCACCTCTCCGGCTCTTTCATCAATCCATAAAAAAAGCCCCCCTGTGGCTTTATCAGAGGGGCTTGAAGAAGGAGAATCAAACAATGGTAACACAACCTGTGTTATCCACAACATAAGATATTTTTTTATTTAGACAAAATAAAAATAACCCCCATCCCAATAAAAAAGGGTTTAAGGAAGAACAGTCAACTGGGCCATTCTATCCGCCTACAGGCTGCGTGCCAGCCGGCCATGCCGGTTGATCTCCGGTACGCCAGACCTTGCTTCGAAGCTGGGCCTGCCAGAGATCATTATATCTCCCCCCCTTTTCAAGCAATTCTTTGTGGGTACCCTGTTCGATCAATTCGCCCTCAGCTATAACCAGGATCTGATCTGCTCCGACAATGGTAGAGAGACGATGAGCGATGACAATGATCGTTTTATCTGCAACCAGCGCATCAATTGCTTTTTGAACCGCCAGCTCACTTTCCGTATCCAGGGCGGCTGTAGGCTCATCAAGAATGACGATGGGCGCATCTTTGAGAATCGCTCTGGCAATGCTGATGCGCTGACGCTCGCCACCAGACAAGGAACCGCCTATATCTCCCACACCTGTTTCATATCCATCCGGAAGTCGTTCGATGAATTCATGGCAATGAGCCGCTCTGGCCGCATCCTTGACCTCTTCATCACTGGCACCCGGTTTTGCCATGCGGATATTTTCAATGATGCTCTCATCAAAAAGATAGACATCCTGAAAGACCACTGCGAACATGCTCAAGAGATACTCCTGGGACATGTGGCGAATGTCGGCTCCGCCTATTTCGATCGTCCCCTTTTGCGGATCGGCATATCGCATCATCAGCTTGGTCATGGTCGTCTTCCCCGAACCGGAAGGGCCGACAAAGGCCGTCATCGATTGACCGGGAATCAGGACGCTGACCCCCTTCAACGCCTCTTCTTCCTGGCCATGGTATGTGAAATCAACAGACTTGAACTCCACGTCATAGCTGCTGATCCCGACTTGCGGTTCGTCTACATCGAGAGGGGCGACAGCCAATACCTCTTTGACCCGTTTGAACGAGGCGGACATGATATCCATGACCGCCGTGATAGCCAAAAAAATCGACAAAGGCTCCATAAGGCGCGAGACCATCACCAGTACAGCGGCTACGGCGGCAACACTCATCGTTGCATTGCCGACCCACAGGCTTCCCAGGAACCCGATCACGATAAGAGTGACAAGGATCAGCGCATCCAGCATAAGCATCAGGACGTTGGTCTTAAAAACTTTGGATTTTTGAAGATCCCGCACATGTATAATACCCTCATACAGTCGTTTGGCATTGGTGCCTGTCTGATTGGTGACCCGCAGCACGGCAAGCCCCTGGATGTACTCGATGATATTGGATTCCAATGCCGCGTTGGCTCTCCCCATATCGGTCTTTTCCGCCATTCCGCTTTGTCGTTTTCTCTTATACAGCGGTATGGCAAAAAGCATCATCACCATCACAATGACGGCCATGCGCCAGTCGATAAAAAACAATCCCGTAACGACCACCAGCGGGGTGATCACAACATCAAGAAACATTCCCGATATCATACCCAGCATGGTAACGCTTTCATCCACATTACTGGACAAGCTGGAGTTAAGTTCCCCGGTTTTATAACGGCCCAGCCGCTCCAGAGGCATGGTGCGAAGCTTGTTCCCTAACTGTATACGCAAATCATGCATCACTCTGGGAAGGGTTCCCGTGTAATCGAAATCATGGGCAAACCACCGGCTGATACCGCTCAGACCGGTAAAGACGACAAACAGCGCAAGCCACATCAAGGCTGCAGGAGTTTCAACGGGGGTACTGAAAAGGGCGACAAAGATCAGGTAGATGCTCAGGTAGGCCAGCCCCTGATTGATAAAGCTGAACGTATAAAACAGCAATGAGCGGGTATAGAGGTGCTGATACTTGCCGGCAATCTCTTTTCCGGTCTCATAGGTCTGCTTGAATGTGGTATATGCTGATGCATTAGACATGAGCGGCTCCTTTGTTAGGGTGTTCGGCCGGAGAGACGTTTTTCCCTGAACTCCGGGTTTCAATACTTCCTGTGGCTGAACCATCTGCTCCGGCCGGCTGTTTTGCATGCAGATCCCAGGCTTGAGCGGCCTGGTAATTTGACCAGAGTCCGGCGTAAACACCCGAGTTGGCGAGGAGTTCCTCGTGGTTACCCCGCTCGACAATCTCTCCTTTATCAAATACCAGGATCTGATCGACGTGGGTGATGGAGGAAAGACGATGGGCAATGGTGATAACCGTTTTATCCCTGGTCAAGAAGGAGATGGCCTTGATGATCTCCTCTTCGCTTTCCGGATCGGCAAAAGCGGTTGCTTCGTCCAGCACGACAATGGGAGCGTTGCGCAGGATCGCCCGGGCAATGGTAATGCGCTGGCGTTGACCGCCGGAAAGGCGATCTCCCCTCTCACCGGCATGGGTGTCATACCCTTCGGGCAGTTCCATGATAAACTCATGTATCTGGGCCGCTTTGGCCGCCTCGACCACTTCTTCATCGGTGGCGTCCGGTTTTGCCATTTTAATGTTATTGGCCAGCGTATCATGGAAAAGGTAGGTATCCTGAAAAACAAAGGTCACCGTATTCATCAGATCCTCACCGGTCATCTCCCTGATATCGACCCCGCCGATGGTAATGGCACCTTTATCGATATCCCAAAAACGAGGCAGCAACCTCGCCACGGTACTTTTACCTGCCCCGCTCGGTCCGACAAGGGCGGTGGAGGTACCGGGAAGAGCCGTGAAACTCACGCCGCTCAGGGCTTTCTCTTCACGGTTTTCATAAGAGAAGTCAACTTCATCGAATCGTATGATCATCTCGCCGGGGACTTCACCCCGCTCCGCATAGGACACGGTCGGCAGGGAGAGAATTTCTTCGATACGATTGGCGGCGGTTTTGGACTTTCTCAAAAAGTTGTTCAGCCACATGAGCGGCATGAAGGCATCTACCATGGCCGTCGAGATAAAAAGCATCGCCACGAGAGTCGGCACGGAAAGGGTTCCCTTGCTGATAAAGAAGATTCCCCCAGCAATTACGGCCGCCATCGTGGGAAGCGGACCGAATATGATCATTGAAAGCCTCGATGGCGTGCTGCATTTATCCATCCATTTGATAAATACCCCCTGGAAACTCTCCAAGGCTTTATGATAGCGCTTGAAAGAGCCGGTTCCGTCATCAAAGGTTCTGACCACGACCATCGCCTGGATAAACTCGATCACCGCCGCGTTGATTTTGCCAAGACTGGTGTCATACTCCTGTCGAATCTCACCGTAGTCTTTCATGGCGATGCTCATCATGATCATGCCGACGATCAACACGCCCAGCGCAATGAGGGCCAGCCGCCAATCGATAGCAAAAATCAGAATGAGGCTGACAACCGGAGCGGCAAAGCTCCGCCCGATCATGGGGGTGCTGTCGGCGACAAAAACATGGAGGTTTTTTACATCGTCAAGAACCACTTTTTTCAGTGACCCCGTACCATTGGTAATGATATAGCCCAGAGGCAGCTGCGCCATATGTTCGGCAAGTTTTGTGCGCAGATCGACTTCAAGCTCAAAGGCGCCCAGGTGGGAAACAGAAAAGGCGAGCGTGGATAGGATAAATGCCGACAGGCCTACGGCTCCTACACCAATGAGCGTGCCCGGGAGACTCCAGTTTATACCCATGAAAAGCAGAGTGCCGCCGTTAAGCAGCACCGCAATCACCAGCGAAAGCAAAAGGAGCGTCGCAATCGTGGCGATCGAACCAGTGGCATGAAGTAGCATGGCGCTGTAGATATGGGTCCGAACCGGCCTTATGATACGCCATAAAACGCCATCACTTTCTGATTTTTTATTGGACATAGTGCATTTCCTTAACAAAAAGGTTATCAGAAATCATACCCGGACGTCTCCGGACTGTCAAAAAAGAGAGAACAAAACCTAAATTGAGCGATTGTCGAACATGCCATAGATGCAAGGCACAGGGAATGCCGCTGTAGTGTTCTACCGCAAGTTCCCTGTAACGAAGCAGATGTGGCATGATCGGTAATCCCGAAGGGTTTCAAAAAATGCGGCTCTTTATCAGTTTTCATGCTTACCTGACAGGTAAGGGATAAACTCTCTACAAACACAGTAGAACAGATTGTTTTTAAAAAACTTACTATATGGAGCATTTATTGAAACGCTCAGTTTAGGTAAAACCGATATCGCATAGCCGACCCTGGTCTCTACATGAAGTATAACAGGACGCCATCAACCGGCTCATCGCATCAGAATCGATACTGCGCCCCCACGCCCAAGGTCCTCGGATCGCCGAATGTCGCCACGGCCACCGTGGAAGCCTTGAAGCCATTGACATAGTCTTCATCGGTCAGGTTTTTCCCGTACGCATAGACGTCCAGATCTCCGCTGCGATAGCCGATTTTCATGTCGAACAGGGTGTATCCGCCTTCCCTGTCAAAAGACTTGTTGGTATCGTTATAGTAGTAAACGTCTCCTTTGTTGTAGATATCGGCCCGCGTGTAAAAGCCATCCGGATGATAATAGGCAATACCCAGTCGAGCCGTGTGGGACGGCGTTTGCGGGATTTTTTCACCGTCGAAAACATTGCCCGCACCGTCATCGTAATCATCGTATTCCGCATCGATCACGCCCAAAGCGCCACTCAGTTCAATGCTGTCTGTCGGAACATACGTGATTTCAAGCTCCGCGCCCTGGGAATGCGCCTTGTCGGCATTGTCGGCATAGTAGATACCGCCTCCCGCCGATTTGTAAACATGGATATCCTCGATGTCCATGTAGAAAACACTCGCAGAAAGACTTAGCCGTTGGTAAGACCCCTTGATTCCCAGCTCGTAATTGGTGGATTTCTGCGGCTCGAAACTGTTGTCCTCGGCTGTTCCCGAAGAGGAGAAATAGTTAAACCCTCCGGGCATGTAGCCTTTTGAAAAGGAGAAGTAGGTCTTCCAGGCATCTGTTATCCCCCAGGAAAGCGCCGCCTTGGGCAAAAAGACATCCCATGTTTTGTCGGTTTCGAGGCGAAAGACCGGCGGACCGCTTGTCCCCACCGGCAGCACATACATATCCAGGTCCATCTCTTTTTCGATGTGCTGGTATCGGGCGCCAAGGGTCAGCTCAAAGTCCGAGATGAGCGGTATCATAACTTGGCCGAAAACCGCATAGGTTTTACTGTCTGTAATGGATTCCGCGTTGTATTCCCAGCTTTCAATGGCGTAAGTGAAGGGGTTGAAAGGCACCTGCATCCCGTAAGGTCCCTGCTCGTGCTCCTCGACATCCAGATACACGCCGCCTACCCAGCGAAAGCCTTCCGAATTGTTGCTTGAAAATCTCAGCTCCTCCGTCCATGTGTCGGTTTCAGCGTCATTGAACATGATGAGACCGGCCCATAAAGGATCGTCGCCTAAATCGGCATCCCACACCCCTTCGTTTTTCAACGTTCTGTGCGTCGTCACGGAAGTGACGGTCAGGGCATCGAAATCATAGCTCAGATGAAGGCTTTGCGCGTTGCTTTCAATCTTGCTGTTGCTATCGACATCGTAGTTGACTTTTTTCGCATCGTCCCGGTTGAAGTCACCGACAACACTGCCGCCAGGCAGAGCGTACCCATCCTCCCAATAGATCTTGTTGTACAGGTTCGAAACGTTCAGTCTGGCCTTAAATCTTTCTGTCGGCTTGAAAAGCAGGAAAGCACCGAAATTGCGGCTTCGTTGGCGGTTGGCGTCCTCCTCCATTCCGGGATATGTGTTCTCGATCCAGCCATCATCCTGCTCATACCAGCCGTTGACACCGAAATAGAGCTTGTCCTTCAAAACCGGCCCGTTGAGATTCAAAAGGCCCTGCATGTACTTGAAGCTGCCGTACTCGGCGCCGACTTTTCCATGCAACTCGTTGGTCGGATCCTTGCTGACGATATTGATGACGCCCCCGATGGCGTCCTTGCCGTAGAGTGATCCCTGAGGACCGCGTAGCACCTCTATGCGTTCCACATTGACCAGGGAAGCGTCAAAACCGTAGGCGCGGCTGTAAGGCACGCCGTCGATGTAAATGACGACAGGGTTGTTGCTGGTGAACATGGATGTGTTCAGCCCTCTGAAATTTACGGAATTGCCGTGGTTGGGCGAGTAGAACGCGTTGGGTATCTCCCTGATGAGATCGGGAACGTTCTCTACCCCTTTTTCTTCCAGGATATCTTCTCCTATAACCGTGATGCTCAGGGGAACATCCTGAACGTTCTCCTCAATTTTATTGGCGGTCACTGTCATTTCCGGCATTTCTATCGCGACACCTGCCTCTTCCTCACTGCACCATGACGTAGCTGGCACAAAGGAGCAGGCAGAGCTTATACAAAAGGCAAACACCATTATTTTCCCAAAACGCACTCCCTCTTCCTCCAGTTAAATTATGGGCACATCAACGGCCCTGTTGTTTGAAAGACAATAACTAACGGGAAGATCCGATTCTCATATGCACCATCGAGCACACACCCAGCATATCCGTAATGGCTCCCATGATTTTAAATTGCAGGGCAATCCCTTTTTTCATCCCTTTTGACATGGAGATTGCACGTATAACCCTGATCCTTTCATCCCACTTTTCGAGGGACGCTACCGGCTTCAGTCCCCATCCACCATCCATGGACATCCCCATGCCACCTTTTTTCAATACCTGCTTTTTAGCAATCTTCATTCCCATAGGTGAGAGCGTATCGAAGAAAAAATCACATTCGTTGAAATAATCTGCCGCTTTAATGAAAAATGTTTTGATCTGTTCTTCATTGAAATACATGAACACACCCCCGGCCAGAAACAGCAAACCGTCCTGAACCTCTATTTCCTCAAACCATGCAGTATCCAAAAAAGAGGAAGCAATGCTTTTGTGCCTGTCGCTGTCTTCATAGAAGTTCTTTCTCAGCTCAATCACATCCGGCAGGTCAAGTTCATAAAACATGATCGTACCGTTATCAATACGGCTGAAGGTGGTGTCCATCCCGCAGCCGATATTGACTATGGTCGCTTCGGGATGTTTTTTTATGAACTCACAAGCCACTCTGTCTGTATGCAGACTTCGTGCGACCCAGCCATGCTGAGACATGGCCTGAGTTTTTTCGATATCCGAAAAATCGTAATCAATTCGTTGAATAATCTCCACCGCACGTTCGTCGATCAACCGCGGGTTGTTCTTTTGTGTTTCATATGCCCGGCCCCATAAAGGCAGTAACAGGGTTTCCTCAATAGAGCCTGTCTTGATCTTGATTTTTTGAGCCATATCTCATTCTGTCATTTATAATGCACTTATCATATGATTTCCCCCCACCTGTCGGGAGGAAGAGAAAACTGATAAAGAGCCGCATTTGTCGAACCCCTACGGGATTGCCGATCAATTCAGGTACAATTTTGCTCTGCTTCCCCACCCCGCTCCCGAACCGTGAAAATATTCTTATATATACAAAGATTAAATAAAAATAAAGCTCGTAACACACGAACATTTTCATGGTAAATTGCCGGGGCAGCCATTTTTTGCCTGGACTCCGTCCTGCCAGAGCCGGCTGTAGAGGCCTTGATTGTTCAACAGTTTTGTGTAGCTACCGATTTCCTCAATACGGTCTTTCTCATTCAAGACAATAACTTGATCGGCCGTATGGTTGAAAACCTGTGGGCAGTTCGTTGATAAAAGCACGCATAATCGCTCAACGTCTAACTGACAGCAACACAATGTAAAAAAAGCCCCTTGGCGTGCTCGCCAAGGGGCTGAAAGAACACAACAACGAAGAAAAAAACATGAGTGAACAACAGTCAATATAAATTTTATATTTATTTTGTCTAAATAAATATAAAAAAACAATCATTCGAGCGCCATGCCCCCCCTGTAGGAGGCGCTTGGCAGTTATCAGGTTAAAACAGAGTCCCTTTGAAGCGGACTCAGGAAGTGAAAAACAACAAGCCGACGTGATAGGCGGCAATTCCCCACATCAAAGAAAGTGCCGTGTAATAAACAACCGATCCGGCAGCCCATTTAAGGGACTTCGTTTCATAATAAATCGCTCCGACCGTTGCATAACAGGGAATTGAAAATAAAAGGGCAAAGATGAACGCCAGGGCACTGGGTTGCGAAACGTGACCAGCCAGAAAATGTCCTACCGCATCATTGCCGACCTCGGGAAAAATGTTGTCCATCATCAAACCGGTCAATGCCCCTTCCTCGATTTGAATCCCGTAAAGGACGGCAATTGCAATCAGTGCCGCCTCTTTTGAAAAGAACGCGACAAAAAGGCAGGTCAACAGTTTCCAGTCCATACCCATCAGCATGCCGAGCGGCTCGAACGCTTTCCCGACAACAGCTAGATAGCTGTCAACCATGTTGCCGTTGGGGAAATACGAAAGCGCCCATATCACTGCAATGATGAAGGCGATCAGCGAACCCGCTTTTTGCACAAAGGATGTAAAACGTTGCCGGACATGAGCCCATATGGTTTGCCAGTTAGGCATATGGTAGGGGGGCAGTTCCATGATCATACCGGTTTCAGCTCCCCGCAACACGGTACTGTCGAGCAGCCGTGATGTGATATAGGTTTGAGCAAGCAGCGCGACCGCAACCGCAACGACGATTACAGGAGCGACAGGACCGAAGAAGATGCCTATCATGAACGCAATGGTAACCATCACACCGGGACAGGGAACATGAGAGGAAATGATGATCGTTTTGAAACGCTGCCGTGTCGATTCAATGACGCGGCATCCCATGACCGAAGCGATGTTGCAGCCGAACCCCATAAAAAGCGGCATGAAGGATTTACCCGGCAGACCGATCCGGCTCATAAACATATCCGCGATATAGGCCATGCGAGGCAGGTAACCGATATCTTCGAGAAAGCTTGTAAACAACATGATGCCGAAAATAAACACGGACACGCCGAAAATCATCGAGAGGGCCGGAATAACACCCTGGGCGATAAAGTCGGCAAGAAGCGGCAGGCTCTGGCCGACTGTATTTTGAACCATCTGGATTCCATTCACCGCCAGAGGGTGTATCATCATCACACAGCCAAAGGCGATAATTACCGCCAGCACAAAACCGGTCAACGTCACCACCATTCCCAGGATAGTACCTGAAAGAAGATTAGTGGCCACTTTATCGAACAGACTGCGATGAACTTCGTTTTTTTCTCGCACCGCGCTGTTTGCCAATATGTCATGGATCCAATCATAGCGTGCCCTGGCAACGGCAAAAGAGCCTCTGTTATCGTCCGGCAGCATCTTGCGGACAGATCGCCATTCTTGCTCGTCCATCTGTTTTTGCATCAAGTCGATTATCTCGCTGTCTTCTTCCAGCAGTTTTTGGGCAACCCACCCAACCCGGTAATCTTCGGGGACATACCCCTTGACAGTGTCCTGGAGGCGCTGTAAAAGTTCGGCGTATTCACCATCAGGGTTACAGCAGGTTTCAAGGACCGGAGTGCGTACCCAGGCTCTTTTGGCAATGGATTCCGAAAGTGCGTCAATACCGATCCGCTTCGAAGCCGTCATGGGAACCACCGGAACACCGATGGATTTTTCAAATGCACCGAGATCGATTGCAAGACCTTTTTTTTCCGCGACATCCATCATGTTGAGCGCCAGAATCATGGGAGCCCCGAGACTCATCATCTCGGCAACCAGATACAGCGATCTCGTCAACTGGGAAGCATCAACGACAACGACAACGAGATCGGGAGCTTGTTTGATAACAAAGTCCCTGGCGATCATCTCTTCTTTGGAATTGGCTGAAAGGCTGTACGTACCCGGCAGATCGACCACCCGATACGATATACCGTCCCGGACAAAACGTCCCTCTTTTTTCTCCACCGTTATCCCGGGCCAGTTACCGACGTGCTGGTTTGAACCGGTAAGGAAGTTGAACACGGTTGATTTACCGGTGTTGGGTTGTCCGGCAAGAGCAACGGTGATCTCACCGGCCGGCCTTGATAATTCATTCCCACTCATGCTGCCTCCGCACTATTATTTTTTTAGCTTCTCCTCGTCCCAGCGCAACCTGGGTGTCACACAAAAACACAATCAACGGACCAATCCCGAAGTTTTGGATGACAAGCAATGCCGCCTCCGGTGTAAATCCCCTGCCGGCAGCACGGCGAACAAATTTTTTATCGCCGGAAATCGATTGAATGACGGTCCTTGATCCTGGTCGCATCCGATCCAGAGATGTATCTTCGCTAACTACTTTCATTTTCATGTTCACAGGCTGATTTTTTTTTAGATCACCTCAATGTATTACGCTTCCTGATGTCCGATTTTCAACACTATTCTTTTGCCGACTGATTCAATCCGGCCCCGAAAGAAAAAACGGTGTGCAATACCCAATGAAATAATCTGTTAAAAGTAATAGCGTCCCTCGGCACCGATAACTGCCGGCTCCCCTGCACGTCCCGCATCGGTGAAACTATGGACCAGATAGGTTTCGTCCAGCAGGTTTCTTCCGTATACATAGGCTGCCCAATTGGTAGCTTCATAACCGATTTTTGCATTGAGAAGGGTATAGCTGTTCTGTTTAATCAGGTTTTGCTCATCCAGATATTTGGGGCCCATCAAGGCTGCTGACAGCGATGTAAAAAAGCCGCTTTCATGCCGGTACCGCGCTCCCATCGAGAAGCTGTACTCGTTGGCATTGGGAAGCTTGTTGCCGGCCATGCTCCGACCGGTAGGATGGTTGTCGTAACGGTCGAACTCCCCCCTGAGCCAGCCGAATCCTGCCAGCAGATCCAGACCTCCGGTCGCCCGCCAGCGCGCCTCCAGTTCCAACCCATAACTGTGCGCTTCGGCGGCATTATGCATAAGCGCCACGTTGTCTTTCACGACACTGACCTGCATATCCGTCCAGTCGATGTAAAAGGCCGCCGCGCTCAGTTCCAACCGCTTGTCGGCGAGCAGCCCCTTATACCCGATTTCGTAGGTCAGGGTATACTCCGGATCAACCGGCTCGCGTACAGCATCGATATCCACCTGGTTGGCCGCATAGTCGCCCACTTTGTATCCACGGTCTATCGATCCGTAGACCCGCTGCCGGTCATCTATGATATAAGCCAAACTGGCCGAAGGCATCACGCCAAACCAGTCGTCCTTACGCGAGAAATCCTGGACCGGCACAATGGGCATGCCTCCCTTTTCAGACCTTCCCTGCCATGTCAGCTCCCGTTCCTCGTAATCGAGACGAAGCCTGGCCCTGAGCTCGACTTTTTCCAGCGGGTGCAGGATAAGCTGCCCAAAAAGAGCCGCGCCCTGGCTTTCGATCGTTCCGCCTCCGATCATATGCAGTCCGGAGGGCATTAACATCATTCCCGCATCGTCACCAAACCTGAAATCCGTCAGAAGGTCGATATCCTCTTTCAGCAAGAACACTCCCGCCAGCCACTCGACGTCCGATGATTCGCCGCCGGAAAGACGAATTTCCTGGGTGAATGTTTTGAAATCTTCATCATAGTCCAGGACCATGAGATCGAACGGGGAAGAATCCTGGTCGAATACCGTCCGGGAATTGGAAGCGCTGTAGTTGGTGATCGAGGTCAGAGCGACATTGCCGAACGTTCTCTCCCAGGTCAGTGTCGGAGAGAACAGATGGCCCTTACTTTTCCCCTCCTCATTATTCATTGTGGTGGTGCTTACTCCCCGAACAATCGGCACATAATCGTCAAAACCGCCGTCGTAAGCGTCGCCGGTCACACTCAGCCGCAAAATATTGTCTTCGGAAAAAGCACTCTCGAAGGTGAAACGACCGGAAAACTGCTCGTGGCGGCTGCCGTCATCGCTGTTTAGAAACGAGTTCTCCATGTAACCGTCCGTACGGTTATAACCCAGCACCAGGCGGTATCCATGATTCTCGCCCAGAGGCCCGCCGAAGGCCGCCCTGACTTTTTGGGTATTGTAGCTTTCGATCTCCAGAGCGGAATCGAACGAAAACTCGGGAGTCGGCTTTCGGGTAATCACGTTAACCACGCCCGCACCGGTGTTGCGCCCGTAAAGAGAGCCCTGGCTGCCGCGCATCAGCTCCACACGCTCGACATCCAGAAACATGTCAATCCCCGCATAAGGTACGGTAACACCATCCACATTGATATTCCAGACCTTGTTCATGTTGGTCATACCGCCGATACCGCGAAAAACCACCTGAGTCAGATGTGAATCTATTTTATCGACATTGATATTGGGCGCCAGATCCGTCAGTTCGTCGATATTGGCGATTCCCAGATCCTGCATGGTGTAGCCGTCCACAACCGTAACGTTGGCCGGCACTTCCAGAACATTCTCCTCCTGCTTCTGGGCAGTTACGGTAATCTCGTCAAGTTCAACCATGTTCCGGGCTCCCTCCTCTGCGGCAAAAGCAGTCACAACAGTAAACAGGACAAACCCAACCGTATATGACACCGCGAAAAAAACGGTGGATAGTGCTGCTTTTTTTCTTTGCATCATCTTTACTCCTTGTTGAATGCGTTTTTTGGGACTACAGAAAAGGTGACTATGACTCTGGGAACTTGTTCCAACAAACATGCAGCATCCCTTGAACGACTTATCTTTTACGTCGAGCCAGAAGATCTTCGGGCACCTCTATGTATTGTCATGAGCGTTTCAAGTGCAAGGCGAACGGAGCGCAGAAACCGGAGTGTACACAGAGTACATGAGGATTTCGAGCACCGCTCAACGAAGCAATTGAAGCGCGGAATAAATAAATTGAGGTGCCCTTTTATCACATTTCTCTGCTATATCGGCAAGGTATCGTTCTATTCTGTCCCGAAAATTCACGACTTTCAATTATTCAGCGTGCCATATTTGGACATATTCCAATTAACGCAAAGAATCTAAAAGTATTCACTGAAGGGGAATACCTCCTGAGGAACTATTACTGTCAATTAAGGGGCTTTTTTCTGAGACGACATGGGATAGATCTGATACCTACCGGCACAGATGGTGCTTCATCCGATACTCTTTCAGGGATCTCAGGTATTCTCCGGGCCTTACCCCGTGGTGATGTCTGAAGATGGCGCCGAAATGGGAAACATTGGAATATCCTACGGCACATGCAACATCGGTAACACTTTTATGATCCCTATCGAACAATAGCTTCGCCTGCTCCATACGATATTCACGAAGAAAACCGTACACCGTAGTTCCGTAAAACTCTTTAAATCCCTGTTTGATTTTTTTTTCATTGAGCCCCACCTTTCGCGCCAATTCGGCAATGGAGGGAGGAGTGGACATCCGTTCCATAATGATCGTCCTTGCTGCCTGCAGCAGAACTACATCGTCCGGTTGCAGGATTGTTTGTTTGCGCTCCGAACTGCACAAGAACTCAACTTCGTGAGAAAGCAACTCAAGAATCTTGCCCTTGAGGAAAAGTGAATCTGCCGGCGATGCGCCGTCGCGGTTAAATATCTGATGGATGATCGAGGTGGTTACCGGACCGATAGTCGTTATATTCAGGGGACTCTTGCTGTTGACGCTCGCTTTGTCAATAATGGCCCGGACCAGATGACCGCTACCGGAGCCCAATAGCTGAGCCAGTTTCTGCGGGGTTATATACAGATGTAACACCTTGACAGGGACCGGGGAATTGACCGTGGCGATTCCGCTTAATTCCGTGTTTAACCCAAAGAACCGAATCCCCCCGAAAAAATGGTATTTGCTCCAGTCTCCGGGTTCGTTCCTTATGGAAAGAGTGGTATCGCCGGACAGGGTGTATGTAAATTCGAGACAAGGATGGGGGGTTTTCCGGAAAGGAGCTTCGAATGATACTCGAGGGCGAAAGTGTTCTGTTCGAACGACAACATTGTTCATCGGCTCTACGAAATGCTGCACTAACGAACTATCGGCATATTGTTTCAGAGCCGTCCGATCGGTAATTATGTCAAGCCCCTTGATGAGCTGCTTGTTGATAGAAGACATCCGACTTTTTGTACGATTCGGCAGGCAGCAAGTTCTTTGCTGCCTGCCCTGGAATGAATAGAGAAATTCGATCATCCCCATAAACTGGGCACCGATCTCTTTCGGCCATTTCCAATATGTCTTGCAGCCGAACTCGCAATCATTGAGCCGGTTCGGAGAAACCATTGAAAATTTCTTCAGCGTCAACTATTGTCAATCTCCGGTACATGGTTAAGGGTCAGAACTCCTGTCCCATTAGATAGTCTCCAGATGCACTATCCCGGAAGCAAGCCTGTTCGTCAGCCAAGGAAAAGCCAGGAGATAGGAATAGGGACGCATTCGCTCGGGAAAAGGGTCGGCATAGGTCATTTTCCGCTTGATCCGGTAGCGAGGATGGATGCCGGTAAACCATCGATACTCACCGTAGTTTAGCGCCCACGGCATGGGCGGCACGGTATATGTTTTGGTCACCTTTATCCCCTTGAGGCTTTTGCGGGAAAGCCAGACAGGAATGACATCGAACATCACCTCGCTGTCATGGAAATGTTCGGCTATACGGTACAACAATTCTCTCACCTCCTCTTCCTTGAAATACATCAGGAGACCCGCCATGACGATGAACGCCTTCGAACCCTGAGGAATCTTCTTCAACCACAGATCGTCGAGGACGGAGCCGACGATGGTCTCCATCCGCTCTTCTGCAGGCAGCAACCGCTTGCGCACCTCGATACTCTCGGCAACGTCCACGGAAATCCAGTGCAATCTGCCGTTGTCGACACGCCAGAACTGGGAATCCAATCCTTCGCCCAGGGAAATCACCGTTCCTTCGGGATTTTTTTCGAGCCAGAGTTTCAGCGCATCGTCGATGACACGAGCCCTGATCGCATGACCGGCATTGGGTTTGCCGAAGCTCCCTTCGAAATCATAATCTATTTGATCGACCAGATCGGCGGAAAAAGAATCGTCAATCAGGCGATCCCCCCGCTTCTGTTCGGCTGCCCTGTTCCACAGAGGCCAAAGCAAGGTTTCCGGAACCCCGTGCAGACTCACCTCCTTTTTTCCCGTACGTCCGTTCGCTTCCATAGTCACACTCCATCTTTTTCTTCAACAGTTTCAAACATTGCTCTTGTTTTCTCATCGAGCACCACCGCGCCTTTCAGATAATCGTAAAAGTCCTTGAACACAAGCGGCTTGCCGTTCTGCACCCTGAACCACTCTTTGACATACCGGAGCAGCTCCTCATGCCCGATACTCTTTGAAAGATGATAAAGTGCCAGGGTACCCTTGTTTCCTTCCAGATACTCGATACCGTCGGCATAGAGTAACGGTGGCTCCTGATTAGGCTCGGCCCCTCTATCCTTACCGTACTTGCGCATCTTTTTCTCGATGATGACGGTTACACGTTCCTCTCCGTCCCTCTGTTCGAGTAAACCGAGCGCCAAGGCTTCGGGAAGCGCCGTCCAGAGCATCTCGGCCCCCTGGACGTCTGCCAAGAGACCGTTTTCCAGCACCCACTGGCGGAACAGCTCCCTCGTAACGGAAACCCGGATGAAACTGACAACGTCGGCGTTGTTTCGGTCTCCGTACCACCCCTCTTTCTCCGAGATGGCGATCGTATTGGCGAACGCATAGGAAGGATCCTGATAGAAGGGAACCTCCGCTACACGAAGGTCTGTATAGGGATAGGCACCGAGATGGCTTTCCAGATAGTTTATTCCTTCTTCGACAGCCTCGCAATACAGATCGAGATTGTAATCGTGATCCTCCTTGTAAAGCAGCGTAACTTCCGTTTCACCGACCGTCAGCGCCTCTTCGGCATAGTCGGCCGAACCGACATACCAGTGAAGAGGCGAAGGTTTTTCAAGCTCGTAACGGAAGAAATTGCGGCCGTTCTGCTCCCAGCGCTTCACCAGTAAGCCCGGAGCGAACGCCGTTTGGTCAGCGGGCGTGCTGACGGTTATCGTACCGCTCACAAGGGGAGCATCGGTTGCCAGATAGTGCTTTACACGCGAAACCTGATCGTCAACAGGATCCATACGCGAATCGAGCATATCGAGGCCGTTTGCCTTGCGCTCGTTGTTTTCCTGAAGCTCCTTGCCCGAATCGTACCCGATAACCGGTACGGGACGCTCCATGAACAGACCGTTGTAAGCCAGATCCGCACGCGGTTCGCCCTGGGATATTCCGGGGTAGGACCTTCTGGAATCGATAACGAGCGTGCGGACGTCACCGGGCGCCATAGCATCGGGAAGCGCATAGACCTCCATGCCGAGCACTTTGTCGGCTTCCAGTCTTTCGAGTTCCCTGCCGTCCATGCGCAATGAGCTGATTTCCGTGAAATAACCGGCATTGACGTAGAGCTTTTCGACCGGTTCGTTCGAAGGGTTGTCGAGCGTAAGCTCGGCCTTGTATTTCGCCGCCTGCTCGAGAGGATAGAGGTCAAGCCGGAGATCCACGGCCGTTATACGGGGAGAGGCAAAGAATTGCACCTCGCCGAACCGTTTTTCATACTCGGCGGCTTCGGTATCCTCTTGACCGCCGGGAACATAGTTACGTGTCGTATTGACCTCGGCGACGAGAAACGACTGGAGAAAAAAGAACACTGCAAGGCTCACGAGAGAGACCGCTACCCCGCCCCAGCCGAGCTCGCCATGAAGCGAAAACACCCTTTTGAACACCCCTTTCTCCGAACCACGATTCCAGAAACGGATACCGGCCAGAAGAAACGATACGGCAAGTGAAAGCCAGAGCAGGAAATACCAGAAAGAAGCCACCGAAAAGACTCCATAACGGTTCAACTCCGAGAAGTCGTCAATCCCCGGAACCAGTGCATAACCGTAACGAATCTGCTCGATGATACCGGTATCGAATGAAATCATAATGAAGATGAAGTATCCGACGCATACGACGTGTGTAAGAAAGCGGTTGCCCGTCAATCCGGCGACGAAGAACACCAGCCCGATGTAAAGCACATACGTCAGCCAGCCGTACCTGAAACCCAGAAGGTCGTTGATGTAAACTTGCCAGTCGATTGCGAAAAAGCCTTGACCGACCTGTGCGACGATCCCGGAAACAAGCATCGTCAGCGAAATAATCAACGCGACGCCGCACATGGCGACAAATCTCGAAAGCAGCGTTACCCATGAGGGCATCGGAATCGAATCGGTAATCTGCCATAATCCGGTAGTCCTGTCCTTGAAGAAAAGCTCGCCCGACCAGATCATGAGCAGAATGATCATCAGAAAACCGGTATGAAGGCGGGTCGTGGTCATACCGGACGTCAACGGCACCTGGGCGCCGACATAGTAGACAGGGTTCCACAGAACCATGTAAAGGAAAAACATGACCGCAATCACCATGAGCACGATCTTGAAAGACACAGGACGCACAACATTGAGGAATTCGACCAGCGCGAAGCGCCCCAGCTTCTGGAAATACTCCCCGATGGAAAAAACCCTTTTTACATGCGGCACCGCAACATGGGTGAACGATGCATCATGCGAGGCAGCGACATTGTCCTGCAGCGTTTTGCGGGCTGAACCGAACGCAGCCTGGATAAAGTTGCGGAAACTGAACCGGAAATAGCTGTATGTAAACGCAAGAAGTCCGATACCCACCCACAGCATGCGGTTGAGAAGCAGTTGCTCTCCAACGGGAAGAAACGCGCTGTTCTTCTCGGCTACCGACATACCGTCGACGATTTCCTTGGTATAGACAAAGCCGAAAGGATCGAGGATCATGAGCGCGGTAATATAGGGCGAGTTGCCGCTCACCGCCTCGGCGACAAGAAAGACCAGCACGAGCAAGAAAATCCCGATGTAGGAGGACGCCATGTTACGGAACCGGATTACACAAAAGTAACTGACCGCCGTCAGCAGGAAAATATTGGTCAGTCCGAAAAGCGCATAACCGTGCGCCAACTGCAACCAGGGCACCGGTCCGAACTTGTCGGCCGATTCGACACCGAGATACGGCATAATGATCATACCCACGACATAGGCGAAAACCAGCAGGAGGTTAACTGCATAGGCTCCGAAAAACTTGCCCAGGAAAAACCGCTTCTCGTCTATCGGATACGCATAGAGAAACAGTGCCGCCCGCTGCTCGATATCACGATAAAGCGACATGCCGGTTATCATGGCAATGATGATCATGAGGATCATTCCGCCTCCCGACAGACAGACGTAAAAGATTCCGGCCCCGTTCATCATAGCCTGATCGTGCACATAGAAATCGTAGACCGCAAGAGCGTACCAGACACCCTGGAAACACATCATCAGAAGAATGAGCCAGGTCAGCGGGCTCGCAAAGCGGGTACGAAGCTCGAAAGCAAATATTTTACTTACCATGTCTGCTACTCCTGTTACGCTGTTGCGGCCATTGCAGTTTTTTGAGGCTTTTCGTTGCGCGAAAGAATCCGGAAGTACACGTCTTCCAACGACGGTGCTTTCGGCTCGAATCCGTCTCCGGGAGACCCTTCCGCATCGACCGTCACCTGCAACTTGCCGAGATGAAAATGACTTGCAATAACCTTATACTTCCTTTCGTACTTCTCCAGATCGCTTTTGACGATCTCTTTTATCCACAGCCTGTCTTTCAGGTGAAGCTCCATTTCCGAGGGCGCTCCCTCGAGCAACACACGGCCGTTACCCATAATCGCCATGTCACTGCAGAGCGTGCTGACATCTTCGACGATATGGGTCGAGAGGATCACGACCGTGTTCTCGCCGATTTCCGACAATAGGTTGTAGAAACGGTTTCGTTCACGCGGATCAAGGCCGGCCGTCGGTTCGTCGACGATGATGAGGCGCGGCTCGCCAAGCAGCGCCTGTGCTATGCCGAATCGCTGCTTCATACCGCCGGAATACCCGCCGAGTTTTTTCCGACGGTCTTCCCACAGATTCACTTTCTTCAAGAGCGCGTCAACCTGTTCTTTTCGTTCGGACGCCCTGGCGATCCCTTTCAGGTCGGCAAGATGCAGCAGAAACTCTTCGGCCGTCAGGGAGGGATAGACACCGAACTCCTGCGGCAGATACCCCAGCACCTTCCTCAGCGACACCGGGTCCCTGGCAACATCGATGCCGTCGAACACGACCGAGCCTTCATCGGCATCCTGCAGGGTCGCGATCGTTCGCATCAGCGTGGACTTTCCCGCTCCGTTTTCTCCAAGAAGACCGAACATGCCCTTACCGATCACGAGGTTCACGTCCTGCATCGCCTTCACACCGTTCGGATACACTTTCGAAAGATTCTTTATCTCCAGTTTCATCGTTTCACTTTTTGCAGTTCATAAAAAAAGCTGTTCTCCCCGCCGCGAAAACATACGAAGCGGAGAGATATTGCTATCCGGCCACACGCGGGTGGACCTCACCAGGTAGTTTCCACACCGATGCCAAGACGGCGCGGTGTATTGACGCTTCCGCTCCGCCCGGGCATACCGGTGTAGCTTATAATGTTCGTCATATTTGTTTCATAGAAATCATCGAACAGATTGGTACCCCAGACATAGACGGACCAGTTATCCTGGCGATAACCGACCTTGGCATCGAGAACACTTCTGGTTGACAGTCTGGTGACCTCCTTATCATTAAGCACGCTATAGGTCTTGTCAACCCACCGGTATGACCCTCCTGCGAAAAAACCGCTGCTATGATTGTAGTTCGCACCGACGGCAACGGTCCACTCCGGTGAATTCGGCAAAGGCTCACCGGCAAGGTCCTGACCATACAGCTCAAAGTCCTTGAATTCGGAATGGGTATAGCCAAGCGCGAGAAAACCTTCAAGAGCCTCAGTCATTTCGGCCCTGGCCTCAACCTCGAAACCTTTGATCTCGGTCTTTCCGGCATTTGTAGTCAGGTCGTCGAAACCGGGGTAACCGCCTGCGGGAAGATAGGGCACCTGCATATCCATCCAGTTAATGTAAAAGAGATTTCCGTTGAGAGTCAGCCGGTCATCCAGAAAAACAGAGCGGAAAAACAGCTCATAGGTGTGAGCGATCTCTTCATCGAATTCTTCAACAATCTGCAAAAACGGGGCCACGCTAATGCCGCCGGACCGGTATCCCTTCGCATATTTTACACCGGCACTGACATCATCGTTAAACTTCACAGTCAGACTTGTCGAAGGCAGGAGCTGGCTGTAATCAGCTTCGGCATCCACAGTACCTTCTTTTTCCTCATATGGAGCAAAGGGATCCTGCGAAAACGGAGGGGGACCAAAGTAGTACAGATAGCTGCTATTTTTCCGGTTCTCGGTATTGTACCGTAATCCGGCATTCAGTGTTAGATTGTCAAGGATATCGTAGTCAAGGTTTGCATAAAGAGCAGCAACGCTTGTCTCATCGGTGAGATCAAATATGGATGAAAAGATCCCGTCAGCATCATAAACCTGAAAAACCTTGCCTTTTGAGTAATAGCCCCCTATAAGCCCACGAAACCTGTCACTCTCATAATGCAATCGAATATCCTGACTGAATAGATCTTCTTCTCCAATTGCGTCGACCCAGAGATAATCCGGCATCTGAAAATCACCATCATACTTGTAGACAAATGAGAGGTCGCTATAACCAGTCACAGCCGCGACCCTCCAGTTGTCATCAAGACGGAAATCCGACTCCAGGGCTGTAAACCAGACTTCGGCTGGAATACCACCGGACCAGGTTTCAAAGTTCAGCCGTTCCTCAAGCTTGTAGTCACCAAATTCAGCCGCCCTTGCCTGAGATCTGTTTTCAGCGTCGAGATAGATGCCTGTCAGGTTGAAGGAAATATCCTCGTTGCCCAGTGGCTGGTAAAGCAGCTGCAGGCGGGCTGTTTTTTCATCAATTTTGGCAATCTCGTCATCACCATTAATGGGATTAACAATACCTCCATCGCTATTCCGGGTCTCGAGCGAAACCCTTGCCGCAAACACATCCTCTTTAAATGGGATATTCTGATAGGCCGCGATATTCCAGGTATCGAGCTCCCCATATTCGGCGCGAAAACCGCCGTCAAAAGTAAAATCGGGACGGTTATAGTTGAAAAATATCGCGCCGGCAAGGGAATTCGCCCCCTGAAGCGTGGACTGAGGTCCACGGAGCACCTCGACAGAGCTCACATCCCAGGTCGAAGGCCTCAAATACTCGCTCAACAGTCCCCCCAATGCCACCTGATTGAGATACACGGAGGCAGTCTGATTCGGAGCTTTAAAAGACGGATTTATCGTTGTCTGATTGATACCGCGTATACTGAACGCACCGCCCATTTGCGCCAACCCTTCGCTATTGACATTGGCCACCCTGTTGAGCACATCATCCAGAGTCGCAATCGGCTCATCTTTTATCCTGTCCTTACTTACTACCGAGGTACTTGTCGGCAGGTCCTGAATATCACGCCCCACCTTGTCACCGACCACCTCGATGCCTTCCATAAGGTGCTGCGGTGTATTTACAGGCGCTTCAGCCGCCATACCGGCGACGGAATCGGCCTGTGCTGCGGTGTCCGCCACCTCGCTCTCCGCCCGGACAGTCCCGGCAAGCGTTGCCTGCGCAATCAGGCAACACACAAGTCCTTTTTTTACAACAGTTATGAACATCTTAGAAACTTCTTTTAGGCTAGGTTGTTGTTTGTTTTTCTCGCAATATCCATCTCCATCGGCATCATCGGCGTCTCCACCGTCATACTCTCGACAGATGCAAATCCCGCCCGATGCATTGCGGACGCAATTTCTCCTTTATGGAAAACCTGATTGAAACCCGTAAGCGCATAACTCAAATTTTCCAGAACATAGAATTCAGGCTCCGTCCCCTCACCCGTAAGCCCTTCGGCAAGACTGACGAACACGCCGCCCGGCACGAGAGCATCATGAATTTTTTTCATCAGCCGATCCAGATCCGGCAGGGCGAAATTCAGCGTTGAGCTGGCCCAGATCAAATCGTATCCCTCGCCAATGGAGTCGGTCAGGTAATCGCCGCTTTTAACGGAAATCCTGTCCCGCAAACCATATTCAGCTATGAACTCTTCAGCCACACCGAGTACTCCCGAACGATCGAATACAACCCCCTGCATGGCTTCACTTTCCGAGACGATCCCGATGCAGTACAAACCAGGACCCCCGCCGAGATCAAGCATTTTGCTGAATGATGAAAATCCGTCAATACCTGAAACGATTTTTGCGATTTTCTGCATCACGCCTCCACGATGATAGTTGGCCACTGCATACGCATACTCTATCCAGATCCCTTCATCACCGAAACCGAAATGGTCGGCAGGTGGCCCTTCCTGAACGAGCCGGACCATATCGGAAACCACGCCGGCGGACATGCGATGCATCAAAAGCAGCATCTTGCCGATATAATTCCGGCTTCCGCTGTTGAGCAACTCATCCGCACATTGCACATTACAGTACAGCCCATTCTTCTTTTCCAGCAACTCCGCCGCTGCCAGACTATCGAGCAGCACTTCTGTATTTGCCGGATGAATCCGTAGGTCGGCTGCAAGATCATCGCTCGACAAAGGAGACGAAAGATGATCGAAAACATGTAATTCAAGAGCGGTCAACAGCGCCTGCGCCCGCATCCGACCACTGAAAAGCCTGTAGACGTAACGATGCTCCTCAACCTTGTCATTTGATTTTTTTTCCATACAACTCCCTTTTTCTGATAATGAATATCCATGCCCTCACATGCGCACCGAAGCGGTCACACCCACTGTACGCGGCTCACCCACTGTGAACACACCGAACGACTTACCGGAGAAATACTCCTTGTCCAGCAGGTTGTTGCAGTAGAGATACACATCATAGCTATCGGCTTCATACCCTATTTTCGCATGAACCAGTCCGAATGGATCGCGCTCGACGGTATTGGCATCATCATAGTAGGTTGTACCGTACCCGTCCACATCCATCCTGGCAAACAGTCCGGAACCATGGCGATACTGCACATTGAAATTCGCCGTCCAGTCAGGGCTCAACACAGGCACGTTACCGGTAAACGCCCCGTATTCGTCAAATTCCGCATCGAGCAATCCGAACGCCGCACCGATATCGAGCCCCTGCAACAGCCTGGCTCTGGCCTCGACCTCGACCCCCTGGCTGTGCGCCTTTGCTGCATTCGATGCCACATAAATTCCCGGAGCCGGCTGGTTCCAGACATGCATGTCCTCGATATCGATATAGAACAATGTCGCGTTCAGGAGAACCCGTCCGTCAAGCCAGGTCGTCTTGGCGCCGACCTCGTAGTTCAGAGAGGTTTGTTCGTCGAATTTGGCTGTCTCCCTGTCATCCCCCCATGCATTCAGTCCGCCCGCCAGATACCCCCGCGACACACTGCCATACAGCATCACATGCTCACTCAAGTCCCAAGACAACACTCCTTTTGGCAGGAATGCCCCCCAATCTTCATCACGGCTCCACGAAACCGGTACGGCCGCTCCTGTAAAAGGATCGATCGGAAGTTGCTGACCGGTATCGGTACGTATCACCTCGCGCCGGTAGTCCAACTCCTTGCGTATTGTTTCATATCGCAATCCAGCCGTGAAGTCGAGTGCAGAAACAAGAGGAAAAGTCACCTGACCGAACGCAGCCACTGTTTGTTCTTGCCGCTCACCCGGCCAGTTGTATTTGATGTTGTACCCGAAAAATCCCGCAGTATCGTATGTGGATGAATAATCCTCGTAATCAATGTCCTCTGTCGAGTAGTAGAGCCCTCCCATCCATTGCACACCTCCGGCATCGTCCGGAGACTGAATACGCAGCTCTTGACCCAGGACATTGGTTTTCGACTTATCTGTCATGCTGTAAAAACCCTCGCCCGGCGTAAAACTCCTGTCCTGAAGCAGATCGTTATCCCTGTCCCGGTAGGTCGTCACGGAATAGAACGCAAAGCCTTCCCCCTCGTAGCGCACATTCAAGGCCGCACTGTACAGATCGCTGTCATCCTTGTCTCCGGGATCTCTGTAATCATGATACCTGAGCGGTCCCGGAGGAAGGGTTGCATCAGCACCTTTATCCTGGAAATCCATCCCGGCATGGAAATTCACTTCAACACTCTCCACCGGAAGCCACCGGAGCACCCCCTTGAGCGAGGTAACATTCCTGGAATTAAAATAATCCTGACCCGGGTGATCGTTTTTCATATACCCCCCGAAATCGTCATATTTGCCAGAAACCCCGAAAAACAAACGATCTTCTACAACCGGCCCGCTGACAAAACCCTTCATGCCATAGGTCTCGTGCTCTCCCGCCCGCGCGCTGGCCTTTCCTTCCCAATCATTGCCCGGCTTCCGGGTAATGACGTTGATCACTCCGCCAATGGCGTTTTTACCGTACAGCGTACCCTGCGGACCACGAAGCACCTCGATCCGCTCGACATTCAGAAGCTCCAAGTCAAAATTCCTGACGTTATCATGAGGAACACCGTCCACATAGATAACCACCGGGCTTTTCCGGGTAAACATACTGGGACCGATACCCCGGATACTGACCCCGTTAAATCCTCCCAACCCCTGACTGACAGACAGATTCGGAATCATATCGACAACATCGGCGACGGTCTCGACACCGGAATCCTCGAGTTCGGTTTCCGTTATTGCCGTAATAGCCGCCGGAACATCCTGGACATTCTCTTCCCGCTTCTGGGCCGTCACGGTAATGGACGCAGCCTGATACGTCTGTATTTCCTCATCTTCTGTTTCCATAACAGTATTTTCCGCAAGCAATCCTGCCGAATACGGCAGCACCAGAAAAAAACATAATCCCGTCACCAGCACTTTTTTGAATTGCATACTGCTCCTTTATATACTCTTATGGCTTGCATCAAATTATTGGCCACATAACCGACTAATTTTCAACACAATACAAAAATATATTTATTCAGTCTAATTAAATATTAAACAAAAAAAAGAAACCCCTCTCATCACCCGATATATCTTGCGCTTCTATACTCTTTCTGCCCCTGTTAACCCCTGTCGGACTCATCACCTGAAGCAAAATCCGAACCTTGAGCCTCCGATACCCTTTCATCCCCGAACGGCTTGAACCAGGCCAACAGGATGGGAGTCACGAAATAATCGACGACCAGCGCGGTTAAAATACCGACTGCGATCAGCATGCCCATGTTGAAGAATACCTTCGCCACGGCACCGAGATAGGCCGAAAACCCGAGTATCAGTACCAGCGAGGTCAGAAAAAGCGCCGAACCGACCGCGATGAACACGCGCCGTACGCTCTCCCGGTAGCTCCCCGTCCGGGAAAACTCGAGTTGCCCGTGATTGATGAAATGAATGGTATCGTCAACCGCAAGCCCGAGCAGCATCGGCATGATCGTCACGGTCATCATGTCGAGCGGGATACCTGCGTAGCCCATGATCCCCCCGACAGCAAGAGCCGGTGAAACATTGGGAATCATGGCGATCAGACCGGTTTTCAGGCTGCCGAACACCAGCGACATCAGCACAGCAATCGCACCTATCGCGAGAAAAAACGAGGTGATCTGGCCCCAGGTCATGTAATCCTGCATGACCGTAAACTGCGACACGGCACCGACCAGCAGCACCTTGGCTCCGGGAAACAGCTCTTCGCCCCGCTCCTGTATCACCTGAAGCTCTCTCATCGCCTCCCCCGAATTGTAGTCACCCAGCTCAACCATCAAACGCACGCGCTGGTAATCGTAATCCGCCCATTTTTCAGCCTCGACACCGCCCGCATTCTCGTAAAGCAGCAAAAGCTGCGCAACCATCTCACGGCTGTCGGGAATACGGTGGAATTCCGGTAAACCGGCGTTGAGCGACTGATTCATATCCTTGATGATATCGACGATGGAGACCACCTTTTTCGTCAGGGGAAACGACTTGACCTCGCCAACAAGTTTGTCGATTTTCCTTAGATTTTCCGGTTCGAGCACATCGCCCGGGCTTTCAAACTCGATTGCCGCATCATAGGAGTATAACGAGCCGACCTTGCTCTGTCCGACCTCGTAGACCCTGTCGACATAGGGAACCTTGAGCCCGAAAGTACGCCGCACATCGAAAGACACCTCGAAACGGGCGATCCCTGCAGCACAGATGACAACAAGAATTCCGAAAACGATCATGGTCAGCACCGGACGCGCAAACACGTGATCGCCCAGCCATACCATGAGACGCTCGAGGATCGCACCCTTCTTCCCGCTCTCGACGACTACGGGCTGACGTTCTTGTCCAAAGCTCAGAAGCACAGGCAGCAAAACAACTGCCAGCACATAGGTCACACCGACCAGAGCGGCCGATGTCATACCGACATAACGGATGGGATGCAGCGGAATGAAGAGAAACGATATCAAGGCGACCATTGTAGTCAAGGCGCTGAAAAGCAGTGGCCAGCCGGTTTCCTCTACCGCGTAGAGAACTGCATCTCGACGGTTGCCGGTGCGGAAAAACGATCGCTTGAAATGATTGAAAAGATGGATGGCATAACCCACGGATACCGCCAAACCCAGAAAAACCGGCATAAATATCATGGAAGGATCGAAAACCACGCCCAGATGCCCTTGCACACCAAGCACGATCACGATACCCGAAAGCGCGCTCACCAGTGGAAACACCACCCCCCGGACACTTCGCAGGGAAAAACCGAGGATCAGCACCGTAAACAGCAGCGACAGTCCGAACAGACGCACGACCTCTCCGCTCAGAAAATCCATCTTGTCGACATTGATCACCGGCAGACCGCTTGTCAACGGATTGAGCGAACGATATTTCTCCTGCCCTGCAATCTCATTGACCGTGCGACCGACAACCACCTCGGGGTTTTCAGCATAATGATCCTTCCAGTCATCCGGAATAGGCTTCATTCTCAGCATTACCCAGGTCTGCTTCGAGTCGTCCGAGACGACACGGTTCTTCATCAAGGATTTCGCAAGCGCCTGTTGGCGAATCCGATCGAGCGCCTCCGGATCTTCGGGGATCTCCTCAGGAATCAGCTCACCGATTTCCAATCCCTCTTCCGTTCCCCGGCTGAACTCGAAATCGGTCAATGAAATCACATCGTCGGCATACGGCACCCGGTCGAGAAGCTCCCGGCCCATTTCACGGATCTTTGCCAGCACTTCAGGCACAAAAACATCATCTGCCTGAACCAGAACGGCGCAATACTGATCGCTGCCGAAAATCTCCTCGAACCGCTCCTTGGTAACAAGCAACTCGTCATCCTCCAGAAACCAGTTATCCATATCCACATCGGCCTGGAGTCGGCCAAGCCCCGCAATCGACCCACCGAGAATCAGAAGAAAAACAACGATGTTCAACCAGCGGTATTTCAGCACCCATTGACCGAACACACGAAAACGACTGTTTATATATTCTATGTTCAACATGACCTAATGATTTGTATTAAAGAGTGCCCTAAAAACTGTACTTCGCCTTGAACCATACCTGGGAATTATCACGGTATTGCCCAAACGACCCGCCGCCGCCAAACACATCGATCCCGGCAAAGAGGTGCACATCATCCGTAACCGCATACTCGGCTTTCACCTGATCGAAAAAGCCCTGCTCCCGAACATCGTAATAGAACATGCTCGAAAGAATCAATGTCTGTCGCAGCAACTTCCTGGAAACATGCAATGTCCCCGACAAGGCATGTTTTTCAGCCGCTATGCCCGGCTCATGATCGACAACAGCCACGCCTGCCAACTGGGCGATCACGGACCAGTCGTTTCCCGGCGACCAGTCGATCCCGGCAAGCCAGTTCAGGGCATTTTTCCTCGACGGATCGCCGGTCACGCTTTCCGGCTCGAAATAACGTCCCAGATAATAGGCGACTTCTCCCCGGAACACGAAATCGGACCAGGGACGGGAAAACTCCAGACCGAATACCGTCACGCGATGGTGCTCCGGCGAGAAATGAATATCGGTAACCTCATCATGCCGGCTTACCTTACGATGCATTGCGGGCTGGTCGTCCCAGGTATGAAATACCGAAGCCGCAACGTCCAGCCCCGAAAGGAACGCTGAGACCTTCAACGCGATCTCGCTGTTCTCAAGCGACACCTCTGGCTCATCCACGGGAGAAGCCGTCACTCGAATCTGCTCCGGAATCTCCGGCTCGATAGCCCAGGGATTACCGGCCGAAGGCAGAATCGCCGCCTTGAATACCGGAATCCAGATCAGCTCCACATCGATCTTGTCACCAAGCAACCTGAACTTGGCCGCATCCACCGGCAAGCGAATCTCTTCAAGATCCCGCGTGATGAACTCGGTATAGTCAGGAGGAGAGACGATGTCGGTTATCTGTACGCCATCGGCCTTGCCCCAGATAATCACCTGACGGCCGATGCGCACGTCCCACCCGTCGGCAGCGTACTCCATCCAGGCTTCGTGCAGATCGAACCCTGTTTCGCCCTCTACCCTCCAATTCTGCTGGGCATCGACGGAAAGATGCGTGTACACATCATCGATCCCGGCCGACAGCTTGAGACGCCCCCAAATTCTCGACATCAGGGCATCATGTGGAGAACGTATCCGCACGGACCGGGCACCCTCGACCCACCCGTCGACTTCTATCCGCTCCACCCAAGACGATTCAGCCATTACCGTCCCGGAATCGGTGACCAACAGATACCCCACGGCCATCACAAGAGCCTGCAGCAACTTTTTTTTCCAACTCAATGAATACGGCCCCGCTGGATAGATGATACTTTGAAAAGCCTGTCCTGAAGACCTGTATCGTATTGCATGGAATCAAACTCCATAACGGTTTTATGATCCCGGATAATATTTTCCATCTCCGAATGCCGGACTGTCCAAAAACCGCCTTCCCTGCCAAAATCAAGAACCCTGTACACCTTGAGCAACCCGTCCTTGTCATAGTACTCGGCCTTGAGCACCATATGCGCAGTTTTGCTTATCCACAACACCTTACGGGTATACATGTCATCCGGGTCGACGGGGACGGACTCGATTTTCCAGCACACGTGCTCGCCAACAGCTTCTTCACCAAGCATGGTATGAGTATCCTCGTCCACATGACGATCACCCATGTCATCATAGGTGAAGTCGCTTCCCATGAAATACTCGTTTTTCGATGCCCCGCTGATACGCCGCACCTTCTTCATTGCCGGCATATACAGCCACTTGTCATCCTCCTTCGACGGGTCGTCGTACTCCCAGGATAGAAAAGCCGTCCCCTTGACATCGGCAGGCCGCTCGAAAACCATGACCGACTTCTTGTCTTTTCCGTAATCTTTCGAGTACGAAGACACCTCACGGACCCTTGTACTCCCTCGCTTGTTGACAAGTGTCATTTTCATGACCGATGTCCGGTCATCTCCATCAGGGCGTTCATCTTCCATCACCATCACATCACGCCCCGTCACCCGATCGGCTTCAGCCCGGAGAGTCCCCTGTCCGGAAAACAGCATCACAGCATAAGCCAGCAGAAAACAATGCATTTTTCTTACCATCAGCATTCTCCTCGTTTGAATGATTTTGGCACCTCGAAAAACCATCATGAACCAAACAGAAAAAGACGTTATTGAAGCACCGTTTTATAATCCACTAAAATACCTCCCGCATTTATCGCCCTGCTAACGGATGGCGAACAGAGTTTAGCGATTGGCGAAACAAAGACGTTTCAAAAAAGCCTGAACGAGCCCTTTCTCCGGCATCATCATAGTAACCGTGCTAATGATGGACGCTCGATAGAAAGAAGAGAGAAAAGGAGGTATAGATCGGAAAACGCTGACCGCTCCCCGGAAGAATGAAAGAGCGATCAAGCTGTTTTTTTCCTGCGAAAATCAGCACCGGGAGATATGCCGAAATGATGCTTGTACGCTTTGGCAAAATGGCTGAGGCTCGAGTAACCTACAGAATAAGCGGTTTCCGTGACGGTCAACCCCTGATCCTCGATCATAACCCGGGCCTGCTTCAGCCGCTCGGACTTCAGATACTGAAAAACCGTCTTCCCGAACATCTGCCGGAAACAACGGTTTAATTTTGGATGCGACATTCCCGCCACTTCAGCCAGATCATCGAGATGTAACGAAGCATCCAGATTATCGAGGAGCAGTCGCCGCACCTTCTCGATCCTGTCCTTCTCGACAGGATGCACGGCATCCTTTCTTGAGGCCAAAGCAGAAACGACTTTCAAACCTGAAAACTGCTGCAACTGGTAAGCCATCAACTCAAGACAGCGACTTTCGACATACAGCTTACGGCTCGCCCCGGTGTATGGACAATCGATGATTTGCCGTAGAGCGAGATGCATGTCGGCCGTAATTTGTTCAACCTGAAAAAAACATGCATCGGTATCTTTATGAACTATCCCCTGCAACACCTCAGGCAACAGTGCACAATCATCGCCAAAATATGAAAGAAGCAACTCGGGATTGATCATAATGGAAACACAGAGCTGCCGCACACCCGTCGCCATCCGTCCGCAACCATTCAGATCATGAGCAAAAAAAAGATAATGCTCTCCTGTCCTGAGAGTAAACGGTTCCCTCTGCTTACCCAAAGCTCCCGTATAGTGCCCGGCAAGATAAAACCCGAAATGCACCGCAGAAATATTCTCCTGATAACACAGAATATCGCGATGAAACAAACAATCCGTTATCCAGAGTTCAAAACCGTCACGGATGACAATTTTTCGAAACCCGCCCCTACCAAGAGTTTCAGGACAAGACCAGCAGCTTTCACAGTCCTCTGACTCCGTAAGGAAAAGGCCATTTTTTTCAAAACAGCTTTTACAGTCCTGCCGGCTGAATTCCCATATGCAATAATGTTCACCTGACCCCCTCAACATGGACCTATGGTTTTATGATTTTCATTCAGCGGAGCGTAAATCGAATTGGCAACATCAACCAAACTTTTACAGTCTTGCCATTTTGAATTCCCGGACTGTAGCGGGACTTCATCACAGCCTCGATGGCAGCCTTATCAAACACCATCCTGTCAGCAGGCTCACGCTTCATGATCTGTGCCTTCATTGGACGGCCGTTTTCTGAAATCAGAACACCGACAAAGACCTTGCCTTCAAGACCGGCTCTTCTCGCTCTTTCAGGATAGCGCGGCTTTCTCTGCCGGGTAAACGAAGGCATCGTTTCAACAGGCACAAACACAGGAACATCGCCAATACCACCCTCGACACCTTGCGGCTGCTGTATAGCCTGCTTGATCTCTTTCTGGGTGGCAAGTGTCTGCTCGGGAGGAGCCTCTTCTTTCTTGACTTTTTTGATCTTGCCGACATTGGGCGGCTTTTCCACTTTTGGAGGCACCGCGGGTTTTGGCTGCAACGGCTTTGGTCTTTCAATCAAAGGGGGCGGTGGAAGCTGGGTAACATTGGTCACGGCGGAATACACCATCTCTTTCTTTTCTTCATGCTCAAAAAAGCCGGTCCAGCCGGTCAATGTTGACCAGTTGGCGCTGACAAGCCAGAAACATGCGAGGAGAAGAACCGCAACAAGAACGCCATGACCCAGATAAAGATGACTCTGCTTGCGAAGAACGAGGTTGCCGTAACCAATGCCTCTTATGATTTCCGTATCGAGAAACTCCTCGCCGAGCGACCACCGCCGGGCCGTTACCGATGCGTGCCTGTGTATGTCTTCGAACTTTGCTGACACTTCTGTTTTGTCTTTGTTACCCGCAACCACCTGGACAACACACAGGGCTGTCCTTTCTCATGATTGACCAATTACTATTGACGATTGTCAAATGCTTTTTCTACCAGTATCCTCCTTACCAAGCGCCACTCACCACATCTTTTCTCCGTAACCCGCAGCACCTGACGCGTAACACTCTCTTCACCCGTCACTTGTCACTTGTTTTTCGTCACCGTGCGCCAGCATGCCGACGGCTTCTTCATCGGCTTCGGTAAAGTCATCCAGACTGAAACGGTCGATCTTCATCATATTGAACTCATCGATCAGATCGACCAGATACTTGTATTTGGCCTTGTCGCTGATTTTTACAACGATAACAAGCTTGCTGTTGGCTTTCGTCTGCTGCTGCAGCATGTGACGAACCTCGCTGCCCAGTGACATTGCATCCTCGTCGTCGTACAATCGTACCTTACTCGGAGTACCCTCTCCTATCGACCAGTAAACATAGCCGTCCTCGACGATACGAAACGTCATCACGTTGGTCTCGGCTATCTTCACTTCCGAACTCTCGGGCGGTATGTTGATCTCCATCGTGTTCGCCTTGCTGAACGTTGTCGTGAGCATGAAAAACGTCAGCAGCAGAAACGCCACGTCCACCATCGGCGTCATGTCGATATGAAACCCGAGGCGCTTCCTCTTGCGCTTTGCCCGACGACCTCTCTGCTCGCCATTCGGTGAATCGACAAGTCCCATATCAACGCACCTCCTTTTCGAGCACGGTTACCAGGTTGAAGGTGAGTATATTCGAGTCCTTGAACAGTTTCAGCACATGATTGACCGCTTCGAAGTCCGCTTCGACATCGGCCTTGACTACAGGGCGGAGACGCTGATTGGCAAACCGTGCCGATTCAATAAAATGGTTCAGCTCGTTTTTTCTTACCGGAAAAACCTCGGTGAGCTTGAATTGCTGCAGTGAATCCGCAACCGCCGGTCCGATCACGCCTGCTGACTCGAGCTTCGGCCGAATAACCCGCTCGAATATCCTTACCCGCGAAGGCTGAGACGATACTCCCATGAAATAACGGTTATCACTGCTGACACTTACCGTGAGTATATTCGATTCCGGCACCTTCTGCTCTGCATGTGCCGAGGGAAGATCGATCTGTACCGGCTCGGGCGGACGGAACTTGGTCGTCAGCATGAAAAAGGTCAACAACAGAAACGCCACGTCTACCATCGGCGTCATGTCGATCCTGAACCCTATTCGCCTGGATTTAACTTTCGACATACAATAACCCTATTCCGCTTTTTCGGTGCCAAGCGTCTGAATGATGTAAAATGCCGCCTCATCGATCATGTACGTAAATCGGTCGACTTTGTTCGTGAACACGTTGTAGGTCACGATGCCCATTATTCCCCCC
>RRYU01000340.1_pt1 | contig 50592 bp, 43 predicted proteins | sample 2162651 | NCBI WGS metagenome assembly RRYU01 (sample SAMN10267283, study PRJNA491782) | microbial mat metagenome | isolation source: biomat in the production well | place: Japan: Minami-Kanto gas field, natural gas well KTG3 | collected 2017-06
TGCTGACGTAGGGGATTGTAATCTCTTGGGCGTTCTGCCGTATGTTCTTGGACTTGGACATCTTTTCGATGCCGCCGATCTCTACTGGCTTTCCATCTGATTCAAGTATCGCCTCTGTGATGCGTCCCTTTTCATCATGTTTGGTTTTGACATCGGCTGGATTGAACCAGTGCTTTTGGCCTGATTCGTCGGTACGGCAGAAGGTCTCGGCTATTACCATCCCTTGCGTCAGCAATTTTTCGAACGGTTCGTTGGATGTTATCAGCCCGGCGTCCCTTAGAAGCTTGTGGTAGAAGCGTGCGTACAGCAGGTGCAGGATGGCATGCTCAATGCCGCCGATATAGTGATCCACCGGCAGCCAGTAGTTGGCGCGCTCGTCCAGCATGCCGTCGGCGGCGTCCGGGCAGGTGTAACGGGCGTAGTACCAGGAAGACTCCATGAAGGTGTCGAAGGTGTCGGTTTCGCGCTCGGCATCTCCTCCACACTCGGGGCAGCTGGTCTGATACCACTCAGGCATCTTCTTGATGGGTGATCCGCCGCTGGCGTCAAATTCTACGTCTTCTGGCAGAACTACCGGAAGGTCTTCTTTAGGAACAGGCACAGTGCCGCATTTGGCGCAGTTGATCATTGGGATGGGTGCGCCCCAGTATCTTTGGCGGGATACGCCCCAGTCACGCAGGCGGTAGTTTATCTGGCGTTCGCCCTTGCCCTCTGCTGCGAGATGATCAGCGATGGCATCAAATGCTTGTGCCGAGGTCAGGCCGTCGAAGGCGCCGGAGTTTTTCAGCAGGCCCTTCTCGACGTAGGCGCACTCATCAACGGTAATGTCGGAGCCGTCTGCAGGGAAGATTACCTGCTTGATTGGAATGCCGTAGCGGGTAGCAAACTCCCAGTCGCGCTGATCATGTCCGGGTACGGCCATTACCGCGCCCGATCCATAGCCCATGAGTACGAAGTTGGCGGCAAAGATAGGCACGGCTTCGCCACTGATGGGGTGGATGGCATTGACCCCGAGACGCATGCCTTTTTTCTCCATGGTCTCAATGTCTGCTTCAGAGGAGCTGCCTTGGCGACACTCATCTATGAAGTCGTGTAGCTCTGGATCGTTCTTCGCGGCTTCCAGGGCGAGAGGGTGTTCAGCTGCCACCGCCATATAGGTGACACCCATAAGAGTGTCGGGGCGAGTGGTGAAGATGCCTAGCTTCTCGTTTGAGCCTTCGATGCCGAAATCCATCTGCACGCCTTCTGAGCGTCCGATCCAGTTGCGCTGCATGGTGCGCACCTTATCGGGCCAGCCTTCCATCTGGTCCATTTCGTCCAGCAGCTCTTCGGCGTAGTCGGTAATCTTGATGAACCACTGCGGAATCTCGCGGCGCTCCACCAAGGCACCTGAGCGCCAGCCGCGGCCATCGATTACCTGCTCGTTGGCTAGTACGGTTTGATCTACAGGGTCCCAGTTAACCACCGAGTTCTTTTTGTATACCAGACCCTTGCGGAACAGCTCAGTAAATAGCCACTGTTCCCACTTGTAATATGTTGGCTGGCAGGTGGCCAGCTCGCGGTCCCAGTCGTAACCAAAGCCCAGCTGTTTGAGCTGGCCTTTCATGTACTCGATATTGGAGTAGGTCCATTTGGCTGGAGGCATCTTGTTTTTTATGGCAGCGCCTTCTGCCGGTAGGCCAAAAGCATCCCAGCCCATTGGTTGCAGAACATTCTTACCTTGCATACGCTGGTAGCGAGCGATTACATCGCCGATGGTGTAGTTGCGCACATGTCCCATGTGTAGCTTGCCGCTGGGGTATGGGAACATGGACAGGCAGTAGAATTTCTCACGATTGGTGTCTTCTACCGCTTTAAAACTCTGGTGGTTTTCCCAGTAGTTTTGGGCTTCAGCCTCAATCTCTGCCGGGTTGAATGATTTGAGCATTTTTGTCGGTCCAAAAAGGTAAATCTAAAATCCCGTAAGGATACCGTAGCTGGTACAGATGCGCGAATATGTTATTGCATGCGTACAGGGTTAACTAAAGGAAAAATAATCTATTTGATCTTGCTATCTCTCTGCTTTGGTTCACACTCATAGTAGTTAGCGAGTGATATCTTATTGAGACTCAATATATGATTTCACATTGTAATATGCGGCCGAATCAATAAGAAAGAGGGTGATTAAATGACTAAAAATAACAATCAAGATCCATTAGATCGCATGGTAGTTGCTTATGAAAAGATGCTGCAGCGAGTAGATGAGTTATTGCAGAGGGCAGAAAAGACAGCAATACCTACTTTAAAAAAAGGGGTGGAGCATGCTCGCGAGAAGGCGGTTGAGCTTGATGAGTTGACTCGGGAAGAGGCGGAGAAGATTGCTTTATACGTAGAACGTGATTTGAAAGACGCTGCTGTTTTTTTGCACAAGACCGGGGAGGAGTTTCGAGACTGGGTGCGGTTTGATATGCAACTTATCGAGGGGCGGATTCTGGATATGTTCGCCAGCGTTGCAGATAAAACCAAGCTGGAACTGGGCCGCTTTGCTGAGAGGGCCCAGGAGTCATCTTTGTACCATACCGGCGAGATCACTGGCCCTGGTACTTTGGTCTGTTCGGAGTGCGGCAAAGAGTTGCACTTCCATAAAACTGGACATATACCGCCCTGCGCTGGCTGTCGTGGGACTAAGTTTGCCCGTATGGTGGAATAGACTTTCGGCATAGGCGCAATTAGGCAGCCTAAAATATCCCACAAACAAAAACACCCGCATTTGGCGGGTGTTTTGTGTGGATGCAGGAAGATCTTTATTTGATCTTTGCTTCCTTGTACATGACGTGCTTGCGGACTTTAGGATCAAACTTCTTGATCTCCATCTTTCCGGTCATGGTACGTTTGTTCTTGGTGGTCGTATAAAAGTGGCCGGTTCCGGCGCTGGATACGAGTCTTATCTTGTCGCGCATGATATTCTCCCTTAGACCTTTTCACCGCGGGCACGTAGATCAGCCAGCACGGTGTCTATGCCCTTCTTATCGATAGTGCGCATACCACTTGCTGATATACGAAGACGAACCCAACGCTTTTCACCCTCTACCCAAAAGCGTTTGTAGTGCAAATTTGGCAGAAAACGGCGTTTGGTCTTGTTGTGGGCGTGCGAAACATTATTGCCCGTTACTGGACGTTTGCCCGTGACCTGACACACTTTGGACATGGTTGAACCCTCAAAAAATAAACTGGTTTCTTCCCCGCAAGGGGTGAAAGAGGCGGATTTATATCAGATAGGGTTCATGGATACAAGTTTTTCTGGGCGTAATCCCGGTATTTTTGGTCATTGTGCAGCCCGTTTAATATTGGATGTTCATGGAATCTTGCGTATAAAAACATTAATTATCAGACGGATACGAATATATTGTTACCGGTTGTGGTTGAGCCTGTTGCCGAAGCATTGGAATATCCTTCTGCTAAACCCATCCAATCTCGGCTAACGAAGCAATCTCACCGTCTCCGATAACCAGATGATCCAAAACTCGAATATCCAGCAGAGAAAGGGCCTCTTTTATTCGTTGGGTGATTTGGCGGTCGGCAAGACTCGGTTCGGCGACACCTGAAGGGTGATTGTGGGCCAGGATCAGGCCTGCTGCATTGTGACTCAGGGCGCGCTGAACAACCTGCCTGGGATATACGCTGGCACCATCTATGGTACCGAAGAAAAGCTCCTCGTATTCAATGATACGGTTTTTGTTATCCAGGAATAGGCAGGCGAATACCTCGTTACGATTTTCTCTTAGCCTGGAGGTAAGGTAGCGTCTGGTGTCTTCCGGGCTTGTCAGGGTGTCATTGCGGGTAATGGTCTCCCATAAGTGGCGTCTACCCATCTCCAGAACCGCTTGGAGCTGAGCGAACTTTGCGCTGCCAAGACCTTGGCTTGCACAAAATACTTTTTGTTCAGCAGCTAGTAGGTTGCGTAGAGAACCATGTTGATCCAGCAGGTCGCGCGCTAGATCAACTGCGGTCTTTCCCTTAACACCTGTGCGTAGAAATATTGCCAGCAGTTCTGCATCCGAGAGTGCTGATGCTCCACGTTTCAAAAGTTTTTCCCGTGGACGTTCATCCACCGGCCAGTCTGTTATGGCCATATCTACCTCCATGTATTATTAATTCCATTTTTCTATCTTTGGATGCTATGCGGGTTATTGTCCCGATGCAATACGTAGTAGGCAGCTGACTCCAACCTTTTCGTATACCCCGCATTGAGTTAATCTCTACATCTATACGCGTCAAGTGATTCAGGATGATTATGTCAGAGTTGAATGGTAAGCGGGTTCTCTTAGGAATTACCGGCGGAATAGCTGCCTATAAAGCGGCTGAGCTGGTGCGCCTACTGACGCAGGCAGGGGCAGAGGTGCAGGTTGTAATGACCCCAGCCGCGACCAATTTTATTACACCGCTTACTTTGCAGGCACTATCTGGCAGGAGTGTACGTCTGGATATGTTCGACTCTGCGCAAGAGGCGGCCATGAGTCATATAGATTTGGCGCGCTGGGCCGATCTGATTCTGATAGCTCCTGCAACTGCTGATTTTATATCGCGTCTGGCTGTGGGTATGGCTAATGATTTGTTGGCGACCATCTGTCTTGCTACAACCACCGAGATCACCATAGCCCCGGCCATGAACCGGGAGATGTGGGCGAATCCCGCCACTCAGGAGAACATAAAAACTCTGGGTCAAAGAGGCATGAATATCTGGGGTCCGGCAGATGGGGAACAGGCCTGTGGCGAGATTGGTCCTGGGAGGATGTTGGAGCCTGTTAATCTTGTTGATCGTCTGCGAAGCAGTTTTTCTACCGGGTTATTATCAGGAGTCAAGGTGTTGTTAACTGCAGGGCCAACAAGAGAGCCGATTGATCCGGTCCGCTATGTGGGGAACAGAAGTTCCGGTCGAATGGGTTTTTCTCTGGCCAGTGCGCTTGCGGCTGAAGGTGCTGAAGTCACCATTATCAGCGGCCCCGTTTCCCTGGACACGCCAAGATATGTTGAACGGCTAGACGTTGAGACCGCATTAGAGATGGAGCGGGAAGTTGTTGCCAGAGTTGATAGCTGCGATATCTTTGTGGCCTGCGCGGCCGTGGCTGATTACCGGTGTGAGAATGTTGCAGATCAAAAGATCAAGAAATCACAGGACCGAATAGAACTGAGTATGGTTAGAAATCCTGATATCCTGCTTCAAGTTGCATCACGTATAAATCCGCCTTTTACGGTCGGGTTTGCCGCCGAGACCCAAAGCCTTGCGAAACTGGCCGAAGAGAAGCGCTTGGCCAAGGGGGTGGATATGATTGCGGCCAACCTGGTAGGGGTGGATAAAGGTGGGTTCGAGAGTGAAGAGAATGCATTAACGGTGTTATGGGACGGCGGTGTCTCAGACCTGCCCATGATGAATAAAAAAGAGCTGGCGCAGGTCCTGGTTTCATTAATCATAGATAAATACCATGAGAAAGATTGAATTAAAGATACTTGATCCGCGCTTGGGAGATGAGTTCCCTCTGCCTGAATATGCAACCGAAGGATCGGCCGGTATGGATCTTAGGGCGATGCTGGATTCTCCTTTGGAGTTACAGCCAGGGCAGACCGAGCTTATACCTACCGGCATGGCAATCCATGTTGAAGACCCTCACCAGGCGGCAATCATTCTGCCTCGGTCCGGCCTTGGCCATAAGCACGGTATTGTGTTGGGGAACCTGGTCGGTTTGATAGACGCGGATTATCAGGGACAGCTTTTCGTCTCCTGCTGGAATCGGGGTAATGATAAATTCCGTATCGAAGTGGGAGAACGCATTGCACAGCTGGTAGTTATACCGGTAATTCGTGCAAAGTTTGAAGTTGTTGACGAGTTTCACGCCAGCGAGCGTGGCGCTGGCGGCTTTGGCCACTCTGGCAGAAAGTAAATTTTGGTGGCGACCAAGCTAGTTAACGCTGAGGATCACATATACATAGGGAGATGGTGGATTTGGGAAAAGCGAATATGTTAGGAACAAAAAGGCTAGCCAGTCTTGTGGACAAGAGTGAGTCTATGGGCCGCAAGAAAGGAAGCAGCATATCTCTATTTGCCGGGAGCATATTGGCGATTGTCGTTGTCACTTTCGTTTCGTGCGGAGTAGTTTTTTTCAGTATTCAAAATACTGATCAGAGCAAGAGTCTAGAGCGCCAGATAGAGGCCAGTGCTGAGGGCGTGGCAAAAACCATCACAGCGCAGATTCTACTTTACCAAAAGATACTTGAAGGTCTTTCCAAGGACCGGCAACTGATTGATCTGTTTGAAACCAAAAACAAATCAGGACTTCGTATACAAGAACAAAGACTTTTACGACAGATTCCAGGTGCCCGTCATGTGCGACTGCTTCCAGCAGAGTGGGATGAACTGGAGACCGGGTCTGGTCCTAAGCTAAGTTTTGCCTCTCTTGCCATGTTAAGGAGTGTTGAAAAAACGCGCGAGGTGTCAGATGCAGAGGTACATCAGTTCAATACCAAGCAGCAGCACATAGCCATGGCTGCCCCGGTATACAAGGGGAAAAGTGGTTTTGTTGAGGGTGTTATACATCTGTCTTTACCCATGGATATACTCAAACGTGGAGTCGATGGCGCAGGTAAGGGAGCTGGTCACATATATGTGCGCCAGGTTGCAGGTGGTACGCCACTGCGCCTTGCCTCAAATAATCCAGCGGATAGAAATTCCGCCAGCAATACACAGGCAAAAAAAATACAAGGATCAATCTGGAGTGTTGCCTACGGCCCTGGCTCGACTAGAGTTTCCTGGGCTGATGACATTGTTTTTTATGGAGTGCTGTTATTCGGACTGCTCTTTATTGTGCTGGTGGTTTTATTGTTGTCTCACCGCTTTGGTATGGCATTGAAGAGTGACCAGGAGAGCATTTTAATCCTTGTGGAGCGGCTACTGATGAGGCGGGTTGCTACCAGTCAAAAGGCCAAAATATCAGAGCTTCAGGAACTCATGGATCATCTTGTGCACATGATGCATGGAATAGAACACCATGCTGCAACATTAAAGGCGAAGCCTGACAAGGCAACCGGACTGCCCCGGGCTTCTATGGAGGAGGCTATCGCATCTGTTTCGGAGCAGAGTGGTGCCAATTATCTACCGGCAACAATTTTCAGGAACTATGACATCCGGGGTATCGTGAATAAGGATCTTACAGCTGATGTGGTCTATCAGCTGGGAAGGGCAATAGGCAGCAAAGCCTACGATGAAGGTCAGCAGACAGTCATTGTGGCACGCGACGGACGCAAGTCAGGCGAAGAGCTTTCATCCGCGCTCTGTCGCGGCTTGGTCGATAGCGGTAGAGACGTGCTTGATATTGGAATGGTACCGACTCCGCTTCTGTATTTTGCCACCAACTTTCTTGGTAGCAGCTCCGGCGTGATGTTAACCGGCAGCCATAATCCGCCGGAATATAACGGATTGAAGATTGTTATTGCGGGCAAGACCCTGTTCGGTGAGGAGATCAAGGCCCTGCGAGATCGTGTTGCCAGCGGCGATTTATTGCAAGGGGAAGGATCTCGTACCGAACAGGATTTGCTGGCTGACTACCTCAACCGCATTGTTGATGATCTACATGTTGCCAGACCTCTCAAGGTGGTAATCGATTGTGGTAACGGAGTGGCTGGTACGGTTGCGCCATCCTTGCTCAAGTTGCTGGGATGTCAGGTTGTAGAACTTTATTGTGATGTCGATGGAGATTTCCCCAACCACCATCCAGACCCGTCAAAGCCAGAAAATCTTAGGGCATTGATAGATGAGGTCAAATCTCGTCAGGCCGATATCGGAATTGCCCTGGATGGCGATGGCGACCGGATAGGCGTGATTGATTCGCAGGGCAACATAATCTGGCCGGACCGGTTGTTAATGCTATTTGCTATCGATCTACTGATACGTCAGCCAGGCGCAGATATTATTTACGATGTTAAATCAAGCCGACATCTTGCGGGACAGATCCTTTCCAATGGTGGAAGGCCGTTGATGTGGAAGACCGGGCACTCTCTAATAAAGGCCAAGATGCATGAGACCGGCGCACTGTTGGCTGGTGAGCTCAGCGGTCATATCTTCTTCAAAGAGCGTTGGTATGGCTTTGACGATGGCCTATATGCCTGCGCCAGATTACTTGAGATACTTTCGGCCGACCCGCGCAGTTCAGCAGAGGTATTCGCAGAACTTCCCGAAGGTGTTAGCACTCCTGAATTATCTATGGATATGCAAGAAGGTGAGAATACAGAGCTGATGGAAAAGCTGATAGAGAGTGGCGGTATGCCGGGGGCAAAACTGATCCAGATCGATGGTATACGTGCAGAATATGAATATGGCTGGGGATTGGTGCGTCCATCCAATACAATTCCTGCAATTATCTTCCGGTTTGAGGCGGAAGATATGAAGGGTTTGAAGCGGGTGCAGGATGTATTTAGGGAGCAGCTGCTAAGCATTGATCCGGGTCTGGATTTACCATTTTAGTCAAGAATTGAGCTACATGAATTTGCATTATTGATACTCGCGCAAAGACGCAAAGCGCGTCAAGAGATCTGCCTTAAACAGGTTGATTACGATAGGTTATTACATTGCGTTCTCAGCGTCTTGGCGAGGTACAATCATTAACCTGAAAGTACCCGCAGATATTACTGAAGAGCTTTAAATTAAAATAAGTGAAAAATTATGAGTCTCACACCAGAACAGGCGCGTAACGTTGCCCATGTGCTTACGGAATCACTACCGTACATAAAAAGATTCCAAGGCAAGACAGTCGTCATCAAATATGGCGGGAATGCCATGGTGGACGAGCAGCTGAAAAACAGTTTTGCGCGTGACATAGTGTTGATGAGGCTGGTCGGCATAAACCCGGTTGTGGTGCATGGCGGCGGCCCCCAGATTGGAAAACTGCTTGAGCGGTTGGGCAAAAGCAGCAAATTCATTCAGGGGATGAGAGTGACTGACAGTGAGACCATGGATGTGGTGGAAATGGTACTCGGTGGTTTGGTGAACAAGGATATCGTTAACCTAATCAGTCAGCATAGCGGACGCGCCGTGGGCCTGACAGGCAAGGACGGCGGACTGATTCGTGCCCGCAAACTGCAATTGAAGAAGGAAGCGCCGGAACTGGAGGCACCGGAGATCATAGATATTGGGCATGTGGGTGAGGTTGAAAGCGTAGATGCCAGCGTGGTTGATATGCTGGTGCAAGGCGGGTTTATTCCGGTAATAGCCCCTATCGGCATCGGTAGCGATGGTCGTTCATACAACATTAATGCGGATCTGGTTGCGGGGAAGATGGCCGAGGTACTACAGGCAGAAAAACTGATTCTGTTGACTAATACAGAGGGCCTGCTGGACAAGGATGGAAAATTGCTAACCGGGCTGTCTGCTGCGAAAGTGGCGGAGCTGGAGGCGGATGGTACCATTCATGGCGGTATGTTGCCGAAGATTCATTGTGCTATCGACGCGGTGAATGCCGGGGTCAACTCATCCCATATAATTGATGGCCGGGTACAACACGCGGTGCTGTTGGAGCTGTTTACTGATGAGGGTGTGGGAACCCTGATCCGCGCCAGTTAAAGCCATGAGCGCAAAGGTTCCACGTAAGCAACTCATTCTTGAGGCTCTTGCAACTGAGCTAGAGAACAATCCAGGATCCAGGATAACCACGGCTGTTCTGGCTCGCGCAACCGGCATAACCGAGGCTGCGCTCTACCGCCATTTTGCCAGCAAGGCGCAGATGTTTGATGCCTTGATTGCCTTTGCCGAAGAGACGGTATTCTCCCGTATCAATCAGATTCTGGACGAAGAGAAGAATGCCAACGTCCGCTGCGCAAAAATCATCTATCTGCTATTGGGATTTGCTGAACGCAATCCGGGTATCGTGAGGGTGTTGCTGGGCGATGCGCTGATTGGTGAAGGCGAACGGCTTCTCTCCAGGGTAGAGAGGTTTTTTGATCGGCTGGAAACTCAACTCAAACAAGTCATGCGTGAATCCAGGCTGCGAGATGAGGTTGCGAGTCCGGTATCAGCAGAAGATTGCGCGGATATAATGCTGGGCTTTATTGAGGGGCGTATGCACAGGTTTCTGCGCACGCAGTTCAAGAAGCCTCCCCTGGATAAATGGGAAGAGCAGTGGGGTGTTATTTCGACTGCTTTATTTAGCAGCTAGCGGGCACTTGAGCTCTGTTGGCGCTGATAGTTTTCACCTAACAACAGCTTTCTAAAACCACTTCGGATCGACTTGATTTTCCTGCTGCTGCAGAATTTTTCTCCCAGAGGAGATGGTTTGCACTGTAAATCAAAGAACAGATGCTCACCTGGACCGTTTCTTTGTGCAATGCGTGAAAGGGTTATACTGATGTCGCTATCCTCATTTGGAGGCGCGGTAAGAATTACCGAGTCACCCATTATTTTTATCTTCGTGGTGGCATGTTTTAAGGTGTAGTCTTTTGCCTTTTCCCAGTAGGAATTACACTTACTGGTTTCGGGACAGGTAACGACATAATCAAGTTGCGATACCACATCTACAGTTGAACTCGTGGAACTCTGGGCTGCTTGCAGCTTTTTTAATTCTCGGAATCGTTTTAGATCCATCTGCGCCTTTTGCCTGATCTTATCCTTGTCTTTTTCGCGGCTAATGATGGTTGCATAACTGTCTTTAAGATGCTGCCGACTGGCGGCAATCTCCTGCAATAGTGCTGGAGATGGTTTTTTGCCACTACGTTCCATATTGGCGGCAGTATTTTGCATATTCACTAACTGCTCTTTGGACTGTTTTATATTACTGGTAGCAATCTGGATCATCACATCAATAGCGGTAAGTTTGCCATCCTGGGCCATAATGATGTCGTCTTCACTGCGAAAGGTTCGCAGTAGCACCCGGTCTTCCGCTTTTTGTTTCTCAATGATTTTTTCCCGTTCTTCTCTTAACCGTTTCAGCTCTTTTTCCTGCGCTAGTTCCTCGGCAGTTTTGGCTCTATCAACTTTTTTAACTTCCACGCCTTTTTCATTAAGTTCGCTGCGTGCCCTGCTGGCCTGGCTGGGTGGTAGTTTGTCGGTGAAGTGGGTGTTGCCATCCGCGTCTACCCAGCGATAGAGCTTGGCGGTGACCGGTTGTGCTACAAGAGTGGTTAAAAGACTACAGATGATTATGTTTGATCTCAGACTCATATTACTCACAGCTCTACATGTATGTCATGGATACAGCATAGACGATTGACACTTATCAGTGAATAGTTCACGCAGTGTGACTTGCATAATTGTTAACGGGTTGAGGTTTTTCTTGGCGACAGAATCCAACCAAAAAAGAGTATGCTAAGTGTTCCCGCCAGACCAACCATTAAAGGATGCAACGGCAGTATCGCCCAGTCTGGGATTGCTTCAATTTTTGGCAACAGATTATTCCAGGCTACTACAAGTATGCCGATAATTGTAGCGATCTGGGCTGATCTGGCTGTTGCAGAAGGTACTATTAGTCCGAGCAGAAAAAGGCCAAGCATACCGCCGCCAAAGACCGCAGAAATCTGCCACCACACATCCAGCGCGGTCTTTACCTCGATCATTAATAGAGAAGCTCCGGTACCGATTATGCCTATGATGATAGTGGTCCAGCGGGTCACTGCCAACAGTTTGTGATCATCGGTTGGTGCTTTTTTTAATCTTTGATAAAAGTCTATGGTCCAAACAGTCGCCGAGGTGTTGAGGCTAGAGTCCAGGGTGCTCATGCCTGCTGCAAGCACGGCAGCGATGACGATACCTACCACGCCAGTTGGCAGTTGAGTTACGATAAAAAAAGGAAAGACCTGGTCTGGTTTGGATGGCAGATCAGGTGTCGGGATTGCTTGATAGTAGACGAACAGCATGGTGCCGATCAGAAAAAACAGTGCAGAGACCGGGATATAGGTAAGGCCGCCAATCCACATGGAGCGGATTGCATCACTATCCGATTTGGCGGATAGAAAACGCTGCACGTAGTTTTGATCCACGCCAAAATTCTTCAGGTTTTCCACAACTCCAAACAATAAGATCACCCAGAAGCCCTGCACGGCCAGGTCCCAATCCATAGTTCCGAGTGAGAACTTACCCTGGTCTATCGCGGCATCAATCGCTTGATCCATGCCGTCCGGAATATCCATCGTCAGTAGTAACAGGCAGAGCAGAGCTCCACCCAACAGCACGATTGATTGCACCACGTCGGTCCATATCACCGCCTCGAAACCACCGGCTGCGGTGTATGCAATAGTCAGAATCCCCAGTGCCAGTATGATTGTAACCAGATCCCATCCCAACAGCTGACTGACCGCCAGCGCTACCAGATACAATACTACCGCTATGCGGCCGACCTGTAACAGAATTAGACTGATGCCAGCGTAGGCGCGCGCCCAGTACCCAAACCGATCTTCCAGGTGTTGATAGGCTGTGGTCTCTACCCGCTTGCGGTAGAAGGGGATAAAGAAGTGTCCGGCGATCAGACAGGCTATAGGCAGACTCAAGGAGAAAACAAACGGACTCCAGTCGCTGGCATAAGATTTCCCCGGGTTGGCTAGAAAACTGATGCTGCTGAGATAGGTACCAAGGATTGAGATGCCAATTGCCCAGCCTGGAATATTGCGGCTGCCAAGAGTATACGCTTCCAGGGTATTGCTGCGTTTTATGAACCAGGCTCCGAATGCGGCGGTTCCCAGCAGATAGATGAATACGATAAGCAGATCGAGGCTCGGCAGGCTTGTGGTTTCCGCCATGGTATTGTTTCCTGATCAGATGTTTATTTGTTATTCACCAAGAGTGCCTGGTGTGTTTTTTATATTCCGTATTCGGCACGGTATTTTGTTATACGCGCAAGATCATCTGCAGAGCCTTCGCTCTTCTCAAGATAATCTATTAGATCCTCTAGACGTGTAATAGCCGCAACTGGCAGGCCAAATTCGCACTCAACTTCCTGAATGGCTGAGAGCTTTCCTTTGCCGCGCTCCTGGCGGTCCAGGGCAATGAATACCGCAGAGGGGATCGCGCCCTGAGAGGTTATAACATCCATGGATTCACGGATTGCCGTGCCTGCCGTAATAACATCGTCGATGATTGCAATCTTGCCTTCAAGCGTATGACCGACAATAGTCCCGCCTTCGCCGTGGTCCTTGGCTTCCTTGCGGTTGAATGCGTAGGGCATATCGATTCCGTGGTGATCAAACAGGGCCGCTGCTGTTACTGCAGCAAGCGGTATGCCTTTATAGGCAGGTCCGTAAAGCAGATCGAACTCTATTCCAGAATTCACAATAGCTTGGGCATAGAAACGGCCTAGGCGGGCCAAACTTGAACCACTATTAAACAACCCGGCATTAAAGAAATATGGGCTGATACGACCAGATTTTAGGGTAAACTCGCCAAAGCGTAGCACCCCTGTCTCAAGTGCGAATTCAATAAACTCGCGTTGATAATCTTGCATGACATGCTCCTGAATAACTGGGTACATTGTCCGTATGCACGTTTACAGATGCAACGGTTTATTGATCTATTGTGGGAAGACCCAGGCTGAATTCCTGCATGTGGATGCCGATCATCACGATGTGACCGCTATGGCGGGACTCTCCTTCCTCGCTGAAATCAAAGCGAAAGGTGCGGCGCAGGCGGATACCGCGTTGGGTCCAGCTTATGCCGATGCGGCTTAGCGCCACGGTCTGATCCAGAAACTGAACCTGTCGTAGCTCACATGCCTTGGTGCAGATAGCCGTTGCCATCTCGCGGGAACGGGCGCTATCCAGCCAGAACCAGATAATAAGGCCGATAATCAGGATGCCAGAAAGGGTACTCATGGGTGCTATGCTATACGAGATCTCGGTTCTGAGGAGCGTGAAGCCATGGACAAAATAAAAGTTGTGCAGGAGGATATTACACGGCTTGAGGTGGATGCCATAGTCAATGCAGCGAATAGCAGTCTGTTGGGCGGTGGTGGTGTGGATGGGGCCATACATCGTGCGGCTGGTCCGGAACTGCTGGCTGCCTGTCGTGTGCTGGGCGGTTGTCCCACGGGCGAGGCGCGCATAACTCCAGGATTCAAGCTGCCAGCGAAATGGGTGATTCATACCGTAGGACCGGTCTGGCACGGTGGTGAAGCAGGAGAGCCACAGCAGTTGCTATCTTGTTATGAAAACTCTCTGGCCCTAGCTCGTGAGAAAAATGTACAAAGCATAGCCTTTCCCGGTATTAGTACTGGCGTCTACGGCTATCCAAAACGGGATGCCGTACAGATTGCTTTGAACGCGATGTGGGCGGCAGATGGGTTTGAACAGATCATCGCCTGCTGTTTTTCTGAACAGGATGCTGAGATTTACCGGGAACTGCTTGAGGAATTCAGATGACCGATGGGAAATATCCAACCCTGTTGGAACGGCTGGACAAGATCTCCATATCCGCGTTGGTTGTGGCCGTGCTGTTGCTGGGGCTGTCTCCCTTTCAGCCAGAACCACATCTGTGGCAGAAGTTGAAGATGCTGGCAGCAGGGGAGCTGATTCGTCCGTTGGATATATTTGATCTGTTCCTGCACGGTGCGCCCATAGTTTTGCTTATTATCAGATTGGTACGTATGCATCCGTTTGGAATTGGGCGAGGTGACCAATAAACTTCCGGGACCAGAGTCGGCAACGACTCCGATCCCTGGCATCAACTGAAACGCTTAGATTGAGTAAGCCGCTCCAACCTCAGTCTCTGCCGCTCATCAAACAGATGTCTTGAGCTGATCCAGACTGCTGTGATTGCCCCCAAGCCGGTTCCAGCTGCAATTAACAGCAATATCATGATCTGATACTTGGCTGCTTCCATGGGTGGGCTTCCTGCCAGTATCTGGCCGGTCATCATTCCAGGCAGGCTGACCACGCCAGCCGCAGCCATGGCGTTGATGATGGGGATGAGTCCGGCGCGTAGAGCATCTCGACGGATGTCTCTAATTGCATCGCTCCAGCCTTCTCCAAGGATTAGTCTTGCCTCGATGTTTCCTCTTTGCAGCCACGCGTTCTGGGTCAGGTTGTCCATAGCTATGGCGATGCCGGACATGGTGTTGCCTAGCAGCATTCCCAATAGTGGGATCAGGTATTGCGGCATGTACCAGGGTTCGACTCGAACTACCAAATGCAGGGCCAGAATTGTGATGCTGAAGGATGAGATGAACATGGAGAGCGTGCCGATGCCCATGCCCCAGGGTCCGGTGAAGCGTCTTTGCTGGCGGGCCATTACTTCGTATCCGGCCACGCCCAGCATGAACAGGCAGAGAAGGCTTATTAGCAGAGGGTTTGATGTTGCAAACAGAGTTTTTAGAACTAATCCGAGTAGCCCAAGCTGTATCACGCTGCGAACGGCAGCCACCAGCATTCGTCCTTCTACTCCCAGTCGTAGGTGCCAGGATATAAATGCCAGGGCTAGAACCAGTAGGGCAGCGATGGACAGATCAATTGGGCTGAGTGAAATCAGGTCCACGTCTCAGACTCCAGCTTGCTGCCTTTGATTGTATAGCTGCGGTTACTCACTCGTTTGCGTTGTTCCAGATCGTGGCTAACCCAGAGCACTCCGCAGTTATGTTCTGTGCGGTAGCGATTGACCATCTCTTCTACTCGTTGGCGGTTTTCAGAATCCAGATTTGCGGTTGGCTCATCCAGCAGTAGCACCTCTGGTTGGTTGGAAAGTAACCGTGCCAGTGCCAAGCGTTGACGTTCTCCGCTTGAGAGGCGGCTGATCTCCCACTCCAGGCAATCGCGCTCAAATCCTAGATCGTAGAGCAGGGCCTTTTCTATTGCCGGTAGATGCTGATTTACTTGTGGATACCACCAGTGGCTTTCTGTTGGGAGCAGTCCGACCCGTTTGCGCCATTCGGAAGGGGGTAGGTTGCTTTGCAGTTTCTCCCCTATCTGCGCTTCTCCAGAGTGCGGGTCCAGGTCGGCAAGGGCGCGCAGCAGTAGGGTCTTGCCGCTGCCGGAGGGGCCGGAGAGTGTTATGCATTCACCAGCTTTCAGGGTCAGATCGATTGGATCTAACAGATGGCTTTTGAATTGTATGAGGTTGAGTGTGGCCATCCCGATCACTTGCGACGGAAGACTAGATCCCAGACACCATGGCCCAGACGTTCTCCCCGTAGTTCGAACTTGGTCAGAGGGCGGTGCTCGGGGCGTGGGCAGAAGTTTCCGCTGCCCGCTGTGTTTTCGAATAGATCTTCGTTCTCGCTTAGCACTTCCATCATCTGTACGGCGTAATGCTCCCAATCGGTGGCGGCATGAAACAGGCCGCCAGGTTTGATTGATCTAGCCAGTAGTTGCATCAAAGACGATTTAAGAATGCGGCGTTTATGGTGTTTCTTTTTGTGCCACGGATCAGGAAAAAACAGTTGCACGCCAGATAGTGATTCTGGGCTGATTCCATGCTCAAGCACCTCTACCGCATCGTGGCGAATTACCCGTAGATTGCGCAGCCCGCGCTCTTCTATCTCTATGAGCAGGTGGCCGACTCCGGGGCTGTGTACTTCTATGCCGAGATAGTTTTGCTCCGGGTTGTTGCTGGCCATCTCAGCGAGTGAGGCTCCGTTGCCAAAGCCGATCTCCAGGATGACCGGATTGTCGTTACCGAAGATAGTTGGCAGATCCAGTGATTGGCCAGGAACAAAGTCGATTCCAAATTCAGGCCATAGTTTTTCGAAGGCGCGCTCTTGGCCTGTTGTCAGGCGTCCTTCCCGTAATACATAGCTGCGGATCTTGCGATGCGGTCTGTCGCTTTCGGTCATAGGATCTATCTGTTTGTGGAGAATGTGGGTCCCCCAATGCATTTGGGAGACCCTGATCTAATACCTTAGAAGAACAAGCCTTCAATTGGGGAGGAGGCAGAGGCAAAACGTTTAGCCGGCATGCGCCCGGCCAGGAATGCCTCGCGTCCGGCCTGGATTGCCTTGTTCATAGCAGAGGCCATAAGGACTGGGTTTTTCGCAGCCGCAATCGCGGTGTTCATCAATACGCCGTCACAGCCTAGTTCCATAGCTACGGCAGCATCTGATGCGGTGCCGACACCGGCGTCTACCAGGATCGGAACTTTGGCGTTTTCCACGATGGTCAGGATGTTAAGCTTGTTGCGGATGCCAAGACCAGATCCAATTGGCGCGGCCAGAGGCATGACTGCTACACAGCCCAGCTCCTCTAATTGACGAGCAATGATTGGATCATCGTTGGTGTAGACCATGACGTCAAAGCCGTCTTTGATTAGCTCTTCGGCTGCGGTGAAGGTCTGCATCACGTCAGGAAACAGGGTTTTCTCGTCGCCGAGTACTTCCAGTTTTACCAGGTTGTGGCCATCCAGCATTTCGCGGGCCAGCTTGCAGGTACGCACCGCTGTCTTGGCGTCATAGCAGCCTGCGGTATTCGGCAGGATGGTATAGCGGTCTGGCGGCAGTACGTCCAGAATGTTTGGCTCATCCTTGTTTTGGCCGATATTTGTACGGCGCACGGCTATGGTGACAATCTCGGCTCCGCTGGCAGTGATGGCGTCACTTGTCTCTTGCATGTCTTTGTATTTGCCGGTGCCCACCAACAGGCGGGAGCTGTATTCACGTCCGGCAAGTGTGAATGTGTCTGGCTTTTGTTCAGGCATAGTCTGTCTATTTCCGTCTGTTTCTAGGTTCAAAGATTTGTCTGCGGTTGTCCCGCTTGGGTCAAGGATAGCCTTGTTGGGCTATTGTTTGAAGTATGTATTCCGCTATCCCCCACCGATAGCCTGGACAATTTCTACCCGGTCGCCCGGCTGAAGTTGGTGCTGATCGAAGATGCTACGTGGTACTAGCTCTTCATTGATCTCTATCGCAAAGCGTTGATCGCCGAGGTCAAGTGTTTGGATTAGTTCACTCATGGTGAGTTTTTCGGAGACATGTTTCTCTTCTCCGTTTAGATAAATCTGCATGGGGGCCTTCGTAATTGAGGTATTAGCAATGGTCAAATTATACACAATCGTATTAACAGATGTGTCTAACTATTCTACACTAAGCGCTCTCCTAAAATTATAATAACAGGCTGCGGAGATATAAATTGGAACAGTGGAACGAAGATCTGATATCGGCAGATAGTGCCATGACCCTATACGGCCTGTTCCTTCAGCGCCTACACCGATCCCCGAATTCAGTTGCATATAAGAGTTACGACCGAGAATCATCCATTTGGAAAGATTACACTTGGCAGGATATGGCAGATCAGATCGCTCGCTGGCAGGTGGCTTTGGTGCAAGAGGATTTGCATCCAGGCGATCGGGTGGCATTGCAGCTGAGGAATTCTCCGGAATGGGTGGTATTTGATCAGGCCTGTCTGTCCATGGGTTTGGTTGTTGTGCCGCTGTATACGGATGACCGCCCGGAGAACACCTCCTATATCCTTGCCGATGCAGATGTAAAACTGCTGTTGATGCAGGATGCTGGTCGCTGGAAAAAGCTGGCCCCTGAGCTGTCTGAGAATAAGATTTTGCAGCGTGTCTTGTTGCTTGATTCTGGTAAAGCTTCAGAATCTCTGTTGCAGAGTGATGACCGGCTTAGGTCTGTGGCCGACTGGTTGCCTGTATCTGCGGGGAGTTTATGCGAGAGTAGAAAAAACCCACATGCCCTTGCGTCTATCATCTATACCTCCGGAACCACGGGTCGACCAAAAGGGGTAATGCTGAGCCATTACAATATGCTTTCCGTGGCCCATGGAGCGTTGGTGATTATCAACTGTTACAGGGAAGATATATTCATCTCCTTTCTGCCTTTGTCCCATACTCTAGAGCGAACAAGTTGCTACTATCTAGCCATTATGACCGGCGCAACAGTGGCTTTTGCAAGGTCTGTTGCTCAGCTTGCTGAGGATTTGATGACCATAAAACCTACGGTCATGATTGCCGTTCCGCGTATCTTTGAGCGGGTTTACGGGCGAATTATGGAGCAGCTTAAAAAAGGCCCAGCGCTGGCTAAGAAGTTATTTTACCTGGCAGTGAAAGTGGGCTGGCGGCGATTTCTGTTTCAACAGGGACGTACAGGCTGGCATCCATCTTTGGTTCTCTGGCCTATGTTAGATAAGCTTGTTGCATCTAAGATAAAGACTAAGTTAGGCGGACGTCTTCGGGCTGCGGCAAGCGGTGGAGCGCCTCTGTCTCCGGAGATTGCGCAGGTGTTTCTTGGCCTTGGTATTCCCATACTTCAGGGCTATGGTTTAACTGAAACCAGCCCCAATATCAGTCTAAATCCTATCGAGGATAACGTGCCAGCCAGTGTGGGTGTGCCTCTGCGTAGTGTCGAGGTACGTATCGGTGAGAACGATGAGCTTCTGGTGAAGAGCCCTGGCCTTATGCTGGGTTACTGGAACAATCATGCGGCCACTGCAAGAGTGATTGATTCAGATGGTTGGTTGCACACTGGTGATCAGGCACGAATTGAGGATAACCACATCTATATTACAGGTCGGATCAAAGACATTCTTGTGCTCTCTAATGGAGAGAAGGTCCCTCCCTCTGATATGGAATTGGCCATAACACTGGATCCCGTGTTTGAGCAGGCTATGGTGATTGGAGAGGGTCGTCCCTACCTTAGCGCATTGGTTGTTATCAATGCAGATCTATGGCCTGGGCTGGCGCAGGATTGTGGGCTGGATCCTATGGCACCTGCTAGTTTGCAAGACTCAAGGCTGAACAGCGTGTTGCTAGGGCGAATCAAAAATGCCCTGAAGGATTTTCCGGGCTATGCCAAGATTCGTCGGATCTCAGTGCAGTTGGAGCCTTGGACTATCGATAATGGCCTGCTTACACCTACTCTTAAGATTAAACGTACGAATGTTGTTGAACATAATCGTAAGGTGATCGATTTAATGTACGGAACTGGCCCGGTGTGAGCAGTTGTCGCTGGGTGATTTGGCGGCTTGCAACTGATTGGGTATGAGGCATAGAATCAGAAGATCTGCCATCGGCATGATTTAGACAAACCAGTTTTGCGGGTATCGTATATCGGTATTACCCTAGCTTCCCAAGCTAGTGAGGCGGGTTCGACTCCCGCTACCCGCTCCAGATTTCATTCCAACGCTCAAAGATCCAATTCCTTAACCTTCTTTATTCGCGAAACAGGGTATAAAGTATTTGTAATGGCCAGGATATTAACAAATGGATGTTAGTAGGGTAACGCGCGATGTCCCTCCGTCTCTATCTGACAGGTACTCTGTGCAACTCGTTGCGGTGCTGGTCGTGGTGGGAATTGTCCAGATCCTGGAGCTATTTCTTCTACAACAAAAGTATGACCTGTTTACAAGTGGGTTTCTTCAGCCTCATTCCTATTTGACCTGGCCTGATCGAGCCGGATTTATTGGGATTAGCGTTTGGATTGACGTGGTCTTTTTTGGCGTCATCGGGTTGTTCTGGTTTTTTGTTTCGCAAAGATTCAATGTGCGTCCTTTGCTCGCGGTATATAACTATTTTTTTGTAACTCTTTCCTTCATGGGTATTTGGCTTGCGTTGAAATTTAAAACCTTGTCCTATTTTAACGATACCCTGAACTTTCTGGTTATAAAGAATCTCGGCGGCGGCAGCCTGTTAGAGGCGGTTAGTTACGTCGTTAGTGAGGGAGCAATTTTAGGCATATGGTTGCTTTGTCTCGTGTGTCTCTACTTGGCAGGGCTTTACTGGGCGAATAGAAATTCCGGTAGCGCATTAGTTAATACACAGGCTATAAGTTACAAGCTGAAATCAATAGGATGGTGGCTGGGAGGGATTGGTCTGCTAACCATTGCCTTGATGGTATATATAAACTCTGATTTTTCCCTCCGGTACGGACTAAAGAAAAAAACCTCTTATGCATTAACTAGTAATTTGTTGGACCATCTTACCGACCTGGATCGGGATGGCTATGGACTTTTTGTGTTTCCCACAGATCCTGAAATATTTAACAGCGAGATATTTCCAGGTGCTTTGGATTTTCCCGGCAATGGCCTTGATGAGGATGGCTACGCAGGGGATTTTAAGTGGGATGGCCCAGAGGCAGATCCACTTGAGCTCCTTGCCCCAATGCCCGGGAAACATATACTGCTTGTTGTTCTGGAAAGTGCCAGGGGAGATCTACTGGGCAAGGTCTGGCGCGGTCAACCGGTTGCCCCGACGATCACCAGCATGGCCCAGGCCGGGACCAATGTTGAATATGCCTACAGTCATACCGGTTACACTGTTTCTTCGATTAATGCCCTGCTCAATCGTACTCTCTCATCTAGGCAGGATCGGGTTGCATTAACTGATTTTCTGCGCCGCTCTGGGTACTCCCTTTCGTTCATATCAGGGCAGGATGAATCGTTTGGAGGAATTGCAACTTCCACCGGAATGAACGAGCCAGGAAATTACTTGTTTGATGCGAGATCTGCTCTGAAAGACCGAGTGTTTGCAAGCAAGGAACCCGGTAGCTTACGCTTGAGTGAAGATAGAGTGGTGCAGCAGTTTAATGTTCGTGCCGAAGAGGTTGATTGGAAGAAGCCCCAATTTTTCTACCTCAATCTACAGGCCGCGCACTTTCCATATAGTCATCCAAACATGCCGATGCCGATAAACCCAAGACCGATCAATCGATCTGATATCAGTGAGAGAAATCTTACCTCACTTCAAGCTACCTACTGGAATGCCATCGCCGTTGCTGATCAAGCCATAGCAAGCATGATAGAACGCCTCAAACAGCTTGGAGTCTACAAAGATACTGTTATTGCTGTGGTAGGTGATCATGGTGAGTCGTTGTTTGAAGATCATTTTCTTGGTCACGGCCATGCGTTGAATGAGGCCCAGACAAGAATACCTCTCGTCATTAATCAGCCAGGCTTGAATATAAACGGGGCAGTCGGGCAGAAGGATGTCGCCGAGCTTCTGGTTATGGCGGCAACTGATCGGATTGATAAGTATGGTTGGGGAAAACAGGAACCCCCTCAACTTCAGATTGTTGGATCACTGAATCAGCCGCAACTTGTTGGGACTGTTTCAACTGGTGCTGTACGAACCATCCTTGATCTTGGTACGCGTAAGGTATTTTTTAATGACTTAAGACGTTGGGAGGATTTCGATAAGGCAATTAATGATTCTCGCCTTGGAGAGCGAACAAAAAAACTCATAGAGTTGTGGGAAGGGGCGCGCTGGGAGGATTATCTATCCCGTTCCAAGGCACAGATAAATACACCTGATTCCTAATTGTCTTTTGTAAATATTCGCCGCATCTGTTTGTCCAGAGCGCTCAAGAAGATTGCAAATAAGGTGGAAAAGATCAGGCTGCCAAGGGCGGCAAGATTATCAATCCACCAGATATTATGTGCCTCCGCAAAGTTGTGAAATAGTGATCTAAGAAAGCCATTGACCATAAAAAGATGGAATGAAATGCCCCCAAAAAAGGCAAGCGGAATGGCGAGTGACGACCGGTTAGAATAATTATTGATAACTATAATCGATATGGATATCACAAGGAGTGTGAACGTTAGATCGCTCGTAACCCAGATGCTTTGATTTAGATTGCCCAAGATAAAAAATACCAGAGCCAATGTAATTACGCCGTAACCCAACTTTATTCTATCTTGGGCGGCGAAGTATATTCCAATGCACAATACCGGGAGATGTCCAAATATCATAAAGTTAAAATTAAACCCGTTCTTTATCATGTATGAGTTCAGGAATAACTCCATCAGAATCGATGCCACGGAGATAATAATCAGAAACCTATTTCCATATCTTTTAAACATCCATAAAAGGAGCGGGTAAAAAAGATATACCTGGAAAATAAAAGGCATAAACCACCAGGGTCCTACCGGCATCAATGCCTGGTTGGGTATAAAGTTTGAGATGAGTAGAATCTTCCAAAGCAGGCTGTCCCAGTAGAGTACTTGCTCGGCGCTAATAAACAACTCTTTGGCAATGCCGAGCAGAATATAAACAGTTACACAAATCAGGAAAGACACGTATATCTTCCCCACTCTTTTAGCAAGAAAAGAACTGAGCTTTAAGTTTGTGTTGAGGTGTTTTCTGGTTAAGCCATAGGCGCTGAAGAAAATAAATATCTGGACACCATAATGCCCAAAATAACTAAAGGTGGCACGCAACAGCTCAAATGGATTGTCTAGTAATGTATGGTAAAACCTTGGGAATATATTCGCATTAAAATCAAATTGATTCTCACGGATGTCGGGCGTCAGGTTATGAAAGAAATTGTGGAGAACTATTATGAGAATCCCGATTCCTTTTAGGACCTCGGTCTGCTCTTTGGAAAAAAAGGCGATTTGAATTGCTTTTTTGCCCATTCGCCTGTCTCTTTAATAACAAGTGGTTAGCGGCAGCAGCTGAACAAATGGCATGGCCAAACGCTGCCCTCATCTATTATGGATACACTATACTCTAGTTCATTGGTTTCGTGATTTTGGTAAATCGTTATCATAAGGTTAATTCTGTATCTATTTAGTGATGAGTTCCTCAATTGAAATACAGCTATTTATACGCAAGCTCTGACATAACTTGGAACAAATACGGCAGTGAATTTGATCAATCTAAAGGTGCTATAAAAATATTATGGGAATTCAAAACCTTCTGAAATCTACAGCCATCTATTGTCTGCTGACCATGGGTTTAGCCGGTACAGCCATGGCTGCCGTGGAACAGAAGAATATTGCTGCTTTGTACGAAGAGGCGTTGATCCAGTTTCAGAAGAAGGAGCTTTCAACTGCCGTTATCCACCTCAAAAATGCCCTCAAGCAAGATTCGGGTTTTTTGCCCGCGCATCTTTTACTGGGACAGGCATATCTACAGCAGGGAGAGGGCGCGCTGGCGGAGAGAGAATTGAGTGCGGCGCAACAACTTGGAGCAGATAGAGCGCTGATATCAGTTCCATTGGGACGGGCCTATCAGCAACAGAGAAAGTATCGACAGATTCTAGATGAGATCAATGTAGGAGATTTTTTGCCAGATCTGAATTCAGAGATTTTGGTGTTACGTGGGCGCGCATATTTAGAACAGGGTGAGATCGATAATGCGGATCAGGCCTTTGCTGAGGCAGCGAAATATAATCCTGGTGCAACTGCACCCTTGTTGGGAAAAGTTTCTGTACTGATGCGTAAAGGAGGTTTCTCTGCCATAGAAGAGGTAATGCAAAAGGCGATCGATATAAATCCCAATGACCCCGATGTATGGCACACCAAGGGCTCAGTTGCACATGCTCAACACCAGTTTAAGGAGGCTGTGAATTTCTACCGGAAGGCGCTGGAGTTAGAGAAGGACAGCTACAAGGTCCAACTCTCAATGGCTGGCGCCTACATGGATATGGGCGAGTATGATCTGGCGCTTAAAGAACTAAAAATAATGCGAGGCGAGCAAGCGCATGATCCACAAGTACCCTATCTTCTTGGAGTTGTTTATTCGCGGCTTGGTGATGCCAAGGCCTCCAAAGAATCCATGGTTGAGGCGAGCAGTATTATGTCCAGACTTCCTACTGAGGTTAAGGAAGATCACTTGGAAACTCTGCTGCTATCAGGGTTGATAGATTACAGTCTGAACAAGATGGATGAGGCATATGCCAACCTGGAACTCTATGTCAGAAGAGTGCCGAATAATCCGGGCGCGCGCAAGCTTATGGGATCAATCCTATTTGAGAGAGGCCAGTATGATCGGGCCATACAGACACTAAAACCAGCCCTTGGCCAGATACCTAACGATTACAGACTGCTTACCATGTTGGGAACGGCCTATCTGAGAAAGGGGCGGCATCTTAGGGCCATCGAGCTTCTGGACAGGGCAGTGGGGCTTGGCGGAGACGCGGTGGAGGCGCGAACTCAGTTGGCTCTGAGCCAACTAGCCCAGGGCCAGAGCGAGGCTGGTCTGGAACAACTAGGAGAAGTGTTTGCCAAGACAGAAGAGGCACGGCTGGCTGGAGTGACGTTGGTAATGGAGCGTCTCAGGCGGCATGAGAATAAACAGGCGGTAACCATCGCCAGAATTCTCAGTGAACGTAACCCAAAAAACATGAACCTGCTGAACCTGTTGGCCTCGTCGGAGATAGCAGCAGGTGATATTCCTGCCGCTATTGAACATCTTCAGCAGATATTAGAGGTGGACAGCAACTACCTCGCCGCAAAAATTAATCTGGCCAAGATTGATATAGCTACTGGCAAGTTAGAACAAGCACGGAGTCGTATTGAAAAGGCACGGATGGAACATCCCAGAAATACTCTGGTCATGGTTGAATTATCCAGATTGGAGGAGATCAGTGGCCGGCCAGAAGCTGCAGTTGAATTGATGCGTAAGGCGGTGGCTTTAAATGAAAGTTCTGTTACAAATAATCTACATCTGGGTGAGATGTATATGCGGCTGGGTATGAAGGAAGAGCTTAACCAACATATGCAAAAGCTAGAGCGATTGTTTCCTGATGATATACAAGTCATGCGTATGATTGGGGTTGGCCATCTATCTCAGGGCAACATGGTTAAAGCGAGAACTCCTTTTAGACGCATGTCCAAAGCGGCAGGATACAATGGTCCCGTGCTGTTAGATGCCGCTAGGTTACTGCGAACATCAGGTGATCTTGAGGGGGCTACCTGGTCTCTAATGAAGGTGTTAGAGGATGCTCCAAGGTCCATCCCAGCCCAGACTGCTCTTGCTGAGGTGTACCTTGCGGCAGGTAAAGAACAACAGGCCGCAGAGATCATTGCCCAGCTCATGAAGTTTCATCCGGATGAGGCAGCTAGCTATCGCCTGCATGCCGAACTATCGATGTCAAAAGGCGAGTTCTCAAACGCCATAGCGAGTTATAAAAAAGCGATTGATATGGGTGACAGACGGAATACAGTCCTACATCTCTATCAGGCTTATCTCTATTCAGGCGATGCCAAAGCCGGGGTGGAATTTTTAGAACAGAAAATAAAGTCAGATACAGCCATTGATAATAGCCTGCTAAAGAAAGCCTTGGCTGAGGGGTATCTGCGTCTTGGGGATCTAGACGCTGCCGGATCAACCTATCATGATCTGATCAAGGCGGGCCTACAAGATCCGGAGGTGTTTAATAACCTATCCATGATCAGGTTTAAGCAGGGGAATAAAGATGCAATGGAGCTGGCCATCAAGGCCCATGAACTGGCACCGGAAAACCCTGGCATTAACGATACTCTGGGCTGGCTGTTAGTAAAATCGGGGAAACCGGCAGAGGGTCTCCGCTACTTGCGTAACGCAAACCTACGGGCAGCTTCAAACAAGAGCATTAGGTTTCATATAGCTGCGGCCCTGATTGATCTGGGACGAAAGAAAGAGGCGCAACAAGAGCTGCAACGATTGGTTGCATCAGGTGATGAGTTTAGTGATCTGGCGGAAGCCAAGGCTATGCTAGAGCTGCTGACAAAAAGTAAATAGTGTCAGATTATTTTACAAGTTAACTTGGAGAATAAAACGACTCTGTGTAACTGCCTGATAAATAGCAAAAATTAATTATGGTATGTAAGTTGCAGTTATTATGGCCATACAATTGTGAAACAACTCCAATAATCGGTGTGCTATCGAGATTGAACAGATGAAATACACAAAAAGTCTAAGAACTATCCTTGCACCGGGACTCCTGGCGCTGCTTATATCGGGTAACGCAGCCGCCGACTGGTCTTGGAATTTCACCGGTAGCTCCTCTGGGGGTGCCTCGGGATTGACTTACAGCGGTAGTACATCCGGTGGCAGTGGACCGGCCCCCAGTGTCACGGCTACCGGTTGGTCTAACTCGACATACTCGTCTAGTACCTCCGGTAGCAGCTATGGATCTGGTAATCTGGTGCAGCGTGGCATCTACAAGTACAGCGGCGGATTGGGTGTAACCAGTCCCGATGATGTAGGAGAGGGAAGCCCTGAACATGCCACTGACAACCAATACAGGATAGATTCAATCTTGCTCGACTTTGGCGGCACCGCTGTTACCTTAAGTCAGGTTCAATTTGGTTGGTATTCTGGCGATTCGGATTTTTCACTTGCGGCCTACACGGGTGTTGGAACACCTGATCTTGGTACCATGGAATATAGTGACCTTGCGGGTAACGGATGGACTGTTATTGACAGCTACTATAATGCTGGAACATCAGCCAAAGATGTGAACGGTGGCGAAATATCCTCTAGTTACTGGCTGATTAGTGCGCTAAACCCAGATTTAGGTGGAAGTTCCAGCTCAAGTTACTACGCCAATGACTTCTTCAAGCTTAAGATCGTGGAGGGCGTTCCAGGTGGCCCGCCGCCCAACACAGTTCCAGAGCCCTCCACTCTTATTCTGCTCGGAATGGTCGTAATCTTCTCGCTGATGCGTGGCAGGATTATTGAGAAAAGGCAGACAAGCTGCGCGTTACAGGCATAGATGTAGCACACAGTTTTAGGAGCTAGGTATTAATTAAGGTTGCCAGTTTTTTCTGGTAACCTTTTTTTGTGCCAGAAGTCTCAAAAACCAGGCCTCAACTTGAAATTACAGTTGGATTACTAAATTCGCTTTTACTGTAAAGGTTAACGCTATCTTTTTTGCTAGACTTTCAACTAAGCATGGGTGCAAAGTCGGTCAGGTGGATGTTTGTCCTTAGTTCGGCCATAGTTATGTGATTATTTCTGATAACTATTGTTATTAGATGATTGATCCAACACTTCCATATTCAAAATTTATATAAACAATAACCCGATGTCGCCACGGAGGTTGTAATGGGAAAGCTTTTTAAGATCCTTGGAATATTCATAGGTGCAGTTCTGCTATTAGTGGTTGCGGCTTCCGTGATTTTGCCATTGGTGGTTGATCCTAATGATTTTAAGGGCGAGATCGTCAAGCAAGTGAATGAGCAAACCGGTAGGGACCTGATTATAGCCGGTGATCTAAATCTTTCGGTATTTCCGTGGCTTGGAATAAAGATTGATGGGGTAGAGCTGAGTAATGCGAAAGGCTTCGGCAAACAACCATTTGTCTCGGTAAAGCACGCTGCAGTGCGGGTAAAGCTGATGCCATTGATCAATAAAAAGCTTGAGGTGGATACCATTGGACTGGATGGTGTAACGCTAAACCTAGCTAGAAACAAGGACGGCAACAGCAACTGGGATGACCTTGCCAATGGCAAAGAGGGTAAAGCGGCCGCCGATAAAGATAAGAAAGCGGATAAGGCTGGAAGCAGTTCTGGTTTAGAAGGGCTATCCATTGGTGGGGTGGATATAAGCGATGCCAGGATCAGTTGGGATGACCGCCAGTCTGGTAGAAAATATGAGATTAGTGAGTTCAACCTAAAAAGCGGTGCCATTGTTGCGGGCAGTCCAGTCGGTCTGGACATGGGGATGATGGTCATGAGTAAAGATCCAGCACTAAAGGCCATGGTCGATTTGAATGGAACCATTGAGTTAGATGAAGCCAAGGGCCAGTTGAATATTGCGGATCTGAAGCTGAGTTTGGATGCAAATGGCGCTGCACTGCCAAAAGGCAGTCTAAAAGCAGAGCTTGAGACCGTGCTAATGCTTGCCCTGGATGGCCAGTCTATGTCTCTACAAAACCTCAGGGTTAAGTCTGGCGATCTTAATTTGACAGGTAATCTTAAAGGAGAAAACCTGAGTGCCAATGCCCCCGCCTTCAGCGGCAATCTTACTCTGGCCGAGTTCAATCCACGCAACTGGATGATAAGCCAGGGCATGGCGTTACCAAATACATCTGACCCAAAGGCGCTGAGCCGTCTGTCCGCAAGTCTGAATCTAAGCTCTAAAGGTCAGTCCACCAATCTAAACAAGCTTGCTATTCAACTGGATGATACAAAGATCACCGGCAATGCCATTATGCGCGGAGCAGCTGTGGCCTTTAAGCTCGCTGTTGATGCAATAGATATGGACCGTTACATGCCAGTGAGTAATGCCAGGAGTGCAAAAGGTAACCAAACTGGTGCGAAGACTGCCTCTGGAAATGAACAGCTGTTTCCGGTAGATGATCTGAGAAAACTTGATCTGAATGGTTCTTTGAATATTGGACGGCTGATCACCAATAAACTATTGGCAGAGGGTGTTTTGGTAACAATAAAAGCAAAGGACGGCCAGGTGCAGACAACGCAGAAGGTGAGTAAATTCTATAATGGTAGCTATAGCGGTAAAGTCAATATTAACGTAAGTGGAAAGACGCCTTTAGTTCAATTGGACAGCAACCTATCCAAGGTGCACTTGGGGCCTCTCATAAAGCAATTGGCCAATGAGGATAGGCTAACCGGAGAGGGTCACTTCATGGTTGATATTAGCGCCAGTGGGAACAGTGAAGGTTCACTCAGGCAAACCCTTAATGGCAAGCTGGACCTTAAGTTTCTGCAAGGAGCTGTGAAGGGTATTAATCTAGCGGATGAGCTGCGCAAGGCCAAGGCTCTGCTTTCGGGTAAGTCAGCTACTTCATCAAAAGGTCCGGTACAGACAGATTTCTCCCAGATCACCGCCAGCGGCGTGGTAAAGAATGGAGTATTAAATAACAGTGATCTCCAGGCGCTATCGCCCTTTCTTAGGATTACCGGAAAAGGCGTAGCTAATCTGGTAAGAGAAACTTTGGACTATACCGCGCTGGTCTTTATCGTTGAGACCTCAAAGGGTCAGGGAGGCCACGACCTAGCTGCTCTTGAAGAGCTAAAACGTAGCAAGATAGGAGTGCCTGTGCGTTTTTCCGGGCCGTTAGCATCGCCCAAATGGGAAGTTCAGTGGCAAAAAGTTCTGCTTGAGATGAAGAAGGATGAGCTTAAATCTAAACTGGAGGAGAAACTGCTGGGTAAGGATAAGGCAAAAGATGGAGAAAAAGGCTCGGCCAAGGATCAACTGAAAGAAAAACTATTTAAGAAGCTATTTTAGTTGTTTAGAGAGGTGCTATTCTGCTTGCTGGGATATGAATTTGATTGGAGATAAAGATGGGCGAAATGGTGCATTGCGTAAAACTCAATAAAGAGGCAGAGGGGCTGGATCGGGCTCCTTATCCTGGTGAGTTGGGACAGCGTATACTTGAGAGTGTCTCCAAAGAGGCATGGCAGATGTGGTTCCAGCATCAGACTATGCTGATCAATGAGTACCGCCTGAATCCGGTTGATCCAAAGGCCAGGACCTTTCTGGAAGAAGAGATGGAAAAGTTTTTCTTTGGCGGCGGCTCCGGCGTGCCGGTTAATTTTACCCCTCAGTGATATCAGGTGGCTGCGGTCTTAGAGGGATCTTGGTCGGCAGAGTTAAAAAACATGGGTTTTCAGTAGCACATGCCCATTCTTGACTTGACTCGCTCGGCCTGGACCGCTTTAATACGCACCTCTCCATAATTGGAGATTCCAAATATTTGCCCAGGTAGCTCAGTCGGTAGAGCAGGGGACTGAAAATCCCCGTGTCGGCAGTTCGATTCTGTCCCTGGGCACCATTTTCTATACTTTCTTCCCTGCGTTTTGCCAAATTCCCTTTAACTTCCGCGTCTACTGTCAGGTTGTGACTTGCAGCGGGATAATTCGCAATCAGTCACGACCTCTTTTCTGTCATAATCCGTATTCATACAGCTGATTTTCATTGAGAACCAAATCGTGGATTACCCGCTCTTCCTTGCTTTTGTAGTAGGTTTTTTTAGTACCGCTCACTGTTTAAGTATGTGTGGCAGTATTATGGGGGCGCTAACCCTGAGTCTGCCCTCAGAGGTTCGTGGTGGTATGGGCAGGTTTCTGCTGTTCGTAATGCTGTACAACCTTGGTCGTATACTTATCTATGTAGTGTTAGGGGTGGCAGCAGGTTTTACCGGACAGCTTTTGGGTGATGGTCTTGATGGCGCGGTCTGGAGACAAGTGGCTAGCGTTGTGGCTGCGATAACTATCATTCTGATAGGTCTCTACTTGACTGGGTGGTTTCCGATACTGCGTAATATGGACCGCCTGGGTGGGGCTGTATGGAGCCGTCTGGAGCCGGTTGGGCGTAAATTGCTGCCGGTGAGAACGCCGCTGTCAGCTTTTCTGGCGGGACTGGTTTGGGGCTGGCTACCGTGCGGGCTAGTTTATTATGCTCTGATCCTTGCTCTGCCTCTGGGCGACCCAATCATGAGTGGCCTTTTTATGCTCGCCTTTGGCTTGGGCACTATGCCGGTCATGGTTGCGACAGGAGTGTTTGCTGGTTGGCTGGCAAGATTGGGTCGAAATGTCAGGCTCAGACAAGTGGCAGGTGTTATTGTTGTCATTGTAGGCGTCACAGGGTTGATTTTCGGCGCGGATATATTTTTGGTACCATTGGACCAATAGCCCGTAACTAGAGATAGTGGATTTCAGGTATAGATTATGATTCTAGGCAAGAATGCATCTTTGTTGGAGACAACCAATGCCGCCAGGATTGTGGCAGCAACAGGTGTTAATACCATGCTGTACGGCGAAAGCGGTACTGGCAGAGAACTGTTGGCTAGGTTTATTCACGTCCATAGCTCCAGAGCGCAGCAGCCATTTGTATCGGTAAACTGCGCCTCTATGCCAAAAGATCTGGCGGAGTCACTGTTGTTTGGGTATAGCAAGGATTCCTTTGCTGGTGCGGCCGAAGATCACGAAGGCTATCTTGTATCAGCTGCTAACGGAACTCTGTATTTGAGCGAAGTGGCTGAACTGCCTCTTGGAGTTCAGGCCAAGTTGCTACGTTTTTTAGAGTCAGGTGAAGTGTTGCCATTGGGTTCACCCAAGCCAGTTAATGTTGATGTTCGATTTATCGCTTCTAGCCAGGTAAATCTTGGGGTCGAGGCGGAGCAAGGTTATTTTCGTCAGGATCTATATTATCGTTTAAATGTTGTGCCTTTGGAACTTCCGCCATTGCGTATGCGCCAGGGCGACATTCCGATCCTGTTGGCGCATTTTGTTAGTGTCTTCTCTAAACGACATAGCTTGAAGTCACCTCATTTTACCAAGGCTGCACTTGCGAGCATGAAGCAGTATCGATGGCCGGGAAATATTCGTGAACTAAGAAATTTGTGTGAACGTCTTCTGGTTCTTTTGCCTGGTCAAGAGGTGGGTGTACAGAATCTTCCACAGGAATTCCGTGCTGAGCCAATGACCGACCAGGTGTCTGGTTCCGTTGTGCAGTTGCCACCGGAAGGGATAGTCCTGGCAAGTGTTGAGGAGAGTTTGATCAGACAGGCCCTGGAGCTGGCCAGAGGCAACCAGAGCAAGGCCGCGAGATTGCTTGGTATCAGCCGGGACACTTTGCTTTATAGATTGAAAAAGTTCGCAATCTCCTAAGTTGAACGGTTTAACCTCTAATCCATTAAGCCTTACTAGAACCCTGTATCATGCAGGATAGAAGCGGCATCAAGACTTATCTGCGCTTGCTGTTATATGTCCGGCCATACGTTCCGGCTTTTCTGATCAGCATTCTTGGCTTCATGTTGTTTGCCTGGACCATGCCAGCATTTGCCAAGCTTATTGAACTGTTTGTCGAGGGACTTCAGGGAGGAGATGATAAGTACCTCTACTATGTTCCGCTGTTATCTGTTGCCATCGCGCTCTTTCGCGGCATTGGCTTTTATCTAGGTAACTATTTCCTGGCCAAGGTTTCTCTAGGTGTAGTGCATGATCTGCGCGTAGCCTTATTTAATAAGTTGCTAGAACTGCCGAACCATTATTTTGATACCAATAACTCCGGTCATTTGATATCCAGAATTACCTACAATGTAACTCTGGTAACCACTGCAGCTACTGATTCAGTCAAGACAGTAATCAGAGAGGGTCTCACTATTCTGTTTCTGCTGGTTTACCTGCTGTGGTCTAACTGGAGACTCACTATGGTTTTCCTGGTGGTTATGGTGATCATGGCAGTTATAGTTTCAACTGTGGGGAAGCGTCTGCGACAGTTGAGCCATAGGATTCAGGACGCCATGGGGCATGTCACCCACGTAGCTTCCGAGATAATAAACGGTAATCAAGTGGTACGTAGCTATGGCGGTGAGGATTACGAGAAAGAACGTTTCTTTAGTGCCAGCAAAGATAATCTGCGTCAGAACATGAAGATGGTTCGGGTGGGTGCTGTAAATACACCAGTACTCCAGTTTCTGGTTATTATGTCTGTAGCCATCATCATGTTTTTAGTGCTGCAGATGCGCGCTACTGGTACCGTGGCGGAATTGGTGGCTTTTGTGATGGCGTCATCCATGATGCCTAAGCCCATACGTCAATTAAGTGAGGTCTACGGAAACATCCAAAAGGGTATTGCTGCGTGTGAAAATATCTTCGAGCAACTTGATGAAGATATTGAGGACGATACCGGAACTATTGAGATTGAACGCGTTGATGGCAGGATTTGTATCAAGGGTCTTGAATTTAGTTATCAGGGATCAGAGCGTAAGGTTCTCAAAGGCATTGATCTTGAGATAGAGCCGGGGGAGACGGTTGCATTTGTCGGGCGATCAGGTAGCGGCAAGACGACGATTACCAGTTTATTGTTACGATTCTATAATCCAACTGCCGGAGAGATTCTGGTAGATGGCATTCCGGTGCAGGATTATAAACTATCGAATCTGCGTGAGCAGATAGCCTTGGTGGGACAGAATACGACCCTGTTCAATGATACCGTGGCTAGGAATATTGCCTATGGATCACTTGGCAAGAAAGATGAAGCTAAGATTATGCAGGCGGCCCAGGCGGCACATGCCATGGAATTTATTCAGGGTATGGATGACGGGTTGAACACTCTTATTGGTGAAGACGGGGTATTATTATCTGGTGGCCAGCGTCAGCGTCTGGCTATTGCCAGGGCCTTTCTGAAGGATGCGCCTATATTGATACTGGATGAGGCGACATCTTCGCTCGATACTGAATCTGAGCGAAGTATCCAGGATGCATTGAAGGAGCTTACTCTGGGCCGCACCACGCTGGTGGTGGCCCATAGACTGTCCACTATTGAGGGGGCTGACAGGATCGTGGTGTTGAAGGATGGCTGTATCGTCGAGAGCGGGAAACATGAAGAGCTGCTGGCGCTGAATGGCGAATACACATCGCTCTACCATACACAGCTAGAGTCCCAGGATTCTAACGCGTCTGATTGATTCAATCGAATTGTTCCAAGACTGGCCTATTTAAGATAACTGGACCAATCTTCGTCCAGGTTTCCAAATACAAAGAAGTGCGGATTCAGCAGAGAGTCTTTGCTGTTGTATTGTAATGGCTGCATCCTGGTGTCGGTGATTTTGCCTCCAGCGGCCTCGACTACGGCCTGTGCTGCCCCCGTATCCCACTCAGAGGTGGGGCCGAGTCGCGGATAAATATCAGCCTTGCCTTCAGCTACCAAGCACGATTTCAATGAACTGCCCATGCTGATTATTTCGTGCTTACCCAGATTTTTTAGATAACGTTTAAGGCTCTCTCCCGCGTGAGAGCGGCTGCCAGCTACTAGGATTGGACTTCTGTGTTTTGGATTTACCCTGATCGGTTTTGCATCCTCCCCCGATAATTGCTTGAACGCACCGTCATTTATTGAGCCGTAGTAGATTGCTTTTGATACTGGTACATAGATGACACCAAGGATTGGTCGCATGTTATCTATCAGGGCGATGTTGACGGTAAACTCGCCATTACGCTTTACAAACTCCTTGGTTCCATCCAATGGGTCAATCAACCAGTAGCGGGTCCAGGTGCTGCGCAAAGAGTATGGGATATTGGCCGATTCTTCAGACAGGATGGGGATCTCCGGAGTCAACTCCAACAAGCTGTTTACAATGATTCGGTGTGCAGCCAGATCCGCCTCGGTCAGGGGTGATTGGTCAGATTTTTCATACACAGAAAAATCGGTATCGTAGATTTTGAGAATTGCATCGCCAGCGCGTTTGGCAATATTAATGATCTGTTCTATGGATATGTGGATATTGTTCATGGTGTCATGGGTCTTATATGAAAATTATAAAAAGTCTGACTTTCGGTGGTGGAGGTAACCTTATTTATCCGAACTGCTATTTAATAGATCTCTAACTAGATAGAGTGCAGCTATGGAGCGAGCCTCGGTGAAGTCGTCGCGCTCAAGCAGTTGTGGCATATCAGCAATCTTCCATGGGACTACCTCTATCTCCTCTGGTTCATCACCCGGTATTCTATTTTGGTATAGGTCGCCGGCAAGTACGATATGGGTGGTGTGGCTCAGGTAACCAGGGGCAATGGTGAAAGAGTGTATGTGCTCCAGCTTGCGCGCAGCGTAGCCAATCTCTTCCTGAAGTTCTCTATTTGCCGCGATCAGCATGTCTTCGTCTTGCTCGATATGCCCTTTAGGAAATGCCAGTTCGTAACGGTCGGTGCCAGCGGCATATTCCCGTATTAGGAGTACGGTCTCTGAGTCCAGCATGGGTACAGCTAATACTGCTCCTTGATCTGAACCGATGATGCACTGATATTTGCGATGCTCACCGTTGCTAAACGTCAGGTCTATCTCTTCAATATTAAATATGCCGGTGTGGATGATTTGGCGACGCGAGTTGATAGTGGGCTTTTTAATCATAGTACTTCCGAAACCTGCTTGATTGAGTATAGTGTACCTGCAACTGATCTTTTTGACCCAATACCACGAAGGATTTATTTCTATGATCGACTGGAAAAGGATCGATACGGTGTTCCTGGATATGGACGGCACCCTGCTCGACCTGCACTTTGATAATCACTTCTGGTTGGAACATGTGCCGCAGCGATATGCGCAGGCCAGAGAATTAACCCTGGAGCAGTCCAGGCATGAGCTGTTATCCCGTTACAAAGATGTGGAGGGCACTCTGGAGTGGTACTGTGTTGACCACTGGAGTAAAGAGTTAGGACTTGATATAGCCCTGCTAAAACAGGAGGTGGATCATCTTATTGCAGTGCATCCGCATGTGGTGGATTTTCTGAATGCTATACGCACGCTAAACAAAAAGATCCTGCTAGTGACCAATGCCCACCAAAAATCCTTGGCGCTGAAACTGGACCGGACTCAGCTGGGCGGACAGTTGGACGGAGTGGTATGTTCCCACGATCTGGGATATCCCAAGGAGTCAGATGAGTTTTGGAGATGTCTGCAACAGGTTGAGCCATTTGATAGAGAGAGGACCCTGTTTGTGGACGATAGTCTGTCCGTGCTTCAGTCCGCTGAACGTTATGGAATCGAATGGTTGTTGATGGTACTGCGTCCAGACACCAAAGGGCCTGCAAAGAGCAGTGAACACTTTGCCGCGATCAACGATTTCTCTGAGATTATGCCGGACCAGTATTAGCCTGGATATTTTCCCCAGCGTTTGAAACGTTTTTTGCAGTATTTGAGAAGTTCCGCGTAGTTTCTAAAGTGCAGCTCAAAGCCATCTTCAGCTGGCGCATCATACTCACACCAGTCATTATCATAGTCACGACATATCTGTGGTCTGGTCTCATATATCCCGCACGCGCCGTCCTTCTGAATATGTTCGCATCTGCCTTGAAGCATTAGATACCATTCACCTTCGTCCCTGTAAATCTCAACTCCCTGGTGAGATATTTGCCATAGCAGGTGATCGAAGTCCGCCTTGGAGCGGGGAGCCGAACCCAGCGCTTCAGTGGTGTAGGAGCAGCATTTCGTTCCGGCACAACGGAAGCATTTATTGTCTACTTTTATATCCATGGGATTGTATGGATGTCATGGTCTATCGGTTGAGGCTTATCTCCGCCTTTGGCCACCGCTACGCCTGCCACCAGATTTGTTTTGGTGTGACCTTCCTCTTCCTTGTCCGCCACGATCGCTGCGTTCAGGATATTTCCGGCTTTTAGGGTCGATCTCTGCCAGCAATTCTTTAGTTACCGGTTGCATCTCTATACGATGGCCGATGTAGGTCTCGATTTCCGGTAGGGAAAAGGAGTAGGTTTCACAGGCGAAGCTGATTGCATCCCCGCCAGCGCCGGCCCTGGCTGTTCGGCCTATTCTGTGTACATAGTCCTCGGCGTCTTCCGGCAGATCGTAGTTGATGATATGACTCACGTCCGGTATATGTAGACCGCGTGCGGCCACGTCTGTTGCCACTAACACTGGCAGATCGCCGGACTGGAATTCACCCAGTAGGCGCATGCGCTTTTTTTGAGGCACATCGCCCGAGAGAACAGCGGTCTTGAAGCCGTTACCTTCCAAAAAGCCCCAGACCAGATCAGCAGCACGTTTGGTATTTACGAATACAATAGTACGCCTTGGATCCATGTGGCGCAGCAGACCTATGAGCAGAGATATTTTTTCATCGTTGGCGGTCATGTAGCAGGCCTGTATCACCTTATCCGCCGTTATCTTGTCCGCCTCTATTTTTATTTCTTCCGGGTTGTCCATGTGCTCGTAGGCGAGCTCGGTAACGCGATATGAGAGTGTGGCTGAGAATAACATTCCAAGACGTTTCTCTGGCTTTGGCATGCGTCGCATCAGGTAGCGGATGTCTTTGATAAAGCCAAGATCAAACATGCGATCTGCTTCGTCCAGCACCATTACCTGGATTGCATTTAGATTAAATATATTTTGTTTGAAGTAGTCGATAAGTCTGCCTGGAGTGCCGATCAGAATGTCAACTCCTTGTTCCAACTGTTTGCGCTGAGAGTCATAGCCGGTACCACCGAATACCAAACCCAGTTTAAATCCGGTGTGTCTTCCCAGTACCTCTGCATCTTTATGTATCTGAATTGCCAGCTCTCTGGTTGGGGCCAGCATGATAGCTCTTGGCTGTGTGTGTTTTCTTTTTTCGTCAGCCGGGTTGTCCAGCAGATATTGGAAGCATGCCAGAAGAAATGCCGCAGTTTTTCCAGTGCCAGTTTGGGCTTGTCCAGCTACATCTTGGCCTTTGATGGCGATGGGAATGGTATTTGCCTGTATGGGGGTGCAGAAAGAAAATCCAGCTTCTTCAACGCCTTGCATTAGATTGCCAGCTAGTCCAAAGCTGCTAAATTGTATGTCTGTTAAGTGTTTATCTGTCATGGTGGGCTAGGATACAGTAATTTCCATGTGGTTGGGACTTGCAATGCTTAATAGATTCAGATGAAATAAGGCCAAGGCGCTTGGGGGAGGGCGCGTTTTCGGATTGATTTATCGTTGATACCCCTTAATCATTGTCTTAATGTATTGTGGAAGCGCTGGTGCGGACCCGCACATCTCAGCGAAATTACCTAACTGATTTGGAGAAATATCTAGTGAGTGAGCAGATTGTTCATGTGACGGACGACTCTTTTGATGATGAAGTGCTTCAGGCCGGAGAGCCTGTTCTGGTTGACTACTGGGCAGAGTGGTGTGGCCCGTGCAAGATGATAGCGCCTGTATTAGAAGAGATTGCCGGGAAGTACTCCGGTCGAGTCAAGATCACCAAGCTCAATATTGACGACAACCCAAATACACCGCCACGTTATGGAATTCGCGGTATACCAACACTTATGCTGTTTAAAAATGGTGAAGTTGAAGCTACTAAGGTTGGTGCAGTTTCTTTGTCGCAGTTGACTGCATTTATTGATAGCAATATTTGAGTTTTGTTCTAGAATGCTAAACTAACAGTTGGCCGCACTCCGGGAGGGTGCTAGAATCGGGATGATTCAAGACACTCCTGAGAGTGCTGTTTCAAGAAAACAGTAACCATCCCAAACTAGACGTTTCCCAGAATTTTATTTACGTACTCCGTCTGAGGCGTACCTTTCTATTTTCTCTGTATCAATACCAACATATCGAATAAACCATGAATCTTACTGAACTAAAAAAAATGCCGGTCTCCGAATTGGCCGAACTCTCCCGTAGCATGAACATTGAGGGGCTTGGTCGCTCGCGTAAGCAAGACCTTATCTTCGCAATTCTCAAGGCCCACGCAAAGAAAGGCGAGGACATATACGGGAATGGTGTGCTGGAAATTTTGCAGGATGGTTTTGGCTTTTTACGTTCAGCAGATAGCTCATACCTGGCAGGTCCAGATGATATATATGTATCTCCCAGTCAGATAAGACGTTTTAGTCTGCGTACCGGAGATACTATCGATGGGAAAATCCGACCCCCCAAAGACGGCGAACGTTATTTCGCCCTGCTCAAGGTTAGCGAGATAAATTTCGATAAGCCGGAAGATGCTAAAAACAAGATCCTGTTTGAGAATTTCACCCCACTGTTTGCCAACGAGAAATTTACTTTGGAAGTGGGTAACGGCAGTACCGAAGATATAACCGCTCGTACCATTGAGCTGTGCGCTCCTATCGGCAAGGGGCAGCGTGGGCTGATCGTGTCTCCGCCTAAGGCTGGTAAGACTATGCTGATGCAAAATATTGCTCAGTCCATAGCTCACAATCATCCTGAGAGTCATTTGATTGTTCTGCTTATCGATGAGCGACCGGAAGAAGTAACAGAGATGGCGCGCTCAGTTAGGGGTGAGGTTATTTCGTCTACATTTGATGAGCCTGCTGCACGTCACGTACAGGTTGCAGAGATGGTAATCGAGAAGGCGAAACGTCTGGTTGAGCATAAGAAAGATGTCGTGATCCTGCTGGACTCTATTACTCGTCTGGCTCGCGCTTATAATACCGTTATCCCTTCATCCGGCAAGGTACTTACCGGTGGTGTGGACGCCAACGCTCTGCATCGTCCCAAGCGCTTTTTTGGCGCAGCAAGAAATGTCGAAGAGGGCGGCAGTCTGACCATCATTGCCACGGCTCTGGTAGAGACCGGCTCCCGCATGGATGATGTCATCTACGAAGAGTTCAAGGGAACCGGTAATATGGAGGTGCATCTGGATCGGCGTATTGCGGAGAAGCGTATTTTTCCTGCCATCAACATCAATCGTTCTGGCACCCGTCGCGAGGACTTGTTGATGAAGCCAGATGATCTACAGAAGATGTGGATTCTGCGCAAGATACTCCATCCAATGGACGAACTTGCCGCTATGGAATTTCTGTATGACAAGCTTAAAGTGACCAAGACCAACAACGAGTTCTTCGACGCTATGAAACGTTGACGCAGAGTTAATTGTGTTTTATTTAGAAGGGCCGCCCCGAAAGGTACGGCCTTTTTTTGGGCAAGAATACTACCAAATATAACCGGCTTATCATCTTTGAGGCCAAGGCCGATGTTTATCCCTATAAGTTGGCGAAACCGGAAAACCGGCTGTCATAGGAGTGAGCAGTCACGTATGCATTATTGGTCATTTGGAGCGTTGGTTTTATTTTCGTCTTCAAGTAGTGCCAGGGCCTCTCCCAGCTCAAATGAAGCGATATGGCGTAACACTTGATCTGCCAGATTTTGCCCCAACACGGCGTGCAGGAGATGCTCATTGCTTCGCGCCAGCTTAGCCGCCTCGCTGTCCCCTTTTTGCAGTAAGGATTTCAGCTGGGTGAGTACTGTATCCGCCTGTGTGGTGTCGATCTCTCCCTGTAAGTTTGTCTGGCTGGGCAAGGCATCGCGTAATTCCGCCACAAGTTGCTCCAGTGCGTCAGCCAGATGCAGGGCGTGTACAGACAAATTCACAGCCCCGTCGTTTGCTGCTTCATTTAGGGCTGCAGCCAATTCTGATACCTGTTGTGCACCGATATTTCCGGCTATGCCTTTAAGATTGTGCGCAAGTTTTTTCAACTCTTCACTATCTTCGTTCTCGGCTAACTGCCGCAGGCGCTGTGGATCGTCTACATGCTGAGTCACGAATAGTGTTAGCAGCCTGGATAGAGATTCGAAGCGATTCCGGGCAATGGACAGTTGCTGTTTTAGATTACGTGCATCCATAGCGGCGCTGCCTGGGCGCTTCCCTACTGCGTAATGTGCAGGTGTTATCCCTTTATTTGTGGCTGTTTCAAACTGTGGTGGGATCCACTGTAACAGGATGGTATAGATTTCTGTCGGTTCTACCGGTTTGGCGATGAAATCATTCATGCCTGCCTCACGACACGCAAGGCGGTCCTCTTCAAAGACATTGGCGGTCATTGCTATTATGGGGATGTCCTTCCTGCCCGGCAGGGCCCGGATGGCGCGTGTTGCGTCTAGGCCGCCCATCCTGGGCATCTGCACATCCATAAGAATAAGGTCGTAGCTTTGCGACTGCACCTTTTCCAGCGCCGCCTGCCCATCCCCTGCGGTATCCACCATAAGATTCACCCCATGCAGTAGTTCCAGCGCCACCTCACAATTGATTGCGTTGTCTTCCACCAGCAACAGACGGGCCCCGGATCGGGTATAACGGAGTACGGCTTCGGCATCAGGTATGGGGGGTTGGATGTTTGGCATTACGCCATGGCCGCGCCCAAGAAGGGCGGTAAACCAGAAGGTACTGCCCTTTCCAGGCTGGCTTTCCAACCCACACTCGCCCCCCATCAGCTGTGCCAGATTACGGGTGATTGCGAGCCCCAGTCCCGTGCCCTCGTATTTGCGGTTGGCGGCGTTATCCGCCTGTTCGAAGGTCCCAAACAGCCGCGCCTGGGTAGCGGTATCGATGCCTATACCTGTGTCCTGTACCTCGAAGCGGGCCTTGAGGCCTGCTTCGCTCTCTTCCAGTAGATAGGCGCGAATGGCGATTGAACCATGCTCGGTGAACTTTATGGCATTTCCGGCGTAGTTGAGCAGCGCCTGGCGCAAACGGACAGCATCACCACGCAGCCATAGCGGAACATGATCGCTGTCCATGGTTACCGATAACCCCTTGGTCATGGCGGAATCAAGAATCATGGAGTAGACATGATCGAGTACCTGATCGAGGGCAAAGTCGCTTTCATCCAGGCGCATCTTTCCGGCCTCTATCTTGGCTAGGTCGAGAATATCACTCAGGATTGAGAGCAGGTGCCGCCCGGAGCTGTCGATCTTGTCCAGACGTTCTTTCTGCGCTGCACTGACGCCCTCGCGGCGTAGCAGGTGGGCGAGGCCAAGAATGGCGTTCATTGGTGTCCTGATCTCATGACTCATGTTGGCAAGGAAGGCGCTTTTGGCTTGGTTGGCGGCCTCGGCTTGTGCCCGTGCCACTTCCAGTTCGGTGGTGCGTTGCTGTATCAGTTCTTCCAGATGATGGCGGTGCTGTTCCAGCTCATTGGAGGTTTTCTTCTTTTCGGTGATGTCGCGCAGGAATACGACCAATTGTCCTCCGTCGTTAGCGCGATATTGGGCGCTTATGTCCACATCGAAGACTGTTCCATCCTTTCTTCGATGTTTTGACTCAAAGTGGCCCAGGCCATGCTCTCTGATGTATTGATACTGAGCTGCAGTTTCGGTGGGTGTCTTGATGGCATCTATGTCTGAGATACGCATATCCAGCAGTTCCGGCTTGGTATAACCACTCATCCGGCAATAGGCTTCGTTGACCTCCAGGAGGTGACCATCCATGTCTGTCAGCCAGAATGCATCAATGGATGCCATGAGGATCAGCCGGTATCTCTCCTCGCTTGCCCGCAACTCGGCCAGATTGGTATCGAGGCGCTGGCGCACAGCGGAAATCTCGGCAATGTTGATGGGCGTTGTATCCCTGGTATCGGCGGCTAGGCTCGCCACCTGGTTGTTGAGTCTGCGTGCCGTGAGAGTCCCAGCCACCAGCCCGGCCAGCGTTGCCAGGAGGATGGCAAGAAAGAGCCAGATGCCGGATTCAAACAGCGGTGCATATTGGACAGTGCGTGGTATTTCCAGGGTGACTGACCAGGGGGCAAAGCTTAATTTTTTCTCAAAGCGCCATTCCGGATCCACATCCTGCGTTGAATCAAAATTAGGCGGTGCTTTCCTGGCGACAATTTCGCCGCGGCTATCTCTCAGTGTCAGCGCCCAGCCTGGTGGTAGGCCTATCTGTTCGATAGGTCTCTGAAACTGCCGACTGGAGAAGATGGTGAGTAATAGGTAGCCGATTTTGCCTTCACGCAAGGCAGGCACGGCTATCGCCACCAGTTTTTTATTGGCAATCGGCCCCATGAATGTGTCACCAACCGCCGGTTTGCCGCTGGCCAGGGCAGTGGAAACGGCGGAACGACCCTGGGGGACGGGAAGCTGCGGCAGCGGTGTTCCATAAGGCAGGCGGGTGTTGAACAGCATCTGTTTTGGTTCGCCGGTGTCAGCGAGGATGACGTGGCTGTCGAAACTTTTCTGGTAACTCTGGGCTTCGGCATAAAGCTCCGGCCAGCGTTTGGGGTCATCCAGGTGTGGTGACAGGGCCAGAATATTCAGCGCTTTGGCGCGGACCTTCAGGTAGCTGTCGATATTGACTGCAAAGTTTTGCGCCTGATCCGCCGCAGTCTCTGTCATATTGGTCTGCCGGGACCCCATGCTTTCTATCGCCATCCAGGCCGCCAGCAGCACCAGTGGCAGCATACTCAACCATATCAGGTGCGTAAGGGATGTGGATAGCGAACGAGGCGTCATGGGTGGCGTTCTTTGGCATAGCCCTGTATAGAGCCATTTTCGCTGTAGTGCAATGCGATGGCCTTGAATGTTTTGAAACCGGCGAGGAAGGCATCAACCACATCCGGGTCAAATTGACTTCCGCTTCCAGCGACGATTATCTCTTTGGCTTCTTCGAAAGATTTGGCAGGCTTGTATACCCGAGCCGAAATCAACGCATCAAAGACATCGGCAATACTCATCAGGCGGGCAGAGATGGGGATGGCATCGCCTGCTAGCCCATCGGGATAACCCATGCCGTCCCAGCGCTCGTGGTGCCAGTGGGCGATCTCTTTCGCCAGAGCCAGAAACTCCACTTTTTGGGCGGCATCCAGTTCCGCCAGATTGATTGCTTGTGCACCTAGCGCAGCGTGGGTTTTCATGATTTCCCATTCATCATTGGTAAGGGGGCCTGGCTTCAGCAGGATGTGATCTGGTATCCCGACCTTGCCTATATCGTGCAGGGGGGCTGAACGGGTGATCAAGTCAGCGTAGGGTGTATCGATAGTGGCTGTAAATTGTGGGTGCTCTTTGAGGCGCATGGCCAACTCATGTACATAGCCCTGGGTGCGCAGGATGTGGTTGCCGGTCTCCGGGTCTCTGGTTTCAGCCAGGTGCGCCAGAGCGCGGATGCTTACCAGTTGAGTCAGGTCATTTTCCGCCATGCGCCGATTCACCTCTTCCTCCAGCCAGGCATTCTGGTCTGTCAGGCGGTCACGGGCATGTTTTAGTTCCAGCTGAGTCCTTACCCTTGCCAGTACTACGAGGGGCTTAAATGGTTTGGTGATGTAATCCACTGCACCCAGGCGGAACCCTTTGAACTGGTCATGTTCCTGGTCAAGGACGGTAATAAATATCACTGGTATGTTGTTGGTAGATGCATTGGCCCTGAGCTGTTTTAGGACTTCGTACCCGTCAACCCCGGGCATCATGACGTCAAGAAGGACCAGATCAGGGAGTGGGTCGACCTCGGCAATTTGCAAGGCGCGCTCACCAGAGTTGGCTACTCGGACCTGATACTCTGGTTGTAGCAGATCGCTGAGAATCGTTAGGTTCTCAGGGGCGTCATCTACTATGAGAATAGTTGAACGTGACATAAGACACCTGTATCAAGTATTTTGTAAAAATAATGACGCTTGAGCACAGCCTATTAGATATGTTAGAGCTAATAGTGACAAGCTAATAGTGACAAGCCAGTAAGTTATAATTCTGTGATAACACCTAGAGTTTAGACTGTTTTTATGTCGTCGTGAATAGCTACAGCCATGGGCCATGCGTGGTGAAGTTGGCAGTAAGAAAATCGTCATATTACAAGTAGTGACAATGGTTTATGTTATGACGGTGCCTGATGAAAATAATAATTTGGGAGGGCTGTTCTTATTTTGACCTAGCCATAACCATTGCGTGATACAAGCTGACCTTAATCTGGTGATAAACAGCCTTGGTTTGAATGGTATTATACAGATGCCAAATTATGTTTCAGTATTCTCAGGGAGAATTGATGAGTTGTTTTGTAAGACCGGAATGCGCAATGATACTTGCAGCCGGTAGGGGCGAGCGCATGCGCCCCCTTACCGATAACACCCCCAAACCGATGCTCAAAGTAGCGGGCAAGCCTTTGGTTCAGTATCAGGTGGAGGCGCTGGCGCGTGCTGGGTTTAAAGAGCTGGTGATAAATTACGCTCACCTTGGCGAGCAGATTAAAACCCATCTTGGTTATGGAGGCGAGTGGGGCCTGAGCATAACCTACTCTCCCGAAACCGGATCCCCACTTGAGACTGGCGGCGGCATATTTAATGCCCTTCCCTTGCTGGGAGAAAGGCCATTTCTGGTAGTAAACGCAGATGTCTGGACTGACTATGATTTTTCCCGCATCAGGATAAGAGAAGATAGATTGGCCCATCTGGTTCTGGTGCAAAACCCGCCACACAACTGCGCCGGTGATTTTGTATTACATGGAGACTTGGTCGCCGATGATTCTGATGATCGTTATACGTTCAGCGGTATAGGGATCTATCGTCCGCAGTTATTTTCTGATTGTAAGACAGGGGCATTTCGTTTATCTCCCTTGCTTTTCTCTATGGCCGAAAAAAATTTGATAAGCGGCGAGTTGTTTGATGGACGCTGGGTGGATGTTGGTACGCCAAATAGGCTAAAGGCATTGGATGCGGCCCTGCGAGGTGGTCTTCTGGATCGACTTCAGATGGGCGCTGAATAAATTTTTCTGTGGTACTAACGTTACAAAAAGAGTAAGCATAATTTTACCTCCATTCGTTTTCGGTTTCTTAAGCCCATCTTTTGCCGGCATGGATTAGACTTAAATACATGGGTCAAGAGATAACACATAGCCACTTTGAGCCAGAAGACTTCGCTGCATTTGAAGAACGTCTTGGAAGAGAGACTCTTCTGCTATGCCGTTGGCTGGAAGAAGGGCGTTTTAAGTCTGGTCCAAATATGGGTGGCTTTGAACTTGAGGCCTGGCTGGTAGATGAAAATGCCAGACCTACGGGTATTGTTGAATCATATCTAGAACGGCTGGGTGATCCACTGGCTGTACCTGAGCTTGCTACCTTTAATGTTGAATTAAACGGCAGTCCACAACAGTTGAGTGGGTCAGCTCTGAGCTCTATGCATAAGGAGCTTACAGAGACATTGAAGCGATGCAACGGCGTGGCCTCAGGTCTAGGGGCCAGACTGGTAATGATAGGTATACTCCCTACCGCAAGGGCATCTGATTTTACCCTGGCAAACATGTCGCCCTTGCATCGCTATCACGCCTTGAACGAGCAAGTGTTGAATCGCCGTGGAGGGGAGCCGTTGCGGTTGAATGTCGAAGGCCATGATGAGCTGGTACTGGAACAGAATGATGTGATGCTGGAAGCCGCCGCCACATCTTTTCAGATACATCTAAAGATTGATGCAGATGAGGGCGTAAGGTTCTATAACGCATCAAAGATCATCTCTGCCCCCATGGTTGCACTGAGCGCCAACTCTCCTTATCTGCTTGGGGCCGATCTCTGGGATGAGACTCGCATCCCATTGTTTGAGCAGGCGGTGGCGGTTGGAGATTCCAGGCTGAACCGGCGCGTGACATTCGGTGTTCGATATATGGAGAACTCAATTTCCGAGTGTTTTCAGGCCAACTGGCGGCGTTATCCGGTGCTGTTGCCTCGTCTTATGGATGAGCCGGAAGAGGACCTGGCTCACTTACGATTGCAAAACGGAACCATCTGGCGCTGGAATCGACCGCTGATTGGATTCGATGCCGACCACAGGCCGCATCTCCGCCTTGAGCATCGTGTAGTGTCGGCGGGCCCCTCGATTACAGATTCGATCGCAAATGCCGCCTTTTATTATGGGGCGGTATCTGCATTGGCACGGCAGTTAGTGGCACCTGAGACCATGCTCCCTTTCGAACAGGCGCAGAAAAATTTCTATGCCGCGGCCAAGAATGGGTTGCGCACGGAGATCCAATGGATGAATGGGAGCATGGTCAAACTACCGCAGCTATGTAAAGAGGTCTTGTTGCCCTTGGCCAGAGATGGCCTGTTATCTCTGGGCATTGACCGTGACGAAGCCGATTACTGGCTGGGAATAATTCAGGCCAGGGTTGACTCGCGACTCAATGGAGCCGCTTGGCAACGAGCCTGGGTGGAGAAAAACGGTAATGATATGCGCGGACTGATGGAAGCCTATATCGAACGTCAGATAATTGGGAAGCCAGTGCATGAGTGGAAAATATGATTTGAACATGCGCATATTATTTGTATTTTGTTTTAAGTAGCCATTAACTGGTACCTGATCAATATGTTGACAGAGATAGACTATCTGCCGGATGGCCTTCTGGAGCTTGAAGCCACTCAGCTTGAAGAGGTGCTGGGCGGGCCAACGTTAATACATCTGTCTGGTCGCAGAGAGCCGGCTCTGTTCGTGTCCGTGCTGATGCATGGCAATGAAACTACAGGCTGGGATGCGGTACGGCAGTTGCTAAAAGGTTATATGCCAGGTGGTGTCGAACGAGAGTTGCCGCGCTCGCTTAGTCTGTTTGTCGGAAACATAAAAGCTGCAGCGTTTGGCCTAAGACACCTGGATGGGCAGCCTGACTACAATCGTGTCTGGCCCGGAAGTGACCTAGCTGAAACTCCAGAGCATCTAATGATGACTCGTCTGGTTGAGACCATGCGTAGGCGTGGAGTCTTTGCTAGTGTGGATGTACATAACAATACCGGTCTTAATCCCCTTTATGCATGTGTGAACCTTTTGGATAACAGGTTTTTCCACCTGGCTACCATGTTCAGTCGCACCGTGGTCTATTTCATCCGGCCCTGTGGAGTGCAATCCATGGCTATGGCCAACATCTGTCCGGCAGTTACCTTGGAGTGCGGTAAGTCCGGGGAGGCTTACGGCATCGAGCGTGCAAGAGACTACCTGGATGCCTGTCTGCATCTGTCGGAACATCCTGTGCATCCGGTTGCGAATCATGACATTGAGTTATTTCATACCGTTGCAATAGTAAAAGTGCCAGATCAGATTAGTTTTGGGCACTGTGTTTCAGATGTGGATATACGCTTGGCCGACGATCTGGACCACTTTAATTTTCGTGAGCTGCCAAGAGGTACGGTGCTGGGGTGTCTGCGTCCGGATATTGGGTTAGGACTGGAGGTAACTAATGAACATGGAAAGGATGTTTCTGAGCGTTACTTAGAGCTTGAGGGTAATGAGATCAAGCTGAGAGTGCCGGTTATGCCTTCTATGCTGACCCTGGATCACAGGATAGTACGCCAGGACTGTCTATGCTACCTGATGGAGCGGTATGACGATCATCTGAAACTATTGGATTGATCTGATACTGCCCAGTGAAACGCCACTGTTTACTGAGCAGTCAAGCCACATTGCGTGTTTAGGTAAAAAAACTCTACTTTTTTCACGTCCCTGCCCTTGACTACTGAAAGTTTGCCCATATTATTAGCACTCACTAGGGGAGAGTGCTAATAATTAGTGCTCCCGGTTATTAATCATAAACAAGCATACTAAGGAGAACTCAGTAGATGAATATTCGTCCGCTGCACGATCGTGTAATTGTACGTCGTATGGAAGAGGAGACCACCACTGCCGGTGGTATCGTACTCCCCGGTTCAGCAACCGAGAAGCCTGATAAAGGTGAGGTCCTGGCTGCTGGTAAGGGTAAGATCCTGGAAAATGGCGATGTGCGTCCGATGGATCTTAAGGTTGGTGACAAGGTTCTGTTCGGTAAATACTCAGGAACCGCTGTTAAAGTTGACGGTGAAGAACTACTGGTGATGCGCGAAGAAGACGTCATGGGTGTAATCGAAGGCTGAAACCCCAAGACCCGAGAGGCGATTAATGCCTCCGCCAGTTAAGAAGACTGGCGTCGTATCCTCCAACAAACACTGAATTTTAAGGAATACTGCAATGAGTGCAAAAGAAGTAAGATTTTCTGAAAACGCCCGCGCCAAGATGATGGACGGCGTGAACGTACTGGCTAACGCCGTGAAGGTTACCCTTGGCCCTAAGGGACGTAACGTGGTTCTGGAAAAGAGTTTTGGTGCTCCTACCGTAACTAAAGACGGCGTATCTGTAGCTAAAGAGATCGAGCTGGCTGACAAGTTCGAAAACATGGGTGCCCAGATGGTGAAAGAGGTTGCTTCTCACACCTCTGATATCGCCGGTGACGGCACCACCACCGCTACCGTTCTGGCCCAGGCCATGGTACGTGAAGGCCTGAAGGCTGTAGCCGCCGGCATGAACCCAATGGATCTGAAGCGGGGTATCGACAAGGCGGTTGAAGTTGCTGTGGCCGAGCTTAAGTCACTGTCACGTCCTTGCTCCGACGACAAAGAAATCGCTCAGGTTGGCACCATCTCCGCCAACAGCGACACTAACATTGGCGACATCATCGCCGAGGCCATGCAGAAGGTAGGCAAAGAGGGCGTTATCACCGTAGAAGAGGGTTCCGCCCTCGATAACGAACTGGACGTAGTAGAGGGTATGCAGTTTGACCGCGGTTACCTGTCCCCATATTTTGCCACCAACCAGCAGAGCATGAGTGCCGAGCTGGACGAACCATACATCCTGTTACACGACAAGAAGATCTCCAACATCCGTGACCTGCTCCCAGTATTGGAAGCTGTGGCCAAGTCCGGAAGATCCTTGCTAGTAATCGCAGAAGATGTAGACGGTGAAGCTCTGGCTACTCTGGTAGTCAACACCATCCGTGGAATTGTTAAGGTTTGTGCTGTTAAGGCCCCAGGTTTTGGTGATCGTCGCAAGGCTATGCTGCAGGATATCGCAATCCTGACCGGTGCTACTGTAATCTCCGAAGAGGTTGGTCTGTCTCTGGATAAGGCTGGTCTGGACGAGTTGGGTACTGCTAAGAAGATCCAGGTAACCAAAGATGAGACCACTATCATCGACGGAGCCGGTTCTGAGAAGGATATTAAGGAACGCGTTGAGCAGGTTCGTGCTCAGATCGAAGAGACCTCTTCTGACTATGATCGTGAGAAGCTGCAAGAGCGAGTAGCTAAACTGGCTGGCGGCGTTGCCGTCATCAAGGTTGGCGCTGCCACCGAAGTCGAGATGAAAGAGAAGAAGGCTCGTGTTGAAGATGCTCTGCATGCTACTCGCGCTGCCGTGGAAGAGGGTGTAGTTCCTGGAGGTGGCGTTGCCCTAATCCGTGCTCTGCCAGCCCTGAAGAAGCTCAAGGGCGACAACCATGATCAGGACGTCGGTATCGATATGGCCTGCCGTGCCATGGAAGAGCCACTACGCCAGATCGTGGCCAATGCCGGTGAAGAGGCCTCTGTAGTAGTCAACAAGGTCGCAGAAGGAAAGGGCAATTTCGGTTACAACGCTGCAACCAGCGAGTACGGCGATATGATCGAAATGGGTATTCTGGACCCAACCAAGGTAACTCGCACTGCGCTGCAGAACGCAGCTTCAGTATCTGGTCTGATGATCACCACCGAGTGCATGGTGGCCGATGCTCCTTCCGACAATGCATCTGGCGGTATGCCAGACATGGGCGGTATGGGCGGCATGGGTGGTATGGGTGGCATGGGTGGAATGATGTAATTCCCAGCTACTGACCATAGCAAATAGAGAGCCCCGCAGTGATGCGGGGCTTTTTTGTGTGCTGATCTATATATAGCGTAGACAAGGTTGCATCTCTCAGACAAGATCAAGCATGATTGGGTACTGTTTATGCCCGACTCTGGTAATGGTGAATGATTTGAATACCGATCCAAATTCTCAACTACCCAACAAACAAC
>RRYU01016676.1_pt1 | contig 50554 bp, 36 predicted proteins | sample 2162651 | NCBI WGS metagenome assembly RRYU01 (sample SAMN10267283, study PRJNA491782) | microbial mat metagenome | isolation source: biomat in the production well | place: Japan: Minami-Kanto gas field, natural gas well KTG3 | collected 2017-06
GGGGGGGCATGGAAGGAGCGAATGAAAGTCGCATCACGGGTGCTGGTACTGGCCCTGCTTACGCTTACGCTTCTTGGCAAAGCGAGTGCAGCGGAAATCTCTTCGGACCTCGCCTCCCGCGTGGCTCAAGGGGAAAGCGTACCCGTATGGGTCTTCTTCACCGATAAGGGTACAGAAGTATTCAGTGCCGACTATCCCAGCGCCCAAGCCCTTGAACGGCGCGCCAAGGTGCGCGAGGTCGACAGTCTTCTGGATTGGCGCGATCTCCCCCTGTCAAAAAAGTACCTGTCCTTTTTCCAGAACCAGGGGTGGACACTTCGAAGCCAGAGCCGCTGGCTCAATGCCGTTTCCCTTGAAGCCGATGCATCCATGATTGAGATCCTGGCCGAGCAGGATTTTGTAAAAGAACTCGCTCCCGTGGCTGGATCTCGAAGGTCCTCCGAGCTTCCCATGGAAAATGCCACAGCCGTTCCCGGTGCGCGCGATACCATGATCGACTATGGCCTGAGTGAGTCGGAACTTGAACAAATCCAAGTGCCCGATGTGCATCAGCGAGGTTTCTATGGTCAGGGCGTAATCATTGGAATGCTCGATACTGGATGCAACACGCAGCATGAAGCCCTTCAGAGTGCTGAGATTCTCGGCACCTGGGATTTCATCCAGGGCGACGAAATCATTTTCGATCAGTTGGGTGATGTTCCTGAACAGGATCATCACGGCAGCCGAACTTTTTCCACTCTTGCTGCCAATCTTCCCGGATCATTGGTGGGTGTGGCATTTGAGGCCTCATATTTCTTGGCCAAAACCGAGAAAGAGGGGTCGGAAAATCCTGTGGAAGAGGACTACTGGGTTGCCGGTCTGGAATGGCTCGAGGCCCAGGGCTGCGATATTGTAAACAGCAGCGTCGGTTACAAAGATTGGTACTCTTTCTCGGACATGGATGGAAACACCGCACTAAGTACCATAGCCGCCGATCATGCCGCTTCTCTCGGACTGCTTGTTGTGGCGGCAGTGGGTAACGAGCGCTATGATTTTGGGCATATCATCGCGCCTTCCGATGGTGACAGCGTTTTGGCCGTGGGTGCCGTGGATTCCGATGGTGATTACTCGTGGTTCAGCTCGCCCGGCCCAAGTTACGATGGCCGCATCAAGCCCGACGTCATGGCTCGCGGCCAGGAAAACTACACCGTCGATCCGTCCAATTACTCTGGCTATATGGAAGTGTCCGGTACCTCCTATTGCACGGCCTTGGCCTCGGGTGTGGCGGCCTTGGTGCTCTGCGCGAATCCCGAAGCCGGACCCATGGATATCATTGAGGCCATGCGGCAAACCGCCGACCATGCCAGCTATCCCAACAACGATTATGGCTGGGGAGTTCTAGACGCGCTGGCCGCCATCGACTATTTGAAGCCGCGCATCGTCCACACTCCACTTCCCGATACGGAAGACAGTAGTTACGGGTATTCCGTCGTGGCGGAGATCACTAGCATCTCGGGAGTTATCACTGAAACGGATATGTTCTTCCGCGTGAACGAGGGCGAGTGGAATGAACTCTCTCTGGATCCGCTTGGTGGCGATAATTATGGAGCTATGATTCCCGCCCAATATTGGGGGAGCACCGTGGACTACTTCCTCAGTGCCGAAAACGATATGGGCACGGAGGTTTATCATCCCGAAGGTGCACCGGCCAATTTCCACAGCTTCTATGTGGGAGAAGACCTGGAGCCTCCGGTCATTGTCCATGGCCCCCTTGGCGATCAGGCAGTTCCGGTCTGGCCCGCTACCGTCAAAGCTCATGTCACGGATAATCTCGGACTGGCTTCGATAATCTGCGAATCGTGGCTCAATGGTGATCGTCAGGAAGATTTCGAGCTGCTTCCCTCGGGTGCTTCTCTCTTCGAAGGAAACTTCACCTACGCTGTGGTGGAAGGTGACTCCATTCGTTATCGCATTGTCGCCACCGATGCGGCGCAGGCGGCGAATCAGGCCGCGCATCCAAACAGCGGTGAGCATGCTTTTGCCATTCGCGGTGCAGGTGGATTGGTTCTTCTTCTGGAAGACGGTGAAAGCTATCGTGGATCGGACGGCAAGCCGGGGCCGAACAAAGAATGGATACCCTCACCACCTCAGGCTGAACGATCCGCTTCGGCCGATTGGATACAGGAAGCCCTGGTCGATGTCGGCTATCTGGTGCAGCGCGAAACCCTGGGGCTTACTGATCCCGCGCTTTGGTTTGCCTTCGATCTGCTTGTGATCTGCAGTTCGGATCGAGAGGATCCTCTCAATGTCGAAGGTATTCCGGCGGCTTTGGAATCCTATGCCACCGGTGGTGGTCGCCTCCTTTGCGAAGGAGGTGAGCTCGCCTACAAGTACCGTGAGGACAGTTCCTTCCTCAACACGGTTTTGCATGCATCGGGCTGGATCTCGGATTATGGCGGGAACCTTGAAGTCGCTGCTCCGAGTCACCCGGTGGCGAATTACCCCTTCGAGTTACCGGGAGTTCTTCCCTTTAACTATGAACACTATACGGATCAAGATTTGGTCGAGCCGGCGCCGGACGCAACCCTGGTCTACGGCACCAATACCAATGAGTTCGCAGCGGGAGTCCTGGTGCATGACATGGATTCCGATCCTCTGGGAGGGCAGTCTGTTTTTCTGCCCTTCAACCTTGGCCGCCTGGATGAGACGGAGGCCAAGCTTCTCATTCGCAATTCAGTAGCCTGGCTTCTGACGGGATTCACCGGAGGTAGCGGACAGGTTTCGGGCAATGTTTTATTGAGCGATCAAGGTGATCATTCCGGCGTGATGGTTTCGCTCACCGGCCAGGAGCCCTGGACCACCGGCCCGGATGGCAGTTTCCATTTCGAGGGTGTCTGGACGGGCAATGTGCTTCTTCACGCTGAGAAGCCCGGATACTCGGATGTGGACAGTGTGCTTACATTGACCGAAGGTCAGGTCATTGAGGGTATCATTTTCGAGTTGCAGCCCATCCTCATACTTGACTATCAGGCCCAACCTGAACTTCCCATTCCCGACAATTTCCAACCGGGCGTGTCCGACACGATCTGGGTGAACGAGGCGGGTTCGATTCTGAGTTTGAATGTGGATGTGAATGTCAGCCACAGCTATATCGGTGACTTGAGGCTTCAGTTGAAAAGCCCGACTGGTAGCTCGATTCTCCTGCACAATCGCAGCGGCGGATCTTCCGACAATATCATCGGCAATTATCCGCTGACCTTGGTTCCCGTGGAAGATCTGGGTGAACTCGCTGGCGAGACCATCAACGGACCTTGGATTCTCCACATTTCGGACCATGCTCCCGACGATCTGGGCACACTTCACAGTTGGGGCCTTCATATTTCCGTGCCCAATCAACCTACGAGTGTGGACAACAGGCCGACGGCCTTCGCCTTGCGCGGCAATTGGCCCAATCCTTTCAATCCGAGCACTCGCCTGGAATTCAACCTGGCCGAGCCGGGCCGCACGGTCATGGAAATCTTCGATATTCGGGGACGGCGCCTCGCCCTACTGTGTGATGAAAACCTTGCCGCCGGAACTTATTCGGTGGTATGGCATGGGACGGACCACAAGGGCCGCGCCCTATCCAGCGGCGTCTATTTCGCGCGTCTTCGTTCCGACGAGCGGGAAGCCGTCCACAAAATGCTCCTACTCAAGTAGGGATCACGGCCGCATCCAATGGAGGCCGCGCCTTTGAGCGCCATACTGCGAAATTTCCTTTCCCTTTTCTTCGGCCGCTATACAGCGCTGGCCGTGGGCTTTGCCGTAACGGTCATCCTTGCTCGTGCCTTGGGTGTTGAAAATTACGGTGAATTCATCACGGCCCTGGGAATCAGCGAACTCTTCGCCGCCATGTTGGACTTGGGTCTCACGCGCATTCTCATCAAGGAAGGCGCTGCCGATCGCAATCGTGTGGGCGCACATCTGGCCAACATTCTCATCATCAAAAGTGGCTTGGCCATTCTGGTTTTGGGAGCCATGCATTTATATGCGCTTCGTTGGGGCCTGATGAGCCCAGCCTATCAGTTGGTTTTGTTGCTCAGCCTTTGCAAGATCGCCGACAGTTTTCAGGCGATGTTCGACGGCGTGTTCCAGGTTTTTCAGCGCATGGAATATTCGGCCCTCATTTTAGTAGCCGGTCGTTTGGGCCTTTTGGCCGCCGTCTTGACGGGTTGGGCGCAAGGCGCAGGGCTGCTCTATTATGGATGGCTCTACTTCGCCATCAGCTGCCTCACTGCCGCCGGCACCATTGCTCTGGCTTCGAAGCGATTCGCCAAGCCCAAACGTGGCGGCATGTCCCTGCGCCAGAGCTTCGGGCGCGAAGGTCTGTTTTTTGCCATCTCAAGTCTTCTCTATACCGCCGGTTCTCGCTTCGACATGTTGGCCGCGCGAGAATTTTTGGCTGCCGACGAACGCGGTATCTACGGAGCCGCGGCACGTCTGATGATCGTGATGCAAGTGCTGCCGGCTACCCTGCAAACCGCCGTTCTCCCTGTTATCTTCGACTTGGGACGCAATGCCAGAGATCGATTAGGCGAGTTTTTCAGCGACTATCTGCATCGCTCACTCATACTCGCAACCGTTCCTTTGCTCATGGCAACACTCTTTGCAAAACCGCTTGTGCTTGTGCTCTTCGGGGAAGACTTCGCCGCCACCGCAAACTGGCTGCCCTGGCTGGCGGTGCTCTTGCCTCTGCGCTTCGTGGTGCTCTCTTCGGGGAATATCCTCACCGCCGTGGATCGTCAATGGGAGCGAACCATTTGGGCTGTGGTCGGCGTGGGCAGCAGCATCACATTGCTTTTCCTGCTTATGCCGCGTATGGGAATAGTCGGTGCGGTGATCGCCTTGCTTTCGGGTGAAACTCTAATGGCGATACTCAATCTCGCGGCGGCCATGCGATTGGGATACAGGCCTGCATCCATGCCCATTGCCAGAACAATCACAGCTTGGATTCTCGCGGCTTCGGTTTTGCTCGCGATTCGTCGCTTGCTGGATCCGGGCTTGGTCATCGCCTTTTTGCTCGTACTTGGGGTGAGTTTGGGCGCATTGCTGGCCACGCGGGCAACACGGATGAGTGAGTTGAAAAGCATCCTCAGAATTCGAGGTTAAAAAAAGAGCCTCCCTGACAGGAGGCTCTTTTCTTCGCCACTCACTCTTTATTCAACGCGAATTGTGTAGGTAACCTTAGTTTCGCCCTTGGCGGGCACCTTCACTTCGAATTGCAATTTCCCATTGCTGAGACGCTTGTAATCGTGGCTGTGGGCCAGCAGCTTCCACTCACTACCGCGATAGATGTTCTCCACGGCGGTGAATAGGGCGTCCTCATCTTTGTGATTGCGCAGCGTGATCTCGATGTCCATCTCGTGCACACGGCCCTTGTGTTTGCGATCCACTCGCAGCACGCGATGCTCTCCACGCAGGTCGAAGGTTTCGCCCACCTTCAGGCGAACCATTTCATCTTCGGGGGTGTGGGGGATGGCATCTTCACCCGCGAACTGCAGCTGACCGGAATCATCCTCCATATAAACCCGAACGATTCCCTTGGGAAGCGGAACGCCGGGTCCCTTTTCCTTGGAGTTCTCAAACTCCAGGGAAACGTCCAGGGCGCGAGGCTCGTTGTCTTCGTGCTGATACCAGGATTCGAAAAGATAGCGGCGCGTGGCCTCAGTGCCGGTTTCGGCAAAGAGCTCCAGCTGCTTCTTCTCACGGTCCAGAATCGTAGTGGGGCGGCCCAAGGTGTAAAGGTGGTACTCGAAAAACTGCTCTTCGGCGAACCCGTTGCTGGGGGCTGCGTCCGACATCATCACGTATTCCTTGGCGCGACCGCCGCGAACATGAACGCCACTTGAAACGCGCTTCACATCGCCGGCTACAAGCTTGAGCCTCGCGTTTTCATAGGCGCGGCCACTACGGTTGTCCAGGGTGACCCAGGCTGTGAGATCGAGCATGTTGGCCTTGTCGATCACGGCTACATAATCGGCCTGCCAGGCCAGACCCTCGGTGATGTAACTAAGCTCCACATCATGGTATCCGCCTTCATCGGAGTCGATGAGCCAGACAAGGCTGGGCTCGAGCAGAAGTCCTTCGGGGAGCGCGGGAAGGATGAAGCCTTCTATGTGAATTTCCCCATCCACTTCTAGAATGCGTCCGATGGGCGTGGTTTCGCTGGGAGGCGATCCATGGGCGAGAAGTCGAACCGTTTGCCAATCACCATCCACCCATGCCTTGACTTCCTGGCCACGGTAGCGCTCGAGCAGGCTTTCTCGATTCAGAAGGTCGTAACGATAATTCTGCTCCAAGACTCGAGTGCCATCGGGATCGCGCAAGCTCAGGAAGTGAACGGTTTCCGGCTGAAGCCGCTCGGGAACGCCGGGATAAGCAAGCTCGTGCACACCCCGCTGAATATTGAGTTCGCGGATCTCCTTCACAAGGCCCACTCCATTATTGTAGACCGTGACTTCGAGATCGTCGGCTCCGGCAACACTTGCAAGAGCGAGAGCCATCAGGACCAAGATTAGCTGTTTCATGGTTCCTCCTTCGCGCGGATCATAGATCGGGGGGGTAATCACCACAAGCATTCAGGCAGTGTTGAGTGGACAGAATCACGGGAAGCGTTTACAGATTTAGGAACGAATCCACTCTGGAGCCCTATGCCACTGCAATTCGTAGACTTCGCCATCATCATCGCCTACCTGGCACTCATGCTGGGCTTAGGTTTGGCCTTCTCGCGAAGGGCGGGAAGCTCCACCCAAGAATTCTTCCTCTCGGGACGCAGCCTGCCCTGGTGGGTGGCGGGAACCAGTATGGCGGCGACCACCTTCGCCAGCGACACGCCGCTGGTTGTTACTGAAATCGTTCGAAGTGAAGGCATCGCGGGCAATTGGGTCTGGTTTAATTTCGCCATCAGCCATCTGGTAACGACCTTCTTCCTGGCCAAGCTTTGGCATCGAAGCGGCGTAACCACTGACGTGGAATTCTGCGAGATGCGCTACAGCGGCCGAGGCGCCGCAGCACTGCGCGGAGCTAAGGGCGTGTTCTACGCCTTCATTACAAACGTGGTGGTTTTGGGCTGGGTGATCCTCGCCATGACTGCCATCGCCGGCATCTTCGGTGTTCCTAAATGGATGACCCTGCTCATCTGCATCGCCCTGGCCTCAACCTATGCATCCCTCGCGGGGCTTTGGGGAGTTGTGGCCACCGATATGTTGCAGTTCGTGGTGGCCATGGGAGGCGCAGTCCTATTGGCCTTCAAGGTGCTCGGTGCCGAGGGTGGACTGGCGGGCCTTCGTGAACGTTTACCCAACTTGCTGGATGGCGCGGGACGCCAAGCCGCGGAAATGGCTCCACTCACGGGTTTCGATTGGGCCAGTCCCGCTTTTCGCGGAGCCTTCATGGGATTCGCCGTCGCCGTGCTGGTGCAGTGGTGGAGCTGGAAGTATAGCGATGGTGGAGGCGTGCTTATCCAAAGAATGAACGCGGCCAAGACCGAACGCGATAGCCGCCTTGGCATGCTCTGGTTCGTCATCGTCACCTACGCCATTCGCCCCTGGCCCTGGTTTTTGGTCGCACTGGCGAGCCTCTGGGTTTTCCCTGAGATGACCGATCACAAGGCGGTCTACCCCGCCATGATGGCCAAGTACCTGGGGCCAGGCTGGCTCGGTCTCATGCTTGCGGCCATGCTTGCGGCCTTCATGTCGACCATCGACACGCACATGAACTTGGCTTCCAGCTATTTCGTGCATGATGTCTACCGGCGATTTTGGAAAAAGGATGCCAGTGAGAAGCACTACGTGCGCGTGGCGCGCATCACGGGTGTAGTCGTTGTGATTTTGGGCAGCATGGTGGCTTGGCTGAATAACTCCATCAGCTTCCTCTTCGTGTTCCTGCTTCAACTCGTGGCGGGTGCGGGTGCGGTCTTCCTTCTGCGCTGGTTCTGGTGGCGCATCAACGCATGGAGTGAAATAGCGGCCATGGCTTCGAGTCTTGTGGTGGCCACATTGCTCAATCTGGCCAACAAAGGTGATTGGTTCGGATACAACTTTTCCACTTGGGAAATCTTCGTGTGGAATGTGGGAATATCGGGTGCCGTGTGGTTGACGGTTGCATTCCTGGGGCCGGCCACCGACTCCGGCAAGCTGCGCGCCTTCCTCACGAAAACGCGCGCCCCGGGATTTTGGGGCCCACATGGCGAAGGAATTGAACGCGAAAGCGCCGGCGGGGTGTGGGTCAACGTGCTTGCCGGCATGGCAGTGGTCTATGGCCTACTCTTCGGTATTGGCTTCGCGTTCTTTGGAATGACTATGCCGCTCATTGTTGCGGCGTCGGCATTCATTGCAGGGAGCACTTTGCTAATCTATCGCTTGCGGAAGCCTGTCAGCTAGACTCCTTCGCTTCCATATCTGAGCAGCCATGCCAAGAACCAGCAGTAGAATCAGAGACATTGGAATGCCAGAGTAGCTAAGAGGGAAGTATTCCGAATCGCGGCTTGAGGGATTCGGATAAAGATCCATGTTCATCTCTTCGGGATGGTGATAATCTCGAACGAGTTTGGTGAGGAAATCATTTACATCCAGATGAGCCGCAAGGATCGGGTATTCCTCCGCAATCTCCGTTAACTCGTCCACGTTCAGGCGATTCGCGTAGCGGGTTTCAAAGCCGTCTACATCCATTCTGTGGTTAGCATTCAGGTACAGAATAACTTCAGTGTAGTAGGGAGAGGCGCTGAGTGCCGAGATGCGCATGGGATAGACCGGCGCATCGGTATGAAACCTGAATTCCATGGGTTGCATGGTATTGGTTCCATATTGTCCGGCCCCGCTCTCCTCGTAAGTGCTCGAGTCCACTTTCATCGCCACGAAGTACCAGCCCTCTAGCACATAGCTCTCGAGCATCGGCTCAACCGCATCGACATTGTCCTCATGAATGAATCCCCAGGCACTCAGGGAATCGCTAAGGATCTCCGCATCCAAGGCACTCACCGTCATTGTCTGATAGATGCCAACGACTTGTTCATCGAGGACATCGATGCCATCCTCCGAGTTCCCGGGCATTGTCACGTATCCACCTGTTCCGCATCCCCAAGGCTGATCCCAATACCGGCTTCGATACTTTCCTGCGCTTAATCCGCTAAGATCGCGAAACAACTCCAAATCCGACTCCGCGATTTCAGGGAGACTGGGAAGTGGGACAATCCACGCGAACTCCTGAGCGTCTCCACGGAACATCGGAAGGATGTGGAGGGATTCAGTTTCCATATTGGCGTCGTAGGCTAAATAGGCAATCTGGTCACTCTCGTAAATATCCTGGTTCCGGGGCGCGATCATCATGCCGTCCGCCTGGGCTGGCTGGACCGTTGAAAACCCAAGCAGGCAGATTGAAAGAACACAGATCATGCTTTTAGTCATCGTTGCCTCCTTCTCAAATCGCGAAGCTGTAGTGAAAACTCGCACCCATTCCCATTGTGACGACATCGTGCCTGCGCCATGAACTGCTTACGTCGCTGCTTACTCCACCAAAGCTGAATGTAGCGCCCCATGCCCGCTTACGGTCCTTGGATCGCCACTCCGGCGAGATCGAGAGTTTGTATCCAAATCCCAAACCACGACTCCGCCGACTAAGCGATGGATCATATTGGGGTAGTTTTTCATAGAGGAGAGCAGCTTGAAAATCCGCTCCAAGGAGAAGACCGATTCTAGGGTTCTGCAATATATCCAGTCGTGTGCCTAGTGATAAGGGGATTACTTCGAGGCGTGCTTTGTGCTGACCCTGAAAGCCAATGATGTCGTAGTAAGGATCTCCTGCGGCAATTTCATATCCGAGTCCCATCACGAAGCGTGTAAAGTCTCCTGTCCTTATGGACAACTCGAACTTGAATGCTGGGTGGGCACCGTAGGTTTCGTACATATCTTCTTCGACAAGTAGCATAGTTCCTGCTGAAATGTGGAACCAAGTATCGAAGTCAATCAACTCGAAACGACACTCTTCACTCTCGATCGCTTTCATAGATCTGAACTTAGGTTTGCATTCCGGCTCGTCATCCGCCTGGGCGATTGCGAGATTTGATAGGAATAACAGAACGATGACTAGGGATATGATCGGGGAAAGATTCGTATAGACTCGGTTTCTCTCACAATGAGAGTGGCTTGATTTGCCCACTGAAACACCTCCACTTCACTGTTACCAAGATATATATGATGGACAGAGCAAAGCAAGCAGGGGGTGCGCATTGCGAGTAGACATACTCTTTGTCTTTGAGGGAGTTCCCAGGAGATTAAGTCAAAGCTCGCTCGTGTGGCATGAGCGAACGATGCGCCCGGAAAAACGCGAAAGGCGTTTCGTAGAGCAGATTGGAAACCCGCGAGGTGTAGATGTCCGCGTGGCGCAGAGCCTGTCTTGCGAAGTAGCTCATGTCGTTGCCCGAGGCCATGAGCAGGCCCCAGCGATCATTGCCCAGGCTGCCGCTTGCCTGCGCCAAGGGTGCCAGCTTCTCATCTAGAACCAGAAGTTCACCACGAACTTCTCGCAATTGCTTTTCCAAGGCTCTCTGGCTGAGTTCCTGAGCCGAAGCCAGGCCGTCTTTATGGTTCTGGATCCTAAGCCTTAGCTGCGAGAGTTCCCTCTCCGTTTTGACCTTCTTGTTCATCAAGGCGATCAGTTTGACATGCTCTTTCGCGAATCGCTCTTCGGCAGCGATTTCCTTCTCCAGTTCTCTCACCACAAGAGCTGTCCGCCAGCGGCGAATATTCTTGGAAACGTGCACGTCGCCATAGGCGTGATCGCCCACATAGAGAATCTGCGATCCCCGCAGGCCAAACATGCTCTCTACTGCACCGGCATGTCCGCCATGGAAGATGCTGCCAGGATTGGGTTGCCCCGCCACCGGCGCGAGTAGGCCCTCTTCACTGGCCAGCTCAAAGAAGGGTTGTTCGCCCAAGAAGAATTCTGGTTTTCGTGCAGCCACGATTACGAGATCGAATAGCTCGCGCCAAACCATACCCTTTGGCAGGTAACGGTCGAATGCGTAGGCCATCATGGCGCGAGTGTAAGGCCACTCCGAATTGGTAATGAGAAGCAGTTTCTTTCCGGAGCGCTTCTGATCGAGGAGAGCTTTGGGAATCTCCGGATCCAGTTCCACGAATCGTTCTGGGTGGGCGACAATTTCCGCCTTTAGGCGTCCTTCAACATGAGCCGCGTCCAGAACCAATTTCACTTCGCGGTGGAGGTCGCCGTAGCCCAGGCGCGTGGGTGCCATTCCTGCGTCGAGCAGATCCACCAACTGGGCATACATGGATGCTTCCGACAGGGAAAACAAGGTGTTGAGAAAAACGAAACGCGGTTCAGCCAGATCTACGACGGTTTCCGCGTAGGTTTGCTTGAGCGTATCGAAGTCAAGCATCTGGCTGCCATGGGATGCATGCTTCACGTAACCGAATTGATTGGCTTTGAGAATGTTCCCAAGCTCAAGATCGATAATAAGCCCGCGCTGCACGGCCTTGGGCTCAAAGCGAAGCTCTTCCACCGGCCAGCCCTGGCTTGCGAGCTTTCGCTTCATATGTACAAAGGAACGCCGTTCCCACTTTTCCACATGGTAGTGGATGAGCGTGTAGTCCATGTCATAGCCAACGGCCTTGATGGAGCGCATGTTCAGGGTGCGGTTGCAGAAGATCCCACGCTCGGGACCGGTCTCGGCTTTTCGCGATCTTCTATGCATTGGCTTCCCGTCCACGCAACTGTCCACATGCACCGCCCACTTCGGTACCCTGGCTCCAGCGAACTGTGACCGCAGGAACGGCAGGAATCAGTTTGCCCACAAATTTCTCAACTTCGCTGGGCGTGGGGCGACGCAATTGCTCGGGCGCTTTAAAGCCTGGCAGCAACATCTGCACTTCGGTCTCGCCCGGATTGTAGGGGATGATGTTGACCTTGAAAGGGCGATCGCGTGTGATTTCACGCAGGCGTTCGGCGTCTTTCGGGCGATCGGTAATGCCCGCCATGAGAACGTACTCGAGTGTCGCCCGCCTGCCTGTTACGCGCGCATAGTATTCCGCCGCTTCCAGAATCGGCTTGATGGTTTGTTTGACGTGTCCAGGCACCAGGGCGCGGCGCATATCATCATCGCCACAGATGAGACTCACTGCCAAGCCCACCTTCATGCCCTCACCGGCCAGCTTGCGAATTCGATCGGGGAGGCCCACAGTTGAAAGAGTGATGCGCCGGGGACTCAGGCCCATGCCCTCCTCAGAGGTGAGCACACGAAGCGTTGAAACGAGAGTAGCGTAGTTTTGAAGGGGCTCGCCCATCCCCATGAACACCAAATTGTAGCGCTGGCCTTCGGGAAGCTTGGCGCGCAGTTCGAGCACCTGGTCGAGGATTTCAGCTTGGTTCAGATTGCGCTTGAATCCCCATCGACCGGTTTCGCAGAACACGCAACCCATGGCGCAGCCCACCTGGCTGGACAGGCAGAGAGTTGAATGGCTCTCCATGCCCATGCGCACCGATTCGATGGTCTGGCCATCTTCCAGGCGAAAGAGAATCTTTTCGGATCCGTCACGTTCACTGGACAAGGATTCCACGGCTTCCAAGGAACGGAGAGTGGCGGTTTCATTCAAGCGCTCGCGTAAAGCTGCCGGCAGGTTGCTCATGGCCGCGAAATCGAAGACACCTTTTCGATAGATCCAATCGCGAATTTGTTTCACGCGATAGGAAGGCTCGCCCAACTCCGCGAACCAGTTATCCAGTTCGGGCAGGGATAGGTTTTTGAGGGCGATCTTTTCCACGAAATCTCCTTTGATTTCGACAAACTAGCACTTCTCGCCCCTCTTCGCAGTCCCAGAATCTTGTCGAAAGTCGTTAAACATGAGATAATTACCTGTTCCGGGACGCAAGAAGAGGCCAGGAAGTGTCCGGATAGGTTCACACCAAAGCCAATTTTCATCCTCGGGAGCCAATCATGCGGATTTCTTTCCTCTTCCTGCTTGCCTTTCCCCTTTTCGCCTTCGCTGCCCTGACCCCACAAGAGCATCCTCTTTTCGATGGCGATGCCGTCCACGAGTTTACCCTGACCTTCAGCCAGCCCAACTGGTATCAGCTTCTCGAAGATAACTTTGAGGGTGTCGACGATCCTCCCTACCTGGAAGCTTCTTTCGATTGGGATGGATACCATCTCGACAGTATCGGTGTCAGGTTCAAGGGTAACAGCAGCTACATGGCCTATCCGGGAGACAAGAAATCCTTCAAGCTCGACATCGACGAGTATGTGCTGGGCCAGGAAATCGACGGCTTGGACAAACTGAACCTCAACAACTGTTTTCTCGACCCTAGTTTCGTGCGCGAGAAATGCGCCTATGAGTTGGCCGATGCCGCAGGCCTTGCCTCGGGACGCACCAACTACGTTGCCTTAACCATCAATGGTCAGTACTGGGGTCTCTATCTGCTCGTTGAGCAGGTGGATCAGGAGTTCCTCGACAGTCGTTTCGGTCCCGGAGAAAATGGCAATCTCTGGAAGGGGGAACCCCATGGTTCTTTCGAGTACCTGGGAGCCTATGATTGGAATTACTACGACGACTACGAACTGAAAACCAATGAAGACGTCAACGACTGGTCCGGTCTGGTCAATTTTTGCGATCAGCTGAATAACACATCTTCTGCAGATCTACCCGATAGCATGCACGTCTATTGCGACGTGAATTCGGCCATGGCCATGTTGGCTATTGATATCCTTACTGTGAATCTTGACAGTTATCCTGGCCGCTGCGTGAACTACTATTTCTATCACCGTGAGTTGGATGATCGCTACGTCTTCATCAAGTGGGACATGAATGAAGCCTGGGGCAATTTTAACCAGTACGGTTATTCCCTCACTCAGTTGAAGAACTTGAGCATTCATTGGACAAATCCCCAGTGGGGGCAGGATCGTCCTCTGGCGGAAGAGCTTTGGGCGATTGCCGAGTATGACGAAGTCTACAAGGGACACCTGCGGCGCCTAAGCGCAGGCCCGGCTCATCCCAACGTTCTGCTTCCTCGAATGGAAGAATTGCGCGACCTGATTCGCAGCGACGTTTATGCCGACACCAAGAAAATGTTCAGCAACTCCGAGTTCGAGTCGGCCATGACTTCGAACATCTACGATGGTCCGCGACTCATACCAGGACTCAACTCATTCGTTACCGATCGAAACAACTATGTTCAGGGTCAGGTGGGTAGCTGGACTTCGAGCGATGGTCTGGTGATCAACGAACTCATGGCCAACAACACTGGGACTTTGGCCGATGAAATGGGTGACTACGACGACTGGGTTGAAATCTATAACGGCGGTACCTCTTCGGTCTCCTTGGACGGGTTTGCCCTGGCCGATCTCAATGACGGCATGGATCGCTATCTCTTCCCCGCGATTACGCTGGATCCGGGTGAATACTTGATCATCTGGTGCGACGACGAGACCTTTGAAGGACAGTATCACGCGCCCTTCAAATTGGATGGCGATGGCGAGGATCTTTATCTCCTCGACGAATACACGATCCAGGATGAGGTCACATTCCCGGCCCTTCCTCAGAACTTGAGCTACGGGCGTTATCCCAATGGCACCGGCGATTGGGCCATGCTCAGCGCGGCCTCGCCTGGCTCAGAAAACGTGAATCCCATCGAGCCTGAGACCATTACGCTTCAGATCAACGAGTTCCTGGCTGTGAATACCAGCGGTATCGTTGACGAGATGGGCGAATTCGAAGATTGGCTCGAGATCTACAATCCAGGTCCGGAAGACGTGCAGATGGGCGGCCTCTTCCTGAGTGACGATCTGGGCGCTTCGACCCAATGGGCCTTCCCCGACACCTTGCTTCCCGCGGGCGAGTTCATGCTGGTCTGGTGCGATAGCGATGAAGACGATGGTCCTCTACACGCCAGCTTCAAACTGAGCAGCGGCGGCGAAGAGATCGGACTCTTCGGTCGACTGACCGCGGGCAACAGCGTAATCGACAGTCATGTGTTCGGCGCTCAGTACTCCGACATCAGTGAAGGTCGCGAATACGATGGTGCCCCGGACTGGGTCCTCTTCACCACACCCACACCGGGTGCCAGCAATGGTGATCCCACTAGTATCGGCGGGGATCTGCCCGAGACCCTGAGGCTGCATGCGGCATGGCCCAATCCATTCAATCCTGTCACGCGAATTCGATTCGACCTGCCAGAGGCCGGCGCCTTGCGCATCGAAGTGTTTGATGTGAGCGGGCGCCGGGTTTCCACACTGTCGGATACCTGGTATAAGGCGGGGCAGCATGAAATGGACTGGCACGCTGAAGATAGTGCGGGTCAGGAACTGAGCAGCGGCGTCTATTTGCTCAGGCTCAGCGGCGATTTGGGATTTAAGACTCAACGCCTCGTGCTTCTCCGTTGACAGTATCTTCCTGGCACTCGAAACTGCCGGCATGCATTCAACGGGAATCGATCGAGTAACCCAACTGGTTGCGGTTTTCACCCTGCTCCTGGTCGCTGGACTTCTGTCCGGCGGCTGGATTTTCCATGCGCGCATGAGTGAAGCCTTCGAAACAGCTCGCCGCCAGGCCCTTCGCGAGCAAGGTGCAATCGTTCGATCGGCGCTTGGCAACAACCTGATCGTCTCGGGCGACTTAGAGGATTTGGCCTTCACCGCAGGCTTGGATCGTCTTGAATTCTTGGATGCTCAAGGCCGGCTCCTCGATAAAGGTAGTCTGGCTCTTCCACCCGCCGTAGCGCTTCCGGAAATGGAAGCTTCCCTGGGCCTCGAGTACGAGGCTGATGCATTGCGTGACGGAGACGAACTTTTCCTGACTCTCTACCTTCCACTGGAAAACGAGCAAGGAGAGCTTCGCGGATACCTGTTGCTGGAAGCGGGGGCGCGCCTGTCGGACCAGCTACTCCGCTTGCGCCATGGCTTATGGATCGCCACCGCTGCGGGTGTGCTCTTCGTTAGTTTCGTACTTCTTTCCATGGCTCTCATCCTTCGGCAGGCTCGTCGTCGCCAGCGTGAGCTGGATCGGGCCGAACATCTTGCAGACGTGGGGACATTGGCAGCCGGATTGGCCCACGAAATCCGAAATCCATTGGCTATTATTCTGGGGCATGCCGAGTTGCTTGAAATGGAAAGCCAGGGCAAGGAAGCCGACAGGGCTATGGAAATTTTGGAGGAGACCGAAAGGCTGCGTCGTCTTCTCGATGATTTCTTACACTACGCGAGACCCATGGAATTGCACATTGTCGAGGTCGACATGGTAGAACTCTGGGACCGCGGCATCGAGGAAGCTAGAGCCTTGTACCCGGAAACAGTATTCCGGCGGTCAGCGGTCAGCGGTCAGCGGTCAGTCCATTGCGACCCTGATCGCCTCCGTCAGATCGCGTTAAATTTGCTGGCCAACGCGGCGTCTTTCAGTCCGGATGGGGGCGAAGTTCTCGTGTCCATAACGCAGATGGGCCAAAGCCTAGGCATTGAAATTCAAGATCAGGGTGCCGGAGTACAGAAAGAAATGCGCGAGAAATTGTTCGACCCCTTTGTCTCCGGGCGAGAAGGCGGCACAGGTCTGGGCCTAGCCCTCTCACGATCACTGGCCCAGGCGCATGGGGGTGACCTCATCCTTGAATCATCTAGCTCCGAGGGAAGCGTGTTTCAACTCACCCTTCCCCTTCAAGCGAAAGGACAAGTTTCGTGAAGCGCATCCTCATTGTCGATGATGAAACCCGCATGCTGAAACTGCTCGAGGAATCGCTCGAAGGCAAGGGACGCAAGATTCTTACAGCGAGTTCCGGAGCTGACGCTTGGGAGTTGTTCCAGAAGAAGCCAGTCGATCTCATCATCACCGATCTTCGCATGGAAAGTGAGGAGGCTGGCTTGGAGTTGCTTGCGAAAGTTCACAAGCAGAGCCCAATCACTCCGTCAATTCTAATGACCGCCTTTGCCAGTATTGAAGCGGGTGTGCGAGCCTTGGATTTGGGTGCTGTGGAGTACCTCACCAAGCCGGTACGAATGACGACCTTGGCCGAAAAGGTGCGGGCTATTCTTGCCAGCGATCCTGGCACCGAGGCTTCCGACACAAACGCCGATACGGCCTTCACCTTCGACGACATGATTGTGGGGCGCCATCCCGGAATGCGTCGCATTTACGAGATGCTTCCACGAGTGGTGGCCAGCGACTCCACCGTGATGATTCTCGGTGAAAGCGGTACAGGAAAAGAAGTCATTGCCCGAGCGGTGCACGAACACGGCAAGCGTAAGAAGGGTCCCTTTGTGCAGGTGAATTGCGCGGCCCTGGTGGACAGTTTGCTGGAGGCCGAGCTCTTTGGCGTGGTGAAAGGTGCGGCCACCGATGTGAGTGAGAGAAAGGGGAAGTTCGAACTCGCCCATGGCGGCACGCTCTTGCTCGATGAGATAGGCGACATGGCTCCCGCCACCCAAGCAAAAGTTCTTCGCGTGCTACAGGAGCGTGTGCTCCAAAGAGTGGGCAGCAACAAGGACATCCCCGTTGATGTTCGTATCATCGCCGCAACTCATCGCGACCTTGAGGCTATGGTCGCGCAGAATGCTTTTCGGCAGGATCTCTTCTACCGGCTCAATGTCATTCGCATAGAGCTTCCGCCATTGCGGGAACGACTGGGCGACTTGGAACTCTATACAAGTTTCTTCCTCAAGCGATTATCCGAGCGCACAGGTCGCAAGGTGATGAGCCTTAGCAGCGATGCTCTCAAGGCACTGCAGTCTCATCCCTGGCCGGGTAACGTTCGTGAATTGGAGAACGTACTTGAGCGAGCTATGGTTCTCTCCAGCGGTGCGGTTTTGGATCTCGATGACTTGCCACCCCTAAGTGCCAGCGCAAGGAGTGATAGCGGCCATAGCTATCGATTGCCTGAAGAGGGGATCTCTCTGGAATTGTTGGAGAAAAATCTCATCGTTCAAGCCATGGAACGGAGCGGTGGAAACAAGAGTGCCGCCGCCCGCCTGCTCGGACTCACCCGCCGCACCCTGGGTTATCGCCTGGAAAAGCATGGCTTAGGAAGTGCAGAGGGTTCTGATAATGAAGAACCTTGAGGAACAGGACCGTACCAAATGGGAGCTTTCAGGGAGTTTTCCTCTGACATGGGAAAATGGATGTGTAATCTAACTGAAAGGGCCAGAGCTACTTGCGTAATGCCTTTCATCTTGACGCGAAATTGGTCTCAGCTTTGCAGATTCCTGGGCAAATCGGCAGAAATCGAGTGAGATCATGAAATCCCTAAAAAATATCCTTCCGCTTCTTCTGATCCTGGGGCTCCTGGCCAGCCTACCCGCAGCCGCCTCGCCTCTGGAAGATCGCTTGGCAAGCCTCGAAGCTCGTCTGGGCTCGCAGGGTTCCGGGCAATTGTTCCAGTATGATAAGGGAGTGCGCCGTCTCGAGGACAACCTTCGAAGAGATGAGTACCTCTATCTTGGGCGTTTCGTTCGCAATCAAATTTTGGATCCTTGGCGAGATATCGAAAGCGGCTTCCTCATGGAACTGGCCCAGAGCCAGCCTTCGAACTTGAGTGGGAGTCAACGCCAGCGACTTCGTTGGAATACGGCCAAGGTCAATCAGGTTACCCAGAAGCTCAGACGTGTTCGTAGACTGGTCACCCGTGCCTCAAACCTGAACAAAGAAAACCTGCGCAGAGAACGCGAACTCACTCGCACTTTGAGTCAATACCAGAGGAATTTGACTCTCCTGCAAGCTGAGAATCCCGAAGCGGCTAGGTTGCACTCAGCCTGGTTGGATGAAAGCTTCATCCCGGCCTTCGAGAGCATTCGAAATCGAAACGATCAACTTGGCCAACGTTTCGATCGATTAGCCGACTGGAATCGAGAAGGAAACATGCGAATCTGGTTGAAACAGGTGGGCGAGGTGGCGGAAATCGTCGAAAGCTTGAATCGTCGTTACCACTAGAAGAAGCCTGAAGGGCTCGATGCCGAAATTCGCCGACTCCTTGCATAGAAAGCTCCCTGGGATTCTCATCTTGGGGAGCGTCCTCATTGTGCCTGCCTTGGCCACGAACTGGGAAGGCGGCCTCAGCCTTGGATCTCAATCCTACCGAAGCGATTCACTGAGCCTGGATGAGGCCATCGCTTCTGCGGATCTTCGATTGTCGCAGATACCCTTGGGTCCCGTGGATTACGGTCTCACTCTGTCTGCCCGCGAAGACCTGTTCGACCGTCTAAGTGCTGCAAGCATGGATTTCTCCTCAAGAAAAAACAGCATCGCTGCAAATGCCTTTCTGAAGTTGTCTCGACGAGATCCCGGTAAGTTGAGCCTGCCGATTCTAAGTTTTGATCCCGATGCTCTTCTACTTATTGAAGAACGTGAGCAATCCAGTCAGTCGCTGAGCCTGGGCACGGACCTGTCCTGGACGGCCGATCTCCACGCCCTGAATCTCCAATGGGATCATTCGCGACTGAACTTTCCCGAGCCTGATTCCGTGACGAGTGATCGCCATGACACTCGTGCTGAGGCATCGCTTACTATTTACCTGCCGGGATCTTTTGAGGCCGGGCTGCAAGCTCAGCTTGAGAGTGAAAGCTACCTGCAACGATCCCATTCAAATCGCAGGGAGCTCGAATGGGCCCTGCACTTGAACCGATTTGTGGGAGAGTCTTGGAGCTTGCGATCCAGTGCTGCTGTGCAGCAACACAAGGTTGAAAAGGCTTCGGCTCTGAATTCCTATGAGCGTCCAGGCGGTGATCTGTGGACCTTGGGCCTTGCTGCCGATCGCTTCGGTGTAGGCAGTGATTTTTCCTGGCGGGGTGATTGGGGCCTGGAGAATTGGGATGAGTACGATGGCTTTTATCGCCCTGGCAGTTTTTGGGAAAGCGAAATGCATCTTTCCTTCAAGTTGCCCCGCCAAGCCCGCTTGGAGTTCTTGGCCAATATCTCAGGGTTCAATCCCGATACCTTGAGCGATGACATCTGGACCTTCAGTCGCAGTCGGGAACGCCGCATGGAAGGTCGAGGGCAGTTGAGTCTCTTCGAAGAATCATCCCTGCCCCTGGAACTGACAATCCTAGGCGAAGAAAGCCACTTTGGTGAAAATGCCAGCGATCGATTCCGGATCCTTCAAGTTCAGCTGAGTCTGCGTTATCGATGGTCCCAGACAAGAATCCTCACCGCCCGTCTTAGCCTGGATGACTATCAGAGCCTCTATGACAACGAAGAAGCTCAGCGGGATCTGGGAGCCAGCGGCCTTTTACGCCTGGACTGGACCCTGCGCCCCACTTGGAATCTGCAACTGGAAACCGAGCGTAACCGTCGATACAGCTTCCTGGAATCGGGTGAACTTATCGAGGACTGGCAATTCACGCTGGGCCTGCGCAAGATTCTCAATTTCGGTTTCCTCTGGTAGCTCGATCCCAATCATTGATTCTCTTGGCGTCTCAAGGCCTGAGCGGTATATTCATCGCGAGCCGTGAGGAGCCCCATGACTGTCGCCAACATCCTGATCATCGATGATGAAGCCGCCATCCGAGATTCCCTTGGGAAGATCCTCCGCTACGAGGATCATCTGGTTGACGATGCGCCCGACGGCCAAGCCGGCCTGCTCAAGTTGGACAAGGAACGCTACGATCTGGTTTTTCTGGACATCAAGATGCCGGGCATCGATGGGCTGGAAACACTCACGGAAATTCGAAAGCGGAAAATTGAAACTCCCGTGGTGATCATCTCGGGCCACGGCGATGTCCAAACTGCGGTAGAGGCAACTAAACTCGGAGCCTTCGATTTCCTTGAAAAGCCCCTGGACGCCGACCGCATTCTCGTGACTCTGCGCAATGCCCTGACCCAGGGACGCCTTCGAAGGGACAAGCAACAGCTTCAGGAGAAGCTCAAAGGCCGCCACGAAATCGTGGGTAAAACCCTGGCCATCCGCGAAGTCATGGACGCGGTGGAAAAGGTTGCGCCCAGCGAGGCGAGGGTGCTCATCACCGGCGACAACGGCTCGGGCAAGGAACTGGTGGCCTGGGCCATCCATTCGCGCAGCCGCCGCGGGGAGGGGCCTTTCATCGAGGTGAATTGCGCGGCCATTCCCAACGAACTCATCGAGAGTGAACTCTTCGGCCACGAGAAGGGCAGCTTCACGGGAGCGCATCAACGTCGTCGCGGACGCTTTGAACAGGCTCACGGCGGAACCCTGTTTCTGGATGAAGTCGGGGATATGAGTCTTGAGGCCCAGGCAAAGGTTCTGCGTGTCCTTCAAGAGAGCCGGCTCGAACGAGTGGGTGGTACCGAAACCCTTGAGGTGGATGTTCGAATTATCGCCGCCACCAACAAAGATCTGTTAGCCGAAGCCGCCGAGCACCGATTTCGTGAGGATCTCTACTATCGCTTGAACGTGGTTCCCATTCAGGTGCCTCCCCTTCGTGAACGCCGAGAGGACATCCCTCTGCTCGTCGCGCATTTCTTGGAGCGCTACACCCGTGAACTCGGTGTGCCCATGCGCAAGGTTCATCCCGAGGCTCTGGAGAAGCTCAAGAACTACCGTTGGCCCGGCAATGTGCGTGAACTGGGAAACATGATCGAGCGCTTGCTGATCATGGCTTCGGGGGATCAGATTCTTGCGGCCGATATTCCCGGAGCGGGAGAGACCATCGGCGGGGATGTGGCCCTGTTTGAAGCATCCAGCTTCCAGGACTTCAAAGAGCGGAGTGAGGCGGCCTTTTTGGCGCGCAAAATCAAGGAGTGGAACGGGAACGTCAGTCAGACGGCTCGGGCTCTCGGCATGCAGCGCAGTCACTTATATCGAAAAATCGAAAAATACGGGCTCCAGGGCCGTTCATCTGCCGAATCTGGCGAGGAATAGCTGTCTGAACGCCTAATTTCCCCATCCCTGGTTTGACTCCAATTATTGAAACTCCCTATCTTTACTAAGTTGGTCCCCCAAGGGGGCTCAAGGTCTCAAATTCTGGAGCCGGTCAGGCTCGTTCAAGGAGTCAAGATATGCGCAGACCAATTACCCCAATTATCGGTTTAATTGTGTTTTTCTTGGTTTCAGGCTTCGTCATCGTCACCGAAAGCGATGTGGCGCAGGCGCGGAGCGTCGATGTTGAATCCTCCATCTATCTGGCTGATGGGGACAATACCACCACCGTAGTCCCCGACGGCGATCCCGATGACGGTGATCGTGGTAACGGTGACGACGATGCTCCCGGTGAAACTGTGAAACTGGAAAGTACACGTTGCAAGCAAGTCTCTAATAGTACCCTGCTGTGGTTCAGCCTGAAAACTCCCTGGGCTTGGATGCTCTTCTTCTAAACCTTCGTTGAAGATACACCAAGTCCCCCGGAGGCTTCGCACATGTTCGAATCACATGCCCCAAATCCTCATGAGTTTCCGCCTGGCTCGGCACCTGCTTCGCTGCCAAGCCTGCGCAGCACAACGGATCTTGAATCCATGGGGGATTTCTATTTCTCGGCCGAGAATTGGTCCTTGGCCTTGGAATACTATGAGAAAAGCTATCAAGCAGAACAAGAAGAAGGCAGTACCGAGAGCTTCTGGCGTCTGGCGTTCAAGCTAGGCGACAGTTATCGCCGTAAAGGTCTCTTTCGTGAGGCCGGCGAGTGGTTCTATCTCGCCGAGCAACGATTGAAGGGCCGCGAAGAATCGCTCGAGTACGGTATCGTCCTCGATCGCATCGGTTCTGTGCTTATGAACACCGGCTCGCCCGAGGAAGGGCTCAAGAGCTGCTTCAAGGCTTACGAACTACTCAAGAATTCCGTGCATCACGCCGAAGTCGCGGAAATTCTCAATCGCATCGCCATCATGTACATGCGTCTGGGTTATCCCAGTGAGGCCGAGGAATTCTATACCGATGCTCTGTCCTCATTCCGGCGCGTGGATCATTTCATGGGAATCACCTGCTGCTATACGAACCTTGGACTTCTCAAGAAGAATGCCTGCCGCTTCGATGAAGCTCTTGAGTTGTCCCGCAAAGGTTTGAGTCTTGCCAGGGAGCATTCCCTGCAGAAACTTCAAATCAATCTTATGCTCAATATGGGCATCATACTCTTCAAACAGCATCGCGATGCTGAAGCTGCGGATCACTTTTTGAAGGCCCGGCGTCTGGCCAAGCAAAACGGCGACGAGGCCATGACGGTCTCCTCGACTTTGTCCCTTGGGCGTGCTCAGGCTCGTCTTGGCAATCTCAAGCGCGCCGAGCAGTTGTTGCTTCAGGGCAAAGCATTGGCGGAGAAAAATCGACAGTTGCGTTCGGTATCCTTGGCGGATGAATTCCTGGGCGAGCTCTTTGAACTGAGAGGCGAGTGGGAAGCCGCCGAGTCCAATCTGCGTTCTTCGCTTGATCAGGCCGAAGCCATTGCACCTCGCGGCGACTTGGTTGTGGAGGCGCTCCAGCGTCTAGCGCGTGTTCGTCTTGCGCGCGGATTCACGGAAGAAGCTATAGAGCTTGCCGATCGTGCATTGGAATTGGGCGGAAGCAACGGCGAAATCTACGAGCTGGGTTATCTGCATACTACGCGGGCTCGCGCCTGGGCTAAGCTTGATGACCACGACAAGGCTGTGGCCGAGTATCGCAACGCCATTCACGCTTTCCAGCATACGCAGAATCCCTACGCCGAGAGGGAAGTGCAGGTTGAGTTCGCTCGCTTCCTGGAGGCTGGGGAGAACCTGGAAGATGTCCTGCGCGCACGAAAGATCTTGGATCGTTTGATGCCGAGTTTGCGCGAAGATGGTGTTAGCGATCGCCTTTTCGAAGTTTGCATCATGTTGGGGCAGGTGGAGCATCGACTGGGCAACGAGGACGGCGCCATGTTGGCCCTCATCGATGCCGAGGCGGCCCTCCCTGAAAATCCCACGGCCATGCAGCGAGCGAACCTGGAAGGCTTGCGGGAAGCCATCGGAGAGCCGAAGGACGCGCAGGTTAAATCCAAGTCACAGATCATGCCGGTGCCAAAGCTTAACGGCGATGATCTCATCACACAGGATTCAGAGTTCAAGGATCTGCTCAAGCTGGCTGCGAAGGTTGCCGCCACGTCTGCGGGCGTCTTGCTCATGGGCGAGACCGGCACCGGTAAGGGTGTGCTCGCACGAATCATTCATCGCAGCAGTCCTCGGGCAGAGCGCAAGTTCATCCATGTGAACTGTGCAGCCATGCCGGAAGAGCTGTTGGAAAGCGAACTCTTCGGGCATGTGAAAGGTGCCTTCACCGGCGCCATCCATGATAAAACCGGATTGATACAAGCTGCGGAAGGCGGCACGCTCTTCCTGGACGAGGTGGGCAAGACATCACTGCGCATGCAGGGTAAGCTTCTGCAGTTTTTGGACACCGGTGAAGTGCGCCCCGTCGGCTCCAACCAGAGCATTGCTGTGGAATTGAGATTGATCACAGCCAGCAAGATCGATCTGAAACGAATGGCCGAGCAGGGGCTCTTCCTGGAAGACCTCTACTTCCGGCTCAACGATTTCCCGCTACGTCTGCCGCCTCTTCGCGATCGCAAGGGCGACATTCCCATTTTGGCCGAACACTTCATCGATCGTCATGCCCTCGAATTCGGTGAGGGACCTCGTCGTTTCGACCAATCAGCCTTGGATGAACTGCAGCGCCATAACTGGCCGGGCAATGTTCGGGAATTGGAGAAAGTGGTTAGACGCGCCCTGCTACTGGGGACCGATATGGAATGCCTGAGTGTCGATACCATTCATTTGGAAGATGGTAAGACTCCTGAGCTGCCGGTGGCCGACACCGCCAAGCTTCAGGATCAGCTCGGCCGCCTTGAAAAGGACTTGGTTTCGCGAGCTCTCCTGAATACGGGTTGGAATCGCAGCCAGGCCAGTCGCGACCTCGGTATCAGCTACCCAACGCTCCTGCAGAAGATCCGGAAGTACGATCTGAGCCCCTGAGGAGCTATTAAACATCTTTACAGCCCCCTAAAGGATCCTTCCTTAGGGGGTTTTTCGTTAAGTGGCTGTATCACATCGCGTTATGCCCTATCACTCCCTCGGCTTCCTCGAAAATATGTACTTTCCCTTACCGTCCCTCCAGGGCTCTCAAATGCGCCGCTCTAAACTGTTGAATTATAGCGAGTTAAGCCGTCGGCCTTTCTGTCCCTCTTTGGCACATGGCCTGCTGTAGTCTAGGTGAAGGATTCATCCATAGAAGCGAAGCATTTAGTGGGCGGATTCTTCAGCCGGGTTTGAAATCGGCAGTCGGGGGACTGGCCTTTTTCCGAGTCTGAGCCCGGCCTTTAGGAGACCTGTCGGTAAGCCAGATAGGCTTGGTTCATCCGTGATGAGTGGGGCAGCACGGACGGGCGACCGACGGGTTTCTTTTTACCCGACCTCCGGTTGGGGCTTTGCTGAGAATGAAATGGGGAGCTTCGGCTCCCCGTTTTTCATTGCATCAAGACCTTGTAGTCCTAAACTACGAGTTCACTTGACTTTTTACCGTTCGATGCTAATTTCGCCGCCATGGCGAATGATAGATCCGGATCGGAATTTCAATTTCCCAAGTGGACTAACGCAATAAGACCTTTGGCAACGGCTGCCCTGCTGGGCGGAGCCGTTTACACCGTGGTACTTATCGCATATGGGCTATCGCCCCAGACCACCAATGTTGGATACGCACCCGAGCAGCCGGTGCCCTATAGTCACGCTGTTCATGTGAGTGAACTGGGCCTCGAATGCGTTTATTGCCACAGTACGGTGGAAGTCGCGGCTCAGGCCTCCTTACCGCCTACTCAGACCTGTATGAACTGCCATAATAGCGTCTTTCCTGAGAAGGAGAGCCTAGCTCCCGTGTTGGCCAGTTATGAATCAGGTTTGCCCATCGAGTGGCTGCGCGTTCACGACCTGCCCGACTTTGTCTTCTTCAATCACAGTGCGCATTTGACCGCCGGCGTGAGTTGCGTTTCCTGTCACGGTCGTGTGGATCAAATGGATGTGGTCGCCCAAACCGAAACACTGAGCATGAAGTGGTGCCTCGATTGCCATCGCGATCCCGATCCGCACTTGCGGCCTCGCGACAAGGTTGCCGATCTCGCATGGGTGCCCGAAGGCGATGTTCGAGAACTGGGCGCTACTCTACGCGCTCAAAATGAAATCCAACCCTCGACGAGTTGCAGCATATGTCATCGATGAACGAATCGAAGCGCCCTTCTCACTGGCGTAGTTTGCGTGCCCTCGAAGCGGGCGATGCCCTACGCGATGAGACCCGGGCCGAATTCCCCGAAGGCGCTGACCAGGCCCCCGCGGCCTTGTCCCGCCGGCGATTCCTGCAACTCATGGGCGCATCCGTTGCCTTGGCCGGCATGAGCGGATGCCGCTGGCCGCGCGAAACCATCGTGCCCTATGCCCATCGCGCACCGGGACAAATTCCGGGCGAAACGAGCAGCTTCGCCACCGCCATGGAACTGGGCGGCGTTGCTCAGGGCGTCTTGGCCACAAGCTTCGATGGACGTCCCATCAAGGTGGACGGAAATCCCGGCATCAGCTCCACAGGTGGAGCGGCCGGTCCCATGCTGCAGGCCTCGGTTTTGGAACTCTACGATCCCCATCGCAGCAAGTCGGTCATGAAGGCCGGCGAAGATAGTAGTTGGCAGGCCTTCGAGCTTTTCGCTGCGGAGCATTTTGCAGCACTGAAAGCAAGCGGAGGCGAAGGGCTCAGCATTCTCGGCGAAAGTAGCAGCTCGCCTTCCCTGGCCATGCAGCGCAAGGCTTTCTTGGCCGAGTTCCCCGCGGCCCAGTGGTACAGCTATGAGGCCCTCTCCCGCGAAAACATCAGCGCGGGATTGGAAGTGGCCTACGGCACACGTCTGCGTCCCCGACTCGATCTGGACAAGTGCCAGGTGATCGTCTCTCTCGACGACGATTTTCTCAGTGATCATCCCGACGCCCTTAGCCTGAATCGCGCCTTCGCGCGGGGACGGCGCGCCGAGAGCGGTCACATGAACCGCCTCTACATGTTGGAGCCCGGCTTCAGCATTACCGGAGGTATGGCCGACCAGCGTCTGCCCATCAAGGCTTCCCAGGTGCAGGCCTTCCTATTGGATCTGATCGATGCCGTCGCAGGTGGCGCCGCCCACGGCGAATGGGCTCACCATCCATTCTTCGAAGCCTTGCGCCGCGACCTGCTTTCCCATCGCGGCAAGGCCGTCGTGACCGCGGGTGCCAGGCAGTCCATTGAAGTGCATGCACTGGTGGCGCTGCTCAATCAGGAACTGGGCGCTCCGGGTGAGACCCTCAACTATAGTGAAGAGAAACTGGATCCCTCGGGGGCCACTTCGATCAAGCGCCTCTCGGCGGAAATGTCGCGTGGCCGGGTGAAGACCCTGCTCATGCTCGGCGGCAATCCCGCTTATGACGCTCCGGCCGATCTGGGCTTCGCGGACAAGCTTGCGTCCCTGGAAAGCAGCATCCACCTTTCGCTGCACGCCAACGAAACCTCCGCTCTGTGTGATTGGCAACTTCCCCGAAGCCACTATCTGGAGAGTTGGGGCGACGCCCTGACATGGGACGGCACATACTGCACCACCCAGCCTCTCATTGAGGCGCTCTATAGTGGAAAAACCCCACAGGAAGTTCTGAGCTTGCTGACCGGTGAAGCTGCGAGCGGCTATGACATCGCCCGGGCTGCTCTTGCCGAGCGTTTCCCCAGCGCGGATTTTGAAAAGTTCTGGCGCAAGACCTTACATGCCGGACTCGTGGAAGGCCATCGCAGCAGTTTGCCTGCGCCGCCGCCCATGGCCGTGGGACTTCGCCATCGCCTTGCGCCTCCCGCCAAGGACGAAGGCCTGGAATTGGTTTTCGCTGGCGATCCCAAGGTTCACGATGGTCGTTTCGCCGGCAATAGCTGGCTGCAGGAGCTTCCCGATCCTGTGAGCAAACTCACTTGGGACAACACGGCGCAGATGAATCCTGCCACGGCCGAGAAACTCGGCGTGAAGGACGGTGAGCTTGTGAAGCTCAGCGCCCAGGGACAGGAGCTGACTCTGCCCGCATTGATCCTGCCCGGTTTGGCCGCGGAAACCCTGCTTGTGAATTTGGGCTACGGCCGCAAGATCGCCGGTCCCGTGGGAGAGGATGTGGGCTTTGACACCTACGTCCTACGTGCCAGCGCCCACATGGGTTTTGCCCAGGGCTTGACCGTGAGCAAGGCCGGCGGCAAGCACACCTTGGCCATGACTCAGGATCACTGGCTCATCGACGCCGTGGGCTTCAACGAACGCGCCCGTCGCGTGCCGACGCTGACTCGCGAAGGCAACTTGGCCGAGTACCAAAAGGATCCTCACTTCGCCACCAGCCATGAGCATCACCCGCCGCTTATCTCTCTATGGGATGAACATGTCTACGAAGGGCATCGCTGGGGCATGGCCATCGATCTGAATTCCTGCACGGGATGCAGTGCTTGTAGTGTGGCCTGTCAGGCGGAGAACAATATCTCAGTCGTGGGCAAAGAGGAAGTGGCCCGTGGCCGCGAGATGAGTTGGATCCGTTTGGATCGTTACTTCAGTGGAGATCCGGAAGATCCGGGAATGATCCAGCAGCCGGTGGCTTGTAGCCACTGCGAGCTGGCACCTTGCGAAGGTGTTTGCCCGGTGGGGGCGACGGCCCACAGCGACGAGGGCCTCAATGACATGGCCTACAACCGTTGCATCGGAACTCGCTACTGCGCCAACAACTGCCCCTTCAAGGTGCGCCGTTTCAATTGGTTCGACTACAACAAGGAAATCGGCGAAACGGAATCCTTGGTTTTCAATCCCGATGTGACGGTTCGTGGACGCGGCGTCATGGAGAAGTGCAGTTACTGCGTGCAGCGAATCGAGGGCGCGAAGATAACGGCCAAGAACGAAGGCCGCGCCCTAGTCGACGGCGATGTTACGCCCGCCTGCGCTCAAACCTGCCCGGCCAACGCCATCGTCTTCGGCGATCTCAACGACAAGGAAAGCCGCGTCTGGAAGATGCACGAAAACGCGCGAAGCTACTCGCTACTTGGCGAACTGAATTTGAAGTCGCGAACGGCCTACTTGGCCCGCGTGAAGAATCCCAATCCCGAGCTGGTGGAGGACAGTGTTGAGCACGGTCATCACGGATAAGCTCGACAACCGCATCGACGATCCGAGCAAGCGGCCCACGCTCATCACGGGCGGCCTCAGTTTCGGCGATCTCACCGATACGGTTTGCGACGTCGTCGAGCGGCCGGCCCCCAAGCTCTGGTTTCCGCTCTTTTCGCTAGCTGCCCTGCTGGCCGGCGTGCTCTTCGGGCTCATCGGCTACCTGATTTTCTCAGGCGTGGGTATCTGGGGCAACAACAGCCCGGTGAATTGGGGCTTCCCCATCGTCAATCTGGTTTTCTGGATCGGCATCGGTCATGCGGGAACCCTCATTAGCGCAATCCTATTCCTTTTCAGGCAGAAGTGGCGCACGAGCATCAACCGTTTCGCGGAAACCATGACCATCTTCGCGGTGATTTGCGCCGGCATTTGGCCGGGCATTCACGTGGGGCGCATCTGGGTCGTGCACTACATCTTCCCCATTCCCTATTCCCAGGGAGCCTGGCCCAATTTCCGTAGCCCCCTGGTCTGGGACGTTTTCGCCATCGGCACCTACATGACCGTTTCGCTCATGTTCTGGTACATGGGCCAGATGCCCGACTTCGCGACCCTGCGCGATCGTTCGACGACCAAAGCACGCAAGATGATCTACGGAATGCTATCGCTGGGTTGGCGCGGGTCCAATCGCCAGTGGCAGCGTTACGAGAAGGCTTACCTGCTGCTCGCGGGTCTGGCCACTCCCCTGGTGCTTTCGGTGCACTCGGTGGTTAGCTTCGACTTCGCAACCAGCCAGCTTCCCGGATGGCACACCACCATCTTCCCACCCTACTTCGTGGCAGGCGCCGTTTTCGGTGGCTTCGCCATGGTGATGACCATCGCCATTCCCGCGCGAAAATGGCTGCGACTTGAAAACATCATCACGCCTCATCACCTGGACATGATGGCCAAGATCCTTTTGGCCACGGGCTCCATGGTCGGCTACGCCTACGCCATGGAATTCTTCATCGCCTGGTACGGCGGCAACAAATACGAGATGTTCACCTTCATCAACCGTGCTACCGGCCCTTATGCCTTGGCCTACTGGATCATGGTAAGCTGCAACGTGATCTTCCCGCAGCTTTTCTGGATCAAGAAGATTCGCCACAATATTCTCATCGTGTGGATCATCGCTGCCCTCGTAAACGTGGGTATGTGGTTCGAACGTTTCGTCATCATCGTCACTTCGCTTACCCGCGACTTCCTGCCGGCGGCCTGGGGATTGTTCAAGCCTACCTGGGTGGACATCGCCATGCTCATCGGCAGCTTCGGACTATTCGCCACACTCTTCCTGCTCTACATGCGTTTCGGACCTATCGTGGCCATGGCCGAGGTGAAGACCGTCATGCCCATGGCCGAGGCCACCGATGGTAAACGTCAGGCCCAGGGCGACTATCACGGATCCATTCCTGGTCAGATTCAGGAACGTGAGAAGGAAGCGGAAAGGTTGGACTCATGAGTGAAGTCCAAAACGAAATGAAGTTGGCCGGATACCTGGTGGAATTCGAAACGGCGGGTGACCTGCTTACCGCCGCGGAAAAGGTGCGCGACGCCGGTTTCAAAAACTGGGACTGCTTCACGCCCTTCCCCGTGCACGGCCTCGATGACGCCATGGGCATGGGCCCCACCAAGCTGCCCTTGCTGGTCCTGGGCGGCGGCATTAGCGGCGCCTTCCTGGGCATGCTCATGCAGTGGTGGATGAACACCGTCGACTATCCCTTGATCATCAGTGGCAAACCCATGTGGAGCATCCCTGCGAACATCCCCGTGGGATTCGAAATGACCGTGCTCCTGGCCGCTTTCGGTGCCGTCTTCGGCATGTTGGCGCTCAACCGATTGCCGCAATTGCATCATCCCGTTTTTCAGAGTCAAGCTTTCAAGCGGGCTAGCAACGACCGCTTCTTCCTGAATCTCGAGGCCAGCGATCCGAGTTTCCACGAGACACGAAGCTTCGAGTTCGCCGAATCCCTGGGCGGTATCCAGGTTGAAAGGCTGGAGGACTAAGATGCCCAAGTGGTTTACTCGCGCCCTCTGGCTGCTGGTTCTCCTGTCCTGGATTCCCCTGGCCATGATCGCCGGTCGCCGGCAGGCCAGCGGCGATCAGACCCGCATTTCGATCATCACTCACATGGACAAGCAGAAGAAGGTGGGCGCTCAGCAGGCCTCCACTCTCTTCGCCGACGGCCGCGCCATGCGGCCTCAGGTTGCGGGAACGATCTCGCGGGATCAAGGCCCCGAACTCGATGCCTTCCGTACCGGCAAGCAGGATGGCGCCTGGGTCAATGATTTTCCGGTGGATGTGAACCCCGCCCTTCTCGATCGCGGCCGCGATCGTTACGGAGTTTTCTGCGCGAGCTGCCACGGACATTCCGGATACGGCGACGGCATGGTCGCCAAGCGCGCCACCGAATTGCAGCAATCCATGTGGACGCCGCCCTCGAGCTTCCACAGCGATCTGGTGCGGGGCCGCACGACAGGCGAGCTGTTCAACACCATTAGCCTGGGTATTCGAAACATGCCGGCCCATGGCTCACAGATTCCCGAGAAGGATCGCTGGGCCATCGTGGCCTATGTGAAAGCACTACAGAAAAGCCAGTACGCTTCGCTGGACGAGGTGCCTGAAGATGCTCAGGCAGGATTGAGGTAAGGAAAAGCGATGCAGACCAGGACTGTGGATCTTAGTAAAGAAAAACTCCTGCTGGGGGAGTTCGGCACGCGCACAAGCCGCATGGCGGCCATTGTGGGTCTGCTCGGTTTGGTCGCCACCGCGATCCTGGCTTTCATGGGCGGCGGCGAACGGTTTTTCCAGTCCTGGCTGCTCAGCTTCGTCTACTTCCTTAGCATTTCCCTGGGCGCGCTATTCTTCGTTCTCATCCAACATGTAACCAGTTCTGGCTGGAGCGTGGTGGTGCGCCGCCTCGCCGAAGGCATCGCCGCGAATCTTCCCTGGCTCTTCTTCTTATCATTGCCCCTGCTCTTCGGCATGGACAAGATCTACCACTGGGCCGACGCCGAGCATGTGGCCCACGACGCCCTGCTGCAGTGGAAACAGCCCTATCTGAATCTGCCCTTCTTCTATATCCGTCTGGCCATCTACTTCGCGGCCTGGACCCTGCTGTCCCGCGGCTATCTCAGAAGTTCGGTGGGCCAGGATTCCACAGGCGACATCGAAACCAGTCGCAGGATGAAGCGCTGGAGCGCACCTTCCCTGGTAATTTTTGGCTTCACCCTGACCTTCGCGTCAGTGGATTTCCTCATGAGCTTGGATGCCCATTGGTTCAGCACCATGTTCGGCGTCTACTATTTCTCGGGCAGCGTGGTGGGCTTCTTTGCCTTCCTACCTTTGCTCAGCGGTATGTTGCAGAGGAAGGGGTTTTTGCGCCGAAGCATATCCATCGAGCACTACCACGACATGGGTAAGCTCATCTTCGCATTCCTGGTATTCTGGGCTTACATCGCCTTCAGCCAGTACATGCTCATTTGGTATTCGAACATTCCGGAAGAGACCACTTGGTTCCTGCGCCGACAGACCGGCAACTGGGAAACTTGGAGTTGGTTCCTGCTGGCCGGCCACTTCTTCCTTCCCTTTGTGGGACTGCTTTCGGCCGCGCCCAAGCGACGCGGACGCTACCTCATGCCCTTCGCCCTGTGGGTGCTCATCATGCACTGGGTGGATCTCTACTACATCATCATGCCCGAGTTCACCGCGGCGGGAAGCCTGGGCTTCCACCTTCTAGATCTGACGACTTTCGTGGGAATCGGCGGCATTTGGATGGCCCTGCTCATGCGCACGCTGAGCAAGCAGTCATTGATACCCCTTAAGGATCCGAGGCTGGCGGAGTCGCTGGCCTTCGAGAACGCGTAGGTAAGCATGCATCGCTACGACGATCCACAAACCGCATCCAGCCTCTTCGTAGGCATCATGGGTATATTGCTGGTGGTCCTCACCATCGTCATTGCCCAGGCTTATTTCTTCCGCATGGAGAAGGAAGAGTTGGATCGAAAGAATCTGCCCGGCATGGGTGAAGATGCCCAGTTCCTGCGGGCCGCACAGGAAGGCCAGCTTGAAAACTATGCGCCGGGTGAAAACGGCATGGTGAAGATACCCATCGACCAGGCCATGAATCTGGTGGTCGAGGAGTTCGGGCAATAGCCTGAAAAACATGTCTGGGAAACAAGCAATTTTTTTGGCTGGCTTGCTGGCGCTGCTTAGCGCTTTGCCTGTGAGCGCGCAAAGATCGGAAGAGCTTCCTTCCGATCTTGAAAACATCGGAATTTTCGATCGTTCCGGTGCCCAGATGCCCTTAGACCTGCTATTCGCGCGGGCCGAGGGCGACACGATTCGCTTCGGGGAACTGTTCGACGGGGAAAAGCCCGTCATCATGAACCTCGTCTATTACAACTGCCCGATGCTCTGCAACCTGATCCTGGATGGTCAAATCGCGGCGCTGAGGCAGATGGAATGGAGCGCCGGCGACGAGTTTCGTATCGTCACCGTGAGCATTGACCCGCGGGACCGGCCCGAAAACGCCATTGGGCGCAAAGCTCATCTGGTGAGCGAGTATGGTCGCGAAGGCGCGAAGGCCGGTTGGGATCTGCTCACCGGTGCAGAATTCAACGTGAAGGAAGTCGCCGACTCGGCCGGCTTCTACTACGCGTTCGATGCTGAGAGCGGCGAGTTCAATCACGCCGCGGGGATTTTTATCCTCACACCCGATGGCCGGGTCTCGCGAACGCTTTTTGGGATCGAGTTTGATCCCCTCACCCTCCGGCTCAGCCTTGTGGAAGCCTCGGAGGGCGGCATCGGCGGAACCGTTGAGCGCGTGCTGCTTTACTGTTTCTCCTACGACGCCGAAAAAGGCAGTTATGCCTGGGCGGCGAAACGAATCATGAAGGCCGGCGCGGGCCTCACCGTGGTACTGGTCTTCGGAATGATCCTTCTCTTCGGGATGCGGGACCGCTCGCACCGGAAGGGGACCGTGAAGGGAAGCTCGTCTTGATGAAGGGAATCTTCAGCAACCCGCTTTTCGCCCAGGGCTTCTGGATGCCCGTAAAGGGCTCCAGCGTGGCCGGGGATGTGGACTGGATTTTCCAGTTCATCCTCTGGGTATCGCTTTTCTTCTTCGTGCTCGTGGTGGGAATCATGGCCGTTTTCGTCATGCGCTACCGCCGCCGTCCTGGAGTGGAGCCCGAGGAAAGCCCCAGCCACAATACCAAGCTCGAAATCGTTTGGAGCGTGATCCCCATCATACTGGTGATGATCATGTTCTACGCCGGTTTCAAAACCTATCTGGGCATGGAAACGCCTCCGCGCAGCGCTCACGAAGTTCAGGTCGTGGGGCAGAAGTGGCAATGGACCTTCATCTATCCCAATGGTTACAGCGATCCGGTGCTGCACCTGCCCATAGATGAACCCGTCCAGCTTCTCATGCGCAGCGACGATGTGATCCACAGCTTCTTCGTGCCGGCTTTTCGCGTGAAGAAAGACGTGGTGCCCGGCCGCTTCACCAAGGCTTGGTTTGAGCCGAACTTGGCTGGAGTCTTCCCCGTTTATTGTGCGGAATACTGTGGTACGGGACACTCCGATATGACCACCGCGGTGGTGGTGCACGAACCCGGCGGCTTCGAAGAGTGGATGAGAACCGCAGCCAACCTCTACGCCGATCTGCCGCCTGCCGAAGCGGGGCAGATGCTCTATGCGTCCAAGGGCTGTACGGCCTGCCACTCCATCGACGGTACGAAGATGGTGGGGCCGAGCTTCAAGAGTGTCTTCGGCAAGACCGAGACCATGAAGAGCGGCGAGGTCATCACCGTGGATGAGAATTACCTGCGCGAATCCATCTACAATCCCCAGGTCAAGGTGCTGGAGGGCTTCGAGCCCGTCATGCCCACTTACCAGGGAACCATCAATGATGAGGAACTCGGTTACATCATCGAGTTCATCAAGTCACTGGCCGAATAGGCGGAGGCCATGAGCAACTACCTGAATCATACGAGCGGATGGAAGTCCTGGGTATTCACCCTGGATCACAAGCGCATCGGCATCATGTACCTGGTGGCCATTCTCAGCAGCTTCCTGCTGGGCGGCATCTTCGCCATGCTCATTCGCACCGAGCTCTTGTCACCGGGCCAGACAATCATGGACGCCGATACCTACAACCGCACCTTCACGCTGCACGGCGCCATCATGATTTTCCTCTTCATCATTCCGAGCATTCCCGCGGCGCTGGGTAACTTCGTGTTACCAGTGATGCTTGGGGCCAAGGATGTGGCCTTCCCGCGCCTGAACCTTTTGAGTTTCTGGCTCTACTGCGGCGGCGCGATCTTCGCGGTCTTCTCACTGGTGACCAAGGCCGTGGATACGGGGTGGACCTTCTACACTCCCTACAGCACCACCACCAGTGCAAGCGTGATATCCATGACGCTGGCGGCGGTGATACTCGGATTCTCGTCCATCTTCACGGGCCTGAACTTCGTGGTGACCATCCACAAGCTGCGCCCCAAGTGGATGACCTTTTTCAAGATGCCACTTTTCCTCTGGTCGCTCTATGCCACGTCCATCATTCAGATTCTGGCCACACCGATTCTGGGTATCACCTTGCTGCTGCTCATCGCCGAGCGGACCATGGGCATTGGCATTTTCGATCCGGGCCTGGGCGGCGATCCGGTGCTCTATCAGCACTTCTTCTGGTTCTACAGCCATCCGGCCGTCTACATCATGATCCTGCCGGCCATGGGTATCGTGAGTGAACTGATCAGCGTCTTCAGCCGCAAAACCATCTTCGGCTACCGCGCCATCGCCTACAGTTCGGTGGCCATCGCGCTCTTCGGATTCTTCGTCTGGGGACATCACATGTTCACCAGCGGACAGAGTACCCTGGCCAACATGATCTTCAGCCTGCTTACCTTCAGCGTGTCCATTCCTTCGGCCATCAAGGTTTTCAACTGGCTGGCCACGCTTTACAAAGGGTCCATCAGTCTGGCTGCGCCCATGCTCTACGCGCTCATGTTCATTTTCCTCTTCGCCATCGGCGGTTTAACCGGACTCTTCCTGGGAACCCTGGCTACCGACGTGCATCTGCACGACACCTATTTCGTGGTGGCGCACTTCCACTACGTGATGTTCGGAGGCACCATGATCGCCTTCCTCGGAGGGCTTCATTACTGGTGGCCGAAGATGTTCGGCAGGATGTACAGCGAGAAGCTCGCGGCCCTTGCCGCCTTCCTGATTTTCGTGGGCTTCAACATGACTTTCTTCACGCAGTTCGTCATGGGCACGCGCGGTATGCCGAGGCGCTATTACAACTATCCCGAAGAGTTCACCGCAGCCCATCAGCTTTCCAGTGTGGGAAGCTACATCATGGGATTCGGTTTCGTGCTCATCGCCGCCTACCTGGTTTACTCCCTGATCTGGGGCAAGCAGGCGCCAGGCAATCCCTGGGGCGCCGCAACACTGGAATGGGCGCGTTGTCCCTCGCCGCCACCCCATGACAATTTCGCGGAAGTGCCGGCCGAGGCGAGTGATCCCTATGATTACAGCCTTGTGAAGTACGACGAGGAGAACGACTCCTACCATCTTGCTTGAGGAAGGACGACGGCGTATGTCCGAGCACTCTAAAAACCTGGCGCACCACTTCAGCAACACCGAGCAACAGTTCGAGTCGGGGAAGCTGGGCATGTGGTTATTTCTGGCCACCGAGATCCTGCTTTTCGGCGGGCTCTTCGCGGCCTACGCCGTCTATCGCGCCAACCATCCTGAAATCTTCGACTACGCGCATCAGTATCTGGATCGTAACCTGGGCGCGCTGAACACCGTGGTGCTCATCTGCTCCAGCTTCACCATGGCTTGGGGCGTGCGCATGGCGCAGCTCGGCAAGCAGAAGCAGCTTCTATGGTCGCTCATGCTCACCCTGATTTTGGCCATCGCCTTTTTGGGCGTGAAGGGTGTGGAGTACGAAAGTAAGTGGAAGCACGGTCTGCTCTGGGGCAAGAACTACAATCCCGTGGAACATGTGGAAGCGGCGCCCGAGCATGGAATCGTGGGCGAGGCCGCGCCGGAGGATGCGCCGGAAGTGCCGACGGGCGAAAATGCCAGTCTCATCGCACCGGCGCAAACAGGGCCCAGCGGCATGGCGCATGATAGTCACGGCGAAGCTGAAGCCCATGAAGATGCGCCACACAATGTGCACATCTTTTTCGGCATCTACTTCCTCATGACGGGGCTGCACGGGCTGCACGTGCTCATCGGCATGGGACTCATCCTCTGGATCTTCGCTCGCTCCTACTGGGGGCACTTCGGACCCGACTACTACACGCCGGTGGATCTGGTGGGGCTCTACTGGCACCTTGTGGATCTCATCTGGATCTTTCTCTTCCCCCTGCTCTACCTGATCCGCTAGGAGGCGACATGAGCGACGCAAGCAACACTCACAAGCCTCACGTGGTGGACGCCAAGATTCTCGTGGGTGTCTGGATTGGGCTGCTCTTTCTCACCTTTGTCACGGTGGCCGTAACCTGGGTGGACCTGGGCGCGCTGAACATCTGGCTGGCTCTGGGCATCGCCACGGTGAAGGCTTCCCTTGTGGCCGCCTACTTCATGCACCTGCGTTACGACAAACCCTTCAACACGCTGATCCTTATCACCTCACTGGTTTTCCTCATGCTCTTCGTGGGGATTATCCTGCTGGATACGGGTCAGTACGCGGGGGACATCATCGATCAGGCGGCGCCGGCGCTGCAGTACTGATCACCCTTCACGATTCACGACGAGACCCGGGTTCGATCAGAACCCGGGTCTTTTCGCATCCAGGATCATGATGATTAACAACAGCGGCAGGTACATGACGCTGGCCAGGAAGAGCCGGCGCGCGGCATCGCGTCCAGGATTGCGATAGAGCCCCCAGGCGCGCAGCAGAAAGAAAACTCCCAGCACAATAGAGGCCAGGGCGAAGATCCGTCCGTTCACACCGGCTAGGGATAGCGAAATGCCCAGCGGCAGCAGCGGCAGCGTGTAGAGCAGGGCAACCTGCGCGGTAAGGCGTCCGTCGGGATCGCGATGGGGCAGCATGAGAAATCCGCCGCGTTCGTAGTCGTCACGATAGAGCCAGGCCAGTGCTAAAAAGTGGGGGATCTGCCAGAAGAAAAGAAGTGCGGCGAGGATCCAGGCACCCAGGGGTAAATTGCCCGTGACGGCGGCCCATCCCATCATGGGTGGCAGGGCGCCCGAGATTGCGCCCACCAAAGTGTTCAGCGGGCTGCGACGTTTCATGGGCGTGTAGGCCACGAGATAGACCAGGAAAGCGGCAAGACCCAGGATTGCTGTGAGTCGATTGGTGAAGAGAAACAGCAGCAGCGCACCGGTCAGCGACATGGCCAGGGAGAAAAGCCCCGCGTGCAGGCGGCTCATGCGGCCGCTGGGCAGGGGACGGCCCTTGGTGCGATCCATGAGGGCGTCACGCCGCCATTCCATCCACTGATTGAAGCTGTTGGCTCCGCCCGAAAGTAGGGCCGTGCCCAAGGTTGCACCCAGAAGCAGGGGCCATTCGCCGAGCCTGCCGCCTGCGAGCCAGTATCCCACGAAAGCTGTGGCCGCCACGAGGAGGGTGAGGCGGATCACCGTGAGCTCCTGATAGATGCCGATGGCGCTCAGTGTTTTTCGAATGCTTGCGGCCAAGAGGGCCTCCCGTTAGGATCGCGGGGACAGGTTATCAGAGCCGTCCACTTAGATGAAGGGAATTGCTTCATGTCGAGCGCCTCCTCGTCTTCGAGATCCGCCCTCTTCGCCTTCGGATTCGGAACCAGTGTGGCCATGTGGACCCTGGGCTACCTGGGACGCGTACCACCCGCCGTCACACCGGGCTGGTTGCTCGGACCGCTCATGTTGCTCTGTCTGCCCCTGGGCGGATACCTGGCTGCGCGCAGCGCCGGTGGAGGAATCGCCCGCGGAGCCAGCGCCGGTCTTTTGGCATCGGTGCTGAATCTACTCATCTTGGGCAGTCTTCTGGCCGAAGGCACAGGATGGATCTGGCTGCCGGGCTCCTTGGTCATGGGAGCCGCCTTGGGCGCCTTGGGTGCACTCTTCGCGGGCAAGCGCTCCCTGCCACCCCGAGACTTCACTCCCGAATTTGCCTACGTCACCGCCGCCGCCGCCTTTTTGTTGCTCGTGGCCGGCGGACTGGTCACCAGCAAAGATGCGGGACTGGCCGTGCCCGACTGGCCCAATTCCTTCGGCAACAACATGTTCCTCTATCCCCTCTCGCGCATGACTGGCGGCATCTACTTCGAACATGCACACCGTCTGCTGGGAACCCTGGTGGGACTCAGCACCCTTGTTCTTGCCATTCAGCTTTGGCGCGGATCTTTCTCACGCGGCGTGAAGCGACTCGGAACTCTGGCCTTGGCCGCCGTGATCTTTCAGGGAATCCTGGGCGGTCTTCGCGTCACGGGACGCTTCACCTTGAGTCAGGATGCTGCCGAACTAGCGCCGAGTATTGTTTTGGCCATGCTGCACGGAGTGCTGGGCCAGGTTTTCTTCGCGGGTCTGCTGCTTCTGGCCATTCTTTCGGGAAACCGCTGGGCGGATGCGCAAGCACGTGAACGAGACACGGTCATGAAACTGTCGCGAGCCTTCGTACTCATTGTCATCGCTCAACTGGCCTTGGGTGTGTTGGTGCGGCACGTATCCTGGGGACTGTGGATTCACATCAGCGCAGCGGTCATCGTGCTCGTAGCCGGGCTCTTGGCGGGAGCCCGGGCCTGGGAGGCCGCGCGAGGTCCGGCCGTCAAGCTGGGCAAAATCTTGGTGGCGCTGCTGCTGGTGCAGGTGACTCTGGGCACCTTCGCGGCCTTCATCATTTGGACTCGCGAAAGCGGCGAGGCGCCGGCCTGGGAAGTGCTGCTGGCCACGGCTCATCAGGCCACCGGCGCTCTCATTTTGGCCCTGGCCACGGCGCTGGCCGCCTGGCTCTATCGCGAACCGTCCTAGGAGATTTCATGCTTAGAACCGCACTACTTCTAATGTTGATCCTTTCTTCCATGGTGGCGGCCTTTCCCGTTCCGCAAATCAAGTGGGCTCCCAAGGGATATCTCTGTCCTCGGGCAGGTAGCGAGATGATCATCGATGGTGTTATGGATGAAGCAGCTTGGGAGCGAGCGCCGTGGACCGATCCTTTTGTGGATATCGAGGGCGAGATCAAAAGGGCACCGCATTTTCTCACCCGCGCAAAGATGCTTTGGGATGAAGAATACTTCTATGTGGCTGCGTATATGGAGGAACCGCATCTTTGGGCTACATATCGTGAGCGCGACTCGGTGATCTACCACGAAAACGATTTCGAGGTTTTCATCGATCCCGATGGCGACAACCACGAATACTACGAACTCGAGATTAACGCACTCGGAACCGAGTGGGATCTATTCCTGGGAAAACCCTATCGCGACGGCGGCCCCGCCATCCACGGATGGGATATCGCGGGTCTAAAAACGGCGGTCACGCTGAAAGGAAGCATCAATGATCCCACAGACCAGGATCGATGTTGGACCGTGGAGATTGCCTTCCCTTGGAAGGCCCTGACTGAGGCGGCGCATCGGGATTGTCCTCCCAATCTCGGCGATCGCTGGCGCGTGAATTTCTCTCGTGTGCAGTGGCAACTGGACGTGACGCCACTGGGCTATTCCAAAAGACCCGGGCCCGGCGGAGAAGCATTGCCCGAGAACAATTGGGTCTGGTCGCCGCAGGGGCTTATCGCCATGCACTATCCTGAAATGTGGGGTTTTGTGGAGTTTGTGGAGGAGTCGGGCAAATTTGAGTTGAGACCGGCCGATCACACACGCTGGGAGCTTTGCCGTCTCTACTATCTGCAGAAGCAGAGCTTCGAAGAGACTGGAGCCTACCTGGATTCCTTCGAGGGTGTCGCGGTACACATCAGCCCATCCGGATTTGAAATCATCGCCATGGACGCGGACGGCGGCGAACATCACATCGACGAGACCGGTCACCTCTGGTAGCCAAGGAGAAATCGTGAATCTCTCACCCTTGGATTGGCTCATTGTTCTGGCCATGCTGGCCGTGATGTTTACGGGGCTGGCAGCCAGCCGTCGTCGCATGAAAAGCGTGGCCGATTTCCTGGCGGCAGGGCGCAGCGCGGGACGTTACCTGATCAGCGTGTCGGGCGGCATTGCGGGGCTCGGGGCCATCACCATTGTGGGCCTCTTGGAGATGAACTATGTGGCGGGCTTTTCCATGAGCTGGTGGGGCCTGACCATGGGCGTGGTGATTCTGCTTATGACCGTGGCGGGATGGGTGGTGTATCGATTCCGCCAAACCCGCGCTCTGACCTTGGCGGAATTTTTCGAACGACGTTACAGCAAGCGCTTCCGCATTTTCGCAGGGCTCATCGCCTTCCTTTCGGGGCTCATCAATTTCGGCATTTTCCCGGCTGTTGGCGCGCGATTCTTCATTCACTACTGCGGCTTTCCCGCGGAGTTTGCCTTCCTTGGCTTCACATTCGCGAGCTTCCCATTAATCATGATCGTGCTGCTTACCATCGCCCTCTATTTTGTCTTCGCGGGCGGGCAGGTGGCGGTGATCATCACCGACTTCATTCAGGGACTCTTCGTGAATATCGTCTTCGTGGCCATCGTCCTCTTCCTCTTCATGAAGGTGGATTGGACACAGATGCTCGAAGCCTTGAATATGGCGCCGGAAAACGCATCGCTCATCAATCCCTTTAAAACAAGCCACGTGGCTGATTTCAATCTGGTCTATTTCGTCATCGGTATCTTCGGCGTTCTCTACGGAGCCATGAGCTGGCAGGGCACTCAAGGTTACAATGTGTCGGCGCGAAGCGCTCACGAGGCCAAGATGGGTGGGGTGCTCACCAATTGGCGCGGTTTCCCGCAAAACCTGTTCATCCTGATCGTGCCCATCATGGCCTACACGGTGATGCGTCATCCTGATTTTGCGGATTTGTCGGGCTGGGTGAATTCCGTCTTGCGGGGCATTGAAAGCGAGCCCTTGCAAAGCCAGGTAAGAACGCCGCTCATACTCACCAAGCTGCTTCCCTCGGGATTGCTCGGAGCCTTCGCGGCCGTCATGCTTGCGGCCTTCGTAAGTACGCACGATACCTATCTGCACTCCTGGGGAAGTATTTTCATTCAAGACGTGGTGATGCCCTTCCGAAAAAAACCGCTTTCGGAGCGAGCCCATTTGCTATGGCTTCGTGGTTCTATTCTAGGCGTTGCCATTTTCATCTTCATGTTCAGTCTGCTCTTTCAGCAGAGCGAATACATCTTCCTCTTCTTCGCCATCACCGGCGCGATTTTCGCGGGTGGCTCGGGTGCCGTGATTATCGGCGGACTCTACTGGAAACGTGGTACGGCGGCTGCCGCATGGACGGCCATGCTCACGGGATCGGGCATCGCGGTGGGCGGCATTCTTATCCACCAGATGGACGCGGCTGTTTTCGAAACAAGCAGAGCACATTTACCCGCAATCGCGAGAGTTTTCTGGACGAGCCTGAATTGGCTCTACGATATCAACGGCCAGCAGTATTGGGCTGTGGCCATGTTCGCCTCGACCCTTCTCTACATTCTCGTATCCCTGCTCGGGCCCCGCAGAGTTTTCGATTTGGCTAAAATGCTGCATCGCGGAGAGCACGCCATCGAAGGTGAAATGGTGGTAGTGACGGAGAAACCATCGCGCGGTTGGCGACTTCTCGGCATGGGGCGCGAGTTTACCCGGGGCGACAAGGCCATCTACATCGCCAGCTACTGCTGGACGGGTATTTGGACGATCATATTCATTGCCGGCACCGTTTGGAACATTGCCCATCGCGATCCACCCGATGCCTTCCTTGAGTTCGATGAACCCGCGCGCAGCGTCATGGTGGAGTGCAGGGATTTGCTGGATGAGAAACAATGGTCTCTGGCAGAAACTCGTCTGGATTCATTGGGTGCCACTGGGCTCATTGCGGATGAACCCAAGTTCCGCATGCGCCTGGGACAAGCCCTCATGGCGCAGGGACGTCACGCAGACGCGCTATTGCTTCTCGAGGATGCCGTTACGGGTTTGCCCGAATCCAGCCGCGCCTGGGTCTTGTTGTCGGAGGCCGCCACGGGAGTGGGCGAAATTGAGCGCGGGCAATTTGCCGCCGAGCGGGGAAGTGTTTTGATGGATCCCATCAGTCGAGGTTGGGGCAAGTACTGGAAAATCTATGTGCTGATCCAGGTCTTCATGTCGGTCTTCGTGATCATCTGGTTCGCCATCGGTGGCTTGAAGGATGCGCGCGCCATGTTCAAGCGCCTGGATCATATGGACCGCGATGAAACGGATGATGGGCAAATCGTGGAGGGAAGTAGATGAAGATGCGTCTACTACTTGGATTTCTGATTATTTCCGCTAGCTTCATTTTAACGAGCTCAGGCAGTACCCCAGTCACCATAATGAATTTCTACGGAGATTTGGGTCATACTATTCATTTCACACCCGAGGATAGTACTCGTTACGACACGGAGGACATCAGAGCTGAAGATAAGGGACGTGTTGCGGTAATGGATGCTTGGTTTCCCAATTGGTCTGAATCGAGCAGAGTCTTTGCGACTGTCTATCTAAATCCGATAGCTAAAGATTCTCTGACAGTATGGGATAAATGGGACAGGGCGGGAAGCATTCGCTTATCCAAGCCGGGACAAGCAGATCTTGAGTTAGCAAAGTTCATCACCCCGTATGGAGGTGATGTATCGTTCGAGATCGACCTTACACACTTGAAGCCCTACTTGACTCGCGAGGGAGAATTGAAAGCATTCATCGACACATGGTCTTCTCCCGGTTGGAAAATCCAGCTAAATATCTGCAAGTTTAGTCTGAAGGGGGATAAAAGTAAGATCGACTCCCTGCCATCTGATTGGGTTCTTCCCTTGATCTACGAGGAAGCCGTCACCGCGGTACACCAACCTGAGCCTGTACACGTATCCATCCCCGAAGGAACATACCGAACGGAGCTTTATTACCTCGTAAGCGGGCATTGCACCGATGGCACCAACGCCGACGAGTTCGAAAGCAAGTTCAACGTGGTGAAAGTCGATGGCCGTGAAGTCCTCCGCTACAAGCCCTGGCGGAACGACTGCACGGATTTCCGAGACATCAATCCCTTCACGCGCCACTGGCCTGATGGCACATGGTCCTCGGATTACAGCCGAAGCGGCTGGTGCCCCGGCGACTGGGTGCGTCCCATGGTTACAGACCTGCGCATGGATCTGCTGCCTGGTGATCACACTATGGAATTCTCCATCGAAGATGTTCGCCCGCGGGACGAGAACGATCACTATGGTTACTGGCGCGTGAGTGCCTATCTCGTTGGGTGGAAGGAGTAACATGGTTTTTCAACGACACCCGGGCGGGCCTATTCTAAGTCGCGAGCATGTGCCGGACTTCCCACCAGACATTGTCGATGCAAGTTCGGTCTTCAATCCTGGGGTCGCCCTTTGGCAGGGAAAGACCATTGCCCTGCTCCGAGTTCAAACTCGCGGCAGGCGCACTTTCCTGCTAAGGGCTTTCAGTGAAGATGGTGTGACCTTCGAGATCGATCCTCAGCCGACCACGTTCGTGGGCATCGAGGCGGTGCCCGAAACCATTCATCACATTTACGATGCACGACTTACCGTCATAGATGATGAAATACTCGTCTGTTTCGCCATGGACCTGGATAAGGGCTGTCGTCTTGGCATGGCGCGCAGCGCTGACTTCGAACACTTCGAGTTCATCGGCATGAGCGGTGATGATCTTCGCAACGGAGTGCTTTTCCCCGAGCGCATTGGCGGTCGCTACGCCCGACTCGAGCGACTCAACGATATCGAAGACAATATTGCCGGTGGGGGCGCCGCGATTCGTCTGGCCTATTCAGACGATTTGTTGAACTGGGAAGTTGAGGGAGATCTATTTCAAGGCCGTCCGAGGTATTGGGACGAGCGCATTGGTTCCGGCCCGCCTCCGGTTAAGACATCTCAAGGTTGGCTACACATCTATCACGGCGTCGCCACACACTTCGCTGCCAGCAATCTCTATCAGGCGGGAGTTGTGCTTCTGGATCTTGTAGATCCATCCAAAGTCATCGCCCGCGGGCGAGACAACATCCTTGAGCCACGCGAGACATGGGAGCTTACCGGGCAGGTGCCCGGAGTCGTGTTTCCAACAGGATTGATCCTTCGGGGAAGCGCCGTCGATCTCTACTACGGTGCGGCCGACACCTGTATCGGTCTGGCCCGTAGCTCCCTCGATACTTTGATCCAAGCTTGCAGAATCGGAGAATAAGTTGAGCCAGCATCCACGCAAAGCGGTGGTCGTTTCGCACACTCATTGGGATCGGGAATGGTATCTGCCGCTGCACCGCTTCAGAGTTGATTTTGCCCGCATGCTCCATCAGGTATTGGATCAACTCGACGCGGGCGGCGAGTTCCGCCACTTCCTACTCGATGGGCAAACCCTTGTTCTCGAGGATCACTTGAGCACCCATCCCGAAGATCTTTCACGGGTCAAAGCCCTGGCTCAAGCCGGGAAGCTTTCCCTGGGTCCTTGGTACATCCTGCCCGATGAATTCCTTGTCAGTGGCGAGGCGACGGTGCGAAATCTTCAGATTGGGCACAAGGTGGCCAGCGCTTGCGGGGGAGTTCAAAAGGTGGGTTATATGCCCGATAGCTTTGGGCACCTGGCTCAGATGCCGCAAATTCTTCGGGGTGTGGGAATCGATAATTTTGTCTACACGCGTGGAAACGGTGAAGAGATCGATGACTTGGGTTGGACTTACCTTTGGCGCGCGCCCGATGGCAGTGAGGTCTTGGCCTACAATCAATGTGAGGGCTATTGCAACGCCGGTGGTTTAGGGCACGAAGAGCTTTGGCACGCGCATACCCGCCGAACTGTGATTCCTGAGCGGGCCGTTGCGCGAGTAGGGGAGCTTTTCGAGAAGATGGCAGCCCGTCCCTGCGATGATACTGTTCTCATCAGCAACGGTTGTGATCACTTCCCTCCCCAAAAAGATTTCAAACCTGTGATGGAAGCTCTGCGGAAGGCCTATCCTGACACCGAGTTCCTTCATGGCGCTTACCCCGAGCTTTTCGATTCATTGCACAGTGAGGATCGTGTTCGTAAAAGTTACCAGGGCGAATTGCTGTCAGGGAAACTGCATCTGATTCTTCCGGGCGTCTGGTCTTCCCGCATGCCGCTTAAACAACGAAATGATCGTTGCCAGTCCCTTCTCTGCGATGTGCTTGAGCCCTTGGACGCGGCGCTGGCCCTGCAAGGAAGCTCGCAATCTTCCACAGGATTGATCGAGTATTCCTGGAAGAAGCTGCTTGAGAATCATCCCCACGATTCCATTTGCGGTTGCAGCATCGACGAAGTACATCGTGAAATGGATACACGTTTCGATCAGGTAGAGCAAAGCGCCAAGGCTATCTTGAACGAGAAACTCGAGGAGCTGTTGCCGCTCTTTGGCCGTGAACCGGCGGAGGATCGTGACACCGCCATTCTCGTTGCCAATTCTCTTCCCGAATTTCGAAGCGCCCTGATCGAGCGCCTTGTTGTTTTGCAACCCTTTGGCTATGACTTGGAATCTCTGCAGCTCCTCGACGAAGATGGCGCTACAATTCCCTTCCAGATACTGAATCGATGGACCGTGGAGCGCTTCTGGGCTGTGGACTATCGCGCAGAGCTATTTGTGGAAGATCAGCTGGAGAAGTTTGCCGTGTATCGCGAGAAGTTCGGAGATCGCATCCTCAAGGACGATTCACAAGCCGGCGAGCATGACACATTCCTGCATATTCTTTTCCATGCTGAAGATCTGCCGCCTGTGGGACATAAAGTCTATTTCTTGCGCGAGGGCGAGTCGCCTATGGCAGAAACGAAGGATCCGGTTCATGTGCATGATCACAGCATGGAAAATTTACGCTTGAAAGTGAATCTGCATGCCGATGGCCGCTTCGATTTGCTCGACAAGGTATCCGGATGCATGCATCAAGGGCTCGGATTGTTGGAGAATGTGGCCGACATCGGCGACGAATACGACTTTGGAACTCTCCCTGGCGATAAGCCGATCAGTTCCGCAAATGGCCAGGGCCAGATTACTTCCGAGGTTCAAGGTCCTTTGCGGGCTCGCCTAACATGGAAGGGCTGCCTTCAGCTTCCGCACTCCTTGAGCAATGATCGCAGCTCACGCAGGAGCGAGACTGTGGATTGCCCCATCAGTATTCAACTGACTCTCGATACCCATTCGCCCCGTCTTGATGTGGAAATCGAGTTTGAGAACCTTGCTGAGGATCACCGACTTCGGGCGATCTTTCCCACGGGCATTCCAACGGACAGCATCGTCTCCGACGGCCAGTTCATGCTCAATCGCCGAAGCCTGGATCGTGGAAAAAATGAGGACTGGGCTCAGCCGCCTACAGATACGTTTCCTCAGCAGGATTTCACCTGGGTTGATGATCAAAAGGGCGGGCTTGCCATTCTTGCCCAAGGTTTACCGGAAGTATCCGCCCACAAAAATACCGCCGGAGAGGTGAACCTTGAAGTCACCTTGTTGCGTGCAGTCGGTTGGCTCTCCCGCGATGATTTCGCCGATCGCAAGTGTTCCAATGCGGGGCCAACCCTCTACACTCCCGATGCTCAATGTCCAGGCCTACATCGTTTCCAGTTGTCCATACTGCCTTTCCAGGGTGACGGCATTCATGCAGGTGTGAAAGCCGAGAGCACACGATGGCGCACTCCCTTGCCATGCAGGCAAGGTGTGGCAGAATTGGCATCACCATCATCGAAGGGTTTAATCTGGGGTCTCAGTTCTCATGTGTCCTTAAGTTCTCTGCGTATAAATTCTCAATGTGATGGATTGCTTCTTCGGCTTTACAACCTTAGCGATGAGATTGCGGAGGAGACTCTGCACACGGAACTTGACATTCGTGAAGCATGGAAATGCAATCTTCTGGAAGAGAGAGAGGACAAGTACTCTGCAAATGGATATCGTGATCTGGTTGTAAGCCTAGAACCCTATGAGATATTGACAATCGAATTCTCGACTGGACCACTTTTATAGGAGATCAGAGTTCGGGATCAATCCACAACGGGACATCAGTAGTTCGTATCGTTGTGGATTGATCCCGGACTCTGATCGGTTACACTCTCAGAAGATCTTCGGTAGGTCTGGCGCGGGTTGTGGATTGATCCCGGACTCTGATCGGTTACACTGCGGCGGAAGCAAAGCCTCCTACTCCTCCCGTTGTGGATTGATCCCGGACTCTGATCGGTTACACTTTTCAGCCCGGCGGTGAACCTACCGAACGGTTGTGGATTGATCCCGGACTCTGATCGGTTACACTCGGGCGAATTCTGAGGCCCAGCGTACGCTGTTGTGGATTGATCCCGGACTCTGATCGGTTACACTTCACGAGCTAACACATCCTTTCGAATGTCGTTGTGGATTGATCCCGGACTCTGATCGGTTACACTGCAGGCGAAGCGGGGGACGCCGAGGACTCAGTTGTGGATTGATCCCGGACTCTGATCGGTTACACTGGAGGCAGAACCTTGGACTCGTTCATCCAGTTGTGGATTGATCCCGGACTCTGATCGGTTACACTGCTCGAAGCATGCAGGCTCGGGCGATTTCCGTTGTGGATTGATCCCGGACTCTGATCGGTTACACTGCCAGCGCGGATACATCTTAACGACAGTCCGTTGTGGATTGATCCCGGACTCTGATCGGTTACACTTCGTTAGCTTGTGCGGAGCCTTCGCCTTCCGTTGTGGATTGATCCCGGACTCTGATCGGTTACACTCAGACGCGAGATTGAACAACAGCCCCGTCGGTTGTGGATTGATCCCGGACTCTGATCGGTTACACTCGTTGAATAGCTCCACATGGCCGTTGATTGGTTGTGGATTGATCCCGGACTCTGATCGGTTACACTGCGTAGGGCTGGAGCCAACAACTCCTTGAAGTTGTGGATTGATCCCGGACTCTGATCGGTTACACTCGGCATCTTCATCACCTACCTGAACGCGAAGTTGTGGATTGATCCCGGACTCTGATCGGTTACACTGAAGCATGAGAAGGCCGGAGGAAAGCGCAGGTTGTGGATTGATCCCGGACTCTGATCGGTTACACTTCGGGTGACTCCCGCCAGCCATACCCGTGCGTTGTGGATTGATCCCGGACTCTGATCGGTTACACTCACGAAAGCCTTCACGAACAAGGACATCTAGTTGTGGATTGATCCCGGACTCTGATCGGTTACACTCGCCGTGGATCAGCCCCGTGTCGAGTGCTGGTTGTGGATTGATCCCGGACTCTGATCGGTTACACTGTAGAGATCTCCCACGCTGGCCTTGCACTCGTTGTGGATTGATCCCGGACTCTGATCGGTTACACTTAAACCCAGCGAAAACAAGCCGATCAGCGACGTTGTGGATTGATCCCGGACTCTGATCGGTTACACTCTCGGGTGAGAATGGACGTGCCATCTGGCGGTTGTGGATTGATCCCGGACTCTGATCGGTTACACTAGGCGCGGACTACACCGACACCACGAGAGAGTTGTGGATTGATCCCGGACTCTGATCGGTTACACTGGTACTCCCGGCCATCACCTGGGCGAATCAGTTGTGGATTGATCCCGGACTCTGATCGGTTACACTGGCCTGCTTCCTTTGGAAGATGGTCCTCCTGTTGTGGATTGATCCCGGACTCTGATCGGTTACACTGCCGCCCTTGTCTGGGAGGTCTACCATTGAGTTGTGGATTGATCCCGGACTCTGATCGGTTACACTGGGCAGATCGTCGTCCAGTTCAAGTTCCACGTTGTGGATTGATCCCGGACTCTGATCGGTTACACTGCGTCGAAAGCATGGCCGCAGAACTGAAAGGTTGTGGATTGATCCCGGACTCTGATCGGTTACACTGTTCCGTCTTCTTTCCCATTCCGTGAAAGAGTTGTGGATTGATCCCGGACTCTGATCGGTTACACTTGGACTCGGCCATGTACGCCCGCGCCCCGGGTTGTGGATTGATCCCGGACTCTGATCGGTTACACTCGTAGCCGACGGACGTATGTTTCCGGATCTGTTGTGGATTGATCCCGGACTCTGATCGGTTACACTAAAGACCATGTCGTCCCGCTTGAGATTGAGGTTGTGGATTGATCCCGGACTCTGATCGGTTACACTTGAAACACAGATTTACAACCTCGTCCAAAGGTTGTGGATTGATCCCGGACTCTGATCGGTTACACTAGCACTTACGCCCGCCCTTTCCATAGTGAGGTTGTGGATTGATCCCGGACTCTGATCGGTTACACTCACCCAGCGTGAACGGGGTTGCCCGCTTCTGTTGTGGATTGATCCCGGACTCTGATCGGTTACACTACGGGAAGTGTCCGAAATCAATAACCGAAGTTGTGGATTGATCCCGGACTCTGATCGGTTACACT